>Ga0105055_10003724_pt1 | contig 22816 bp, 17 predicted proteins | sample BON03_FD_78090 | JGI IMG/M metagenome (GOLD analysis project Ga0105055, IMG submission 78090) | Freshwater microbial communities from Lake Bonney liftoff mats and glacier meltwater in Antarctica - BON-03 | ecosystem: Environmental > Aquatic > Freshwater > Ice > Glacier meltwater | place: Lake...
ATTTGACTTTGGTTCAGTGATGTAAATAGGGCTATTCCATACCATCGCCCGGACAAGCATCATTTTTCCAGCGATGTAGCTTGGATCAAGGCAGCAAAGCAAACTGGTGTTTTCATTAGTATTAAAAAAAGACTGGGTCGCGGTTGCACTTGCGATCATCTGAGTTCTTGCGATCCCGATTTTTTTTGGAATACCAGTAGAGCCAGAAGTTTGTTGGGAGAATGCTTTCTTCTCGGTAAGCCATTCGTAGCAGAACTGTATAGCAACTTTTGCAAAGTCTGGAAAACCATCGTTTTCAAGCTCAAAATCTTCTCTTCTCTGAAATGTGTGCTTGCCAAAAATGAGTTGAAACATGTGCTAAGGTTGTAATGGTACTTTTTTCGAAGATAGTAATCCTGACTTCAAAATTCAGTGAAGCCTCTTATCTTGCAAAAGAATTAGATTTTTACCCAAATCGAAAGATATGAACTGGATCATTGCAAAAGAATACGAAGATATCACCTATAAAAAATGCGATGGTGTGGCAAGAATCGCTTTCAATCGCCCAGAAGTAAGAAATGCTTTTCGTCCAAAAACCACGGCTGAATTATATGATGCTTTCTATGATGCCCAGGAGGATACCTCTATTGGGGTGGTGCTTCTGAGTGGGGAAGGGCCTTCGGCAAAAGATGGTGGCTGGGCATTTTGCTCAGGCGGAGATCAGAAAGTGCGTGGTAAGCAAGGCTACGTGGGAGAGGATGGCTATCACCGTCTGAACATTTTAGAAGTTCAGCGCTTGATCCGGTTTATGCCTAAGGTTGTGATTGCTGTAGTTCCAGGTTGGGCTGTTGGAGGCGGGCATAGTTTGCATGTGGTGTGTGATTTGACCTTGGCCAGTGAGGAGCATGCAATCTTCAAGCAAACTGATGCGGATGTGACGAGCTTTGATGGAGGTTATGGTTCGGCTTATTTGGCGAAAATGGTGGGGCAAAAGAAAGCGCGGGAAATCTTCTTTTTGGGAAGAAATTATTCTGCACAGGAAGCCGACGAGATGGGAATGGTAAACGCCGTGATTCCTCATTCTGAACTTGAGTCAACGGCTTATGATTGGGCTCAAGAGATATTAGCAAAGTCTCCAACATCGATCAAGATGCTGAAGTTTGCGATGAACCTAACGGATGACGGAATGGTGGGACAGCAAGTTTTTGCTGGCGAAGCTACTAGATTGGCCTATGGAACGGATGAAGCGATAGAAGGGAGAAATGCCTTTTTGGAGAAGCGCAAGCCCAATTTTGGTAAGAATAATTGGATACCGTAAGGGAGTAGTAAGTATCGAGATTTAAGTATCAAGATTTTTAGTGACAAGAGTCAAGAGCCAAGAGCCAAGAGAGAAGAGCCAAGAGAGAAGAGCCAAGAGCCAAGAGAGAAGAAAAAAGAGCCAAGAGAGAAGAGACAAGAATTCGGTGATCAGAGTTTTTGGAAATCAATTACTCTAGGTCACCAATCTAAACTCTTATGTCTTGAGTCTACTGTTTAAATACTTGATTCTTGATACTACTATCTTTTCTCAAATCTGACTTTAAAATCTTGATTCTTGGCTGTTGAGTCTCTAATATCTCCTCTTTATTCTATCGCTTGATAAACCATTTGACGCATTTTTTGCTCGTAGTACCCGCTAAATGGAGCTGTTTGTGTCATCATGACGGAGATCATTTTTTCCTTAGGATCTACAAAGAAATACGTGCAATAGGCGCCACTCCAGTAGTACGTACCTACAGAACCCAGGGCATCAGCGTCAGCAAGATCTGTCATCACTCCAAATCCAAAACCGAATCCCTGTCCAGGAGACTTGTATAAACCATCGATCTGATCCATGGTCATGATTTCAATAGTCTTTGGGCTTAGGTATTGTTCTCCTTCCCATTCTCCTCCATTTAGGAGCATTTGTGCAAAGCGAGCATAATCCTGAGCTGTAGAAAATAAAGCATTTGCTCCCGCAAAGACAGTATTTCCAGAAGTGGTTGTTTGCCGCGGAGCTTTGATGAGTTTGCCTTCTTTGTCATATGAATGTAAAGTCGCCATTCGAGCTTGCTGCTCCTCATTCAGATTGTATCCAGTGTCTTTCATTCCTAAAGGATTGAAAAGTCTCTCCTTTAGGAATTCCTCAACCGTCTGGCCAGAAAAAATCTCAACCAATCGTGCCAAAATATCTGGAGCGGCTGAGTAATACCATCGCTCACCTGGCTGACTGATCAACGGGAGCTTGGCATAGGCTTTAACTCGCTCTTCAATAGTCTTGTGTTGGGTATAATATATTCCTTGCATGACCTCTTCATCTACTTTGCTTTGCCCCAATCCATGCGAAAAACCTGCTGTATGGCTCATCAACTGATGGATTCGAATAGGGGATTTTACAGGTTCAAGACCGCCTGCAGTTCCTAATTTGGGATCCTTAGCGACCATGATATCTTTGAATTCAGGGATATATTTTGACAGCGGATCATTAAGTAAGAAATAGCCTTCTTCATATAGCATCATAAATGCTACGGTCACGATAGGCTTGGTCATAGATTGGATATAGAAAATCTGATCCAGATTCATCGGTTCTTTGGTAGTAATGTCAGAATACCCTATGGCAGTTTCGTGTGCTTTCTCCCCGTTTTTATAAATCAATGTAACCGCTCCAGCTATGCGGCCTTCGTCTACTTCCTTTTGCAAATAGTTGTCGTACCGTTGTATCCGATTGGGCGAAAGCGTGGTTTTATCATATATTTCTACTTGAGCAAAAGCTCCATTTCCAAGAAAGAGAAATGCGAGAAGAAGTAATCGAAACTGATTTTTAAACATGAGGATTGGGAATTATTGTTAGAATGAAATGTGGGTTATTCTTCTAAATTTAACAAATTCAATTGCTAAAAAAATCAAAAAAGAGCCCTTTCAGATTATTCTGAAAGGGCTCTAGACATTTTAAAAAGAGGAGCTATCAAATGGTGATTTTTGCTCCCAGTACGTTGAGGAACTCACGAATCCAAGCTGGATGACCTGGCCATGCTGGTGAGGTCACCAAGTTGCCATCAACATAAGCATCTGTGGCAGGGATATCCTGAAACTCTCCTCCTGCGATAGTCACTTCTGGCCCAACCGCTGGATAAGCCGTCAGCTTTCTGCCTTTCACTACTCCTGCAGCAGTTAGAATCTGGATGCCATGGCAAACTGCTGCTACTGGCTTGTTCGTGTCGAAGAAGTGTCTTACGATCTCCAGAAGTTTCTGGTTTAACCGAAGATATTCTGGCGCACGGCCACCGGCAATTGCCAGGCCTACGTAATCGTCCACATTTATTTGATCAAAAGAGTAGCTCAGCATAAAATTGTGACCTGGCTTTTCGGTGTACGTTAGATCACCTTCGAAGTCGTGAATGGCCGTTTTGATGGTTTCACCTTTTTTCTTTCCAGGGCAAACAGAGTGCACTTCGTAGCCTACCATTTCTAGCATCTGAACGGGCACCATTGTTTCGTAATCTTCTGCAAAATCTCCTGTGATGAATAATATCTTTTTCATTTTTTTGAAATTAGTTGGTTAGAAAAATGGGTAGAAAATCTACCTTTTAATAGTAAGAACAATTTAAGAAAATACAGATGGTTTGATGTTAATCATTAGTTAAGTTGTGCAAATCAAATCTTCTAAAAAGTATAGGCAATAACCATTTTCAATTTTTATGTTTCGAATATGACTATCCGCTTTTCTACAGGCAAGCGATAAAAGCATTATAAAATTTGGCTCGGCCGTTGCTATTGCGACGAATTCGCTGCTTCGGTCATCTGTCTTCAGTTTAGAAGAGCAAACAAAATAAGATTTCAGACATGTCTAATGACAATCATATTTGAATATTAGGCAACTTATCCTATCAACCAAAATCATTTTCTCCATGAAGCATCTCGAAACTTCCTACAAAACGCATGATGGCTTTGAGCTATACCTCCAAGCTTGGATGGTCGATTTCCCCAAGGCTTCTCTGCTGCTTGTTCATGGACTAGGAGAGCATAGCAGTAGGTATTTGAGTTTGGTAGAAAAGCTGAATGAGGTAGGAGTTTCAGTTTTCACTTTTGATGGGAGAGGACATGGGAAATCTGCTGAAGGCAAGCCAACTGCTTACTTCGAATCGTACGAAGATTACGTGAAAGACATCGATGCACTTTTTGGAAAGGTAAAAACTTACGTCCCTGGTGTTCCAGCATTTATTTATGGACATAGTATGGGCGGAGGATTAGTAGCTACATATGCATTGAGACATCAGCCAGATACAGCGGGTGTGATCATGAGTTCTCCTGCGATAAAAGCAGCAGAGGGAACGTCTGTGTTTTTGATTGCAATTTCTAGTCTTGTGAGTAAGTACTTTCCAAGATTAAAAGCATTACAACTTGATGCAGGAAAAATATCCAGAATTCCTGATGAGGTCGAGAAATACCTGAATGATCCACTTGTTTACACTGATGCAATTCCGGCTAGAACAGGCTTTCAATTGCTGCAAATGATGCGTTTTATCCAAGAAAATGCATCGAATTTTTCTCTTCCATTTTTGCTGCTGCATGGTACTGATGATGGACTGACCAATCCTAAAGGATCTGAACTGCTTTTTCAAAAAGCTGTTTCAACTGATAAAGCGATTCGAATTTTCCCAGGCGGCTACCATGAATTGATCAATGATCTGGATAGGGAAGAGGTAATGAAATTGATCGTGAACTGGGTAGAGGATCGGATTTTTCCTACTTAAATCAATGGATTATATCTGTGCTAGTAATCCATTGGTATCTAGTGATTTTGTGTACATCTGAATACTACCATCAGGATTCAAAGGCCACACTTCTTTTGGGCGATCCCAATATAGCTCTACACCATTTTCATCAGGATCATCGAGGTACAAAGCTTCGGAAACCCCATGATCTGCAGCACCAGTAAGGGGGTAGTTAGCATCCCCAATTCTTTTAAGAAGCACAGCCAGATCACGTCTAGTTGGTAGGAGAATAGCCGTATGAAAAAGCCCCGTAGTATTCTTGGGAGCTGGTTTTCCTCCTTTGCTCTGCCATGTATTCAAACCAATGTGATGATGGTATCCTCCTGCAGAGATAAATGCTGCATCTTGCCCGTACATGGAAATAAGCTCAAAACCCAATAGGCCTTGATAGAAATCTAAGGACTTTTGAAGATCAGAAACTTTTAAATGAACATGGCCAATGCGTGTTAACGTGGGGATTTTGTAGTTGGATGCTGACATATTATTCGATTTGCTGAAGTGTGATATTTTCTAAATTTACTCGAATTTTACCTCGTTAAACAAAATAGTTTAATCATTGTATAAATCAACAAGTTATATCTATTGAAGTTAACTTTTAATTTATCATAGAATTACTAGTAACTATTGTTCTAAAAGGTAATTATTTTCAAAGTTAACGCGACAATATTTGTCAATAGTAAATTCTAATTGCCTGTAACTTATTACTCTTCCTTACCTTAGTTCCATTACTTTTTCTCTATGGATCAAAGACCTTTTATTATTTACAAATCCTCGGCTGGCTCGGGTAAAACCTATACGCTGACGCTCGAATATCTCAAGCTTGCGCTGAAATCACCTCCTGCCTTCAAGCAGATCCTTGCGGTAACTTTCACCAATAAGGCCACTCAGGAGATGAAGGAGCGGATTTTGGAAGAGTTGAAGAGACTGAGAACCCAAGTCAATCCTGATGAGAAGATGGATGGGGAATTGATGCGTTCACTGGAAGTCGATGAGGCTGGACTGAAAATACTGGCTCAGCAGACGCTTACGGCTATACTTCACGATTATGGTCGGTTTTCAGTAAGTACAATTGATAGTTTCTTCCAAAAGGTAGTACGTGCCTTTGCAAGAGAGATAGATCTCAACGCCAAATTTGATGTGGAACTTGATCAATTGGCGGTGTTGGAGCGGGTTGTAGATCGTGTAGTGATGCTCGTGATGGAGGATGAATTTCTTCACAAATGGCTGGTTGATTATGCATACGAGCAAATTCAGAATGGTAAGTCTTGGGACATAAGAACAAATATCCGAGGTCTTGGTCAACAGATTTTTCAGGAAGATTTTAAGAAATACGCTCCTGATATAAAGGAGTTTCTGAAGGATAAGCAAAATATCACTTTACTACAGACTTTCGTCAGAGAACGGAAGAGCGAAATTATCAAACTTGCTAAAGAACTTGGAGAGCAGGCAAATTCTATTCGTGTCAAAAATGGTCTGGAATGGTCAGATTTTAATAGAGGTTTTCCTAAGCTATTTGATAAGCTAGGTGACCGGACCGAACCCATCCCGGAACTTACAGCCGCGACGTTAGCTAAAATAGATAATCCCGATGGCTGGTACACGAAGACCAGTAAACACATAGATGCAATTCTATCGTCTTATGATGAGGGGTTAAATCTGATTTTGACGCAAATGCTGGCATTGACCGGCAAGTGGAATACGCTTCAGGCGATTGCAAAAAACAGTTACGTCTATGGCGTTTTTAGAAATCTTCTCGATGAACTTACATTGATCAAAGACGAGGAAAACATACTTCTCATCTCGGATGCCAATGAGTTTCTAAAGGAAATAACCAAGGGAAATGATACGCCTTTCATCTATGAAAAAGTAGGGAACCAGTACAAAAATTATCTGATTGATGAGTTTCAGGATACTTCAGGATTTCAGTGGGATAGTTTCAAACCACTTCTCGAAAATTCCCTTGGATCAAATCAGACCAATCTCTTGGTTGGTGACGTAAAGCAATCCATCTATCGCTGGCGTGGTGGAGAGATGAAATTATTGCTTTCTCAGGTAGAGGAGGAAATTGGAACCCACAATATTCAGCTGGAGAATCTGGATACGAATTTCCGAAGTCTTCCGAATATCATCAACTTCAACAATACTGTTTTTAAAGCTTTGCCCGCAGCAATGGAGCAGGTTTTAAATGCAAGTTATGGTGTTGAAAACCCTCAAATTCTCACTCAAGCGTATGCGGATTCCTTTCAGAAGATTTCTCCTAAGAAGGAGAAATCAGACTTCAAAGGGAAGGTCAAATTGGAGTTTATCGATCCAAAAGATGAAGAAGCCGAAGGTAATTTCGATGAGGTTGTTTTGTCAAAATTACCTGATTTGGTGATGGAGCTACAGGATCATGGATACGAGCTGGAAGATGTCGCTTTTCTGGTCAGGAGGAAATCAGAGGGTGAAGCGATAGCAGATTGTCTGATGAGTTATGCGGCTCTGAATCCCGATTCCGGCTATAGTTTTGATGTGCTTTCGGACGAATCGATGTACCTGATCAAAGCTGCTTCAGTCAAAGCTTTAATTTCTGGCTTCAATTACCTGCACAATCCATCAGATAAAGTCCAGTATAAGACCATGTGGTATTATCTGGCGGTTTTGATGGATGCGCCTGTTGAGCATGAGCTTTTTGCATTGGATAAGATGCCGGCCTTCCTGAAAGAGCAGGTAAAGGTGTTTAAAGAAAAGGAGATCTTGATGCTTCAATTGCCCCTAATGGAAGCTTTGGAGGAGCTGATCAAAGTGCTTGGACTGATGGAATTAGGACTGGAGAAGGCTTATATCTCTGGATTTAAAGAAGCAGTATATGACTTTACCGCCAATAATCGGGCTGATCTAAATGGCTTTCTGGAGTGGTGGGAAATCAATCAGACGAAACGAACTGTCAAAATTCCCGAAGGTCATAATGCCATGCGGATTCTCACAATTCACAAGTCGAAAGGCTTGCAGTTTAAAGTAGTTGTGATGCCTTTTCTCAAGTGGACGATCTTCGATACCAACAAGGGGAATGTGATCTGGTCGCCATTTGAAGATCGAGAGAAAGGACTTTCTGCAATTATACCATTGACGCTAAATGGAGATTTAGCAAATTCTGATTTCAGCGAAACTTATTCAGAAGAGGCTACAATGGCTTATCTGGATAGTTTAAATATGCTGTACGTGGCGCTGACGAGGGCTGAGGATGTGTTTTTCGGGTTTATCCCGTACAAGGAAAAAATTGGTTCGCAGAATTCTATGGAAGTTCAGCTGCAGCAACTGATCCAATCCCATACCGATCCCGAATCTAATTTGAGCATGATCAATCATTATGACCCAGAGTCAAAAGTATTTGAATATGGTGATTGGCCTGAAAACCAGACCAAAATTATTGAACCTAGAAAGTCCCCAGAACTTCGCTGGGACTATAAAAATTGGTCAGAAGTACTCACGCTCAAGAAGTATGCAGTGGACTTTTCGCTTGAAGGAATGGAGCAGCGGAAGAAACAGAAGTTTGGATTAATCGTCCATGAAATCTTGGAGTTATCGACTGATAAAGCTTCTGCCTTGCAGAATTTGCAGTCATTTTACTTTGATGGAAGATTGAATGAGGAAGAAAAACAACTAGTGGAAAAGCAACTGGATCAACTTTTTACAGATCCTGTTTTTGCGTCCTGGTTTGGCACCAAAGGAGTTCTTTTAGCAGAGCAAGGGATTCTACTTCCTGGTGGAAAGAAAAAGCGGCCAGATCGAATTATTCTAACTGAAAATGAGGCCGTGATTGTGGATTTTAAAACGGGTGAAGCCCAAAGCCGCTATGCCAGTCAAGTGCGAGAATATATGGATTTGGTGAGCAATCTGTCTCAAAAGCCAACGAAAGGCTATTTATGTTATTTAGAAACAGGATTAATCGAGGAGGTTTATGCATAGCTTTTTAAGAAATACAGCAAAAGAGATCCTCGAAAGTGGGGTTGATCTACAAAAGCTTACCGTAGTTTTGCCAAATAGGAGAGCTGGTTTGTTCTTTACGCAGCATCTTGGCAGTTTGATCAGCGAACCTACTTGGATGCCCGAGGTGAAAACTATTGAGGAGATTTTCTATGGTTTGGCAGGAAATCGTCCTGCTGATGATCTGACCTTGATATTCGAATTGTATCGAGTTTATCAAGATCTCAACCCTGAAGCGGAGACCTTTGATCGCTTTTATTTTTGGGGAGAAATGATCTTGAAAGATTTCAATGATGTGGATCAGTTCATGGCAAATGCAGGCAAACTCTATCATCACTTGTCTGAAATCAAGGAATTGGAGTCTGACTTGAGTTTTCTGAACGAAAGTCAAGTTGCGTTGATTAAGCAGTTTTGGTCTTCATTTATACGTCAGGATCGAGATCATCAAGAGAAGTTTTTAAAGTTCTGGCAGCTGCTAAGTCCGCTTTATACGAGCTTTCAAGCTTCTTTGGCGGTCTCTGGCTTGGCTTATTCAGGCATGCTGTATCGGAAAGTTGTGGATTCTTTGGATACTATATCTCAACCTGAAAAGACACATCATTTTATAGGTTTCAATGCTTTCACTGGAACCGAAGAGGTTCTGATCAAGCACTACATTACAGCCTTTGGCGGAAAGATCCATTGGGACATTGATGCGTATTATATGGATGACAAAGTGCAGGAAGCAGGTTTGTTTTTCCGAGACTATCAAAAAGACAAGATCTTTGGACCGACTTTTCCGGAGCAAATTCCTACGCAAATAGAAGACCGAAAGGCAAGTATTAAGACTTATGCTACTCCGTTGAAAACCAATCAGGCGAATTTGGTTGGTTCGATTTTGGAGAATATTCCTGCTGGCGAATCTTGGGAAGAGACAGTCGTGATTTTACCAGACGAGCAAATGCTATTTCCTGTGCTTCATACGCTTCCTGAGCAAGTGGATAAGGTAAACGTGACGATGGGATATCCTGTGAAAAATGCGCCCGTTTATTCATTTTTGGAAGCGGTATTAGAGATGCAGCGATTCATTAAAGTGGAGGATGGGAAATTGCTTTTTTACCACACTGCAGTTAAAAATCTTCTCAGTTCAATCTATCTTAAAAGTGTATATCCAGGCTTTTCAGAAGGTATTTTAGAGAAAATGCAGCTTTTGAATCAGATTCATGTTTCTGTAGAAGAGCTTCATAAAGGTGGCCTCCTATATCAGTTGATCTTTCAAAAACTCGAGAATGATTCCTTGTTTCCATATCTAGCCAATTTGATGGAAGCGCTAGCAGAGCGATTGAAAGATGAACCCTTGCAGCGTTCTTACCTTTACCAATGTTTCAAACAATTGACACGACTGCGGGAGATTTTTGCTGGGCAAGATATTCTTACGATCAACAGAGAGTTTTTTATCCGACTGTTTCGTCAGATTTTCAGAGAGGTCAAGTTGCCTTTCGAGGGGGAGCCGTTACAAGGTTTGCAAATCATGGGTGTTTTGGAATCCCGAAATCTTGACTTTAAGCGGGTGATTATTTGTAATATGAATGAGGATAGTTTTCCGCCGTCTTCAGGGCTGAATTCGATGATTCCGTTTAATATCCGCAAGGCTTTCGGATTACCGGTACAGGAGCAAAATGACTCGATTTATGCCTATACTTTTTATAGACTTTTGCATAGTGCCGAAGAAGTTCATATGATTTATACCACAGCTTCTGATCAGGGAAAAGCTGGAGAAAAGAGTCGATACATGCAGCAAATGGGGGTGGAGCTGGGGCGAGAAATAGAGGAAGAAGTAGTGTTTATTCCGGTAGATCAGAAATCTCCTGATGCGATTACGATTCACAAGGACAGCGAAGTTCTGAGCTTGCTGGATAAGTATCTTATAGGAGAGGATGGCAGGTCAAAGACTTCTTTTTCGCCGTCAGCGCTGAGCGTATTCTTGGATTGTAGGTTGAAATTCTATCTTCAATATCTCGCTAATATTCAGGAAAAGCAGGAAGTAAGTGAGGAGATTGATGCTGCTGTTTTTGGAAATCTGGCTCACTTGAGCATGGAGATTTTGTATCAGGATTTTGCGAAGCGAAATAATAGAACCCTACTGGAAAAATCAGATTTCGAGGAATTGAGTAAGAATTGGACATTCCCGGCTATTGAAAAGGCCATTCGTAAATTCTATCATCTGGAAGGAGAAGCAGACACGAAGTTGAATGGTCAGATGGCCATAGCGCGGGATGTGCTGCAGAAGTACTTGCATCAGATTTTGAAAGTCGATGAAGCTTCAGCGCCATTCAGGTTGATTTCTCTGGAAAAAGAGAAGAGATATTCTGCTGCTTTGAAGATCAATACACAGTCTGGCGAAGAGCTAGTGTCGTTGAAAGGAATTATTGATCGGGTAGATGAGCAAAATGGCTCTGTGAGACTGATTGATTACAAGTCAGGTCAGGACAATAAAAATTTTCCTGACGTGGCTTCGCTTTTTGATCGGGAGCATAAATCAAGGAATAAAGCAGCAATGCAAACCATGTTTTATGGCTTAATCTACCAGGCCACGAATCCGGAAAACACCTTGCCTTTGAAGCCTGCGATCTTTAACCTTCGGGAGATGTTTGGAGATGATTTCAATCCTTATCTGCAACAGAAGTTACCCTATAAAACAGGAATAGAAGTTCATGACTACCGTCAATTTGAAGATGAATACAAAATTGGACTAACATCACTTTTAGAAGACATCTACAATCCTGAAGTTCCTTTTGACCAAACGGATGATTTAAAGAAATGCGGGTATTGTCCGTATAAGCAAATCTGTGGGAGGTAGATTCTAAAACATCAATCCAGCACGGAAAACAAAGCTTCGGTACAAGTAACTGTTTTCGTTCATAGCCCTATACCCTGGCGGGAGCAGATCCGAAGCTATTGTTTGAGAGCCAGGTTGGGATAAGGATCCCTGAAAATAAGTGACTGCCTGTCTTTTATATGCAATATTGAATGATAAGGCAGTTTTGCTTTTTATAACAGGAAAGCTTATTCCCACTGAAGGACTAACTAAAAACCCACCTTCATACCAATTTTTGCTCCATTCATCTCTATATTTTTTCTCCAATACAGCTGATCCTCCTCCCAGGTCCAATCCACCAAAAAGCTTCGGCTTGCCATCTTTTCCCAGAAAACCTCTCCATCCTAATGCGATCGGAATGATGGATATTTCATCGTATTGATCAAGACCTGCGGTAAATCCGATGACATGGTTCTTGGAAATATGTACTCCGTTAAAAGTCATCAAGGTCACATCAAGTCGCTTTTCTTGATTTCCGTCCCATTTTTCTTCACTTCGTCCATACAAAAAACCTATTTCGGCTTGGCCAAAATAAATTTTCTCCTGAGCCAAACTTGTGAGACTGAAGAGAAAGATTCCGATTAGTACCAGTTGAATTTTTTTCACAATCATCTTTTTAATAAAACTTGACCGGATTCTTGACTTGGATACAGCTGAGTTTTTTCAGTTGAGCTGGATTGCTATAGTCAAATTGACAAACCCCATCGGGACCGATTACAATTAGAGAATTGGGACCTGGGATTAGGTCGACTGATTTCTGGCTGGTCAAAAACTCAAGTTGGTTCTGATCAATGGACATCACATCGCTTACCTTAAAGCTTTTCAACCCATGAGTTCCTTCTGCTATGTAAAGATAATCTCCAGCCAAGCCCAATCCATGTGGGTTGAGCATGGGATAAGCCTTTTTAAGAGTGGGATTATAAAGGTCTTTAATATCTATAACCTGAAGTTCATTTGCGCCATTCCTACAGGTATTCCCATTTCTAAGTGTCACAAATGCATAATCAGAATTTACAACAACGGGGTCACAAGCCTGTACATGCTCATACACTGCCATGCGGGTAGGGGAATTCGGCGTACTCGCATCGTAGATATGCATTCCACTACTGGATCCGATAAATAGTTTGTCCTCAAAAGGGAATATAGTTTCGATTCCCCAACCCAAATCAATTGGTTTTACAAAAATGGGATCATCCGGATTTTCCACATCAAAAACACGCATAGTGGATTCGTCCACTGCATATAGATGTTGATTAGAAAGTGTGAACCTAGCCATGGATCCGCCCGTGCCATAGCTTTGTGAGGCGGCTGAAAAATTAGCTGAAAAACTCATGCTTGAATTCATGAGCCACCCGCCCTCGGTTTGCCAAGTAGAACTTTCTGTGGTGATTACAGTGTCACGAAACGTAATGATTTCCCCTGTGTCATGGGTATACATATGTGTAAAGACATCTTCCACGCGCTTGACCAGTTGGATGTCGTCAATATTGCTTATGTCAAATGCCAGAAAATCGACATAATTATCTGCGTAAAGTATATTCCCATTTACTGCCATATCCACATTACCAGCTATGGGTATGAATTTTAAGTTAATTGGGTTGGAAGGGTTCGCATTATTTAGAATGTGGATTCCTTTGGTGGGCTCATTGATGAAAAGATAGTCTCTGTAGATATAGATTTTGCCAGGATTGTCTAAGGGTTGGGCCGGTTCTGTAGTGATCAATCTTGCTCTTACATTGCTCATCTCAAGATACACAGGCATCATCGTACGGTAAGTGTAGGAGGAATTGACTTCATCATGACAGGAAGAAAATACTAAAACCGATACTAAGAAAAGTAGGCAGGAGGAGGAAAAGAAAGATTTCATATAGCTCGAGGTCAGTGATCTAAAAGTGTATGTCTACTAGACGAAACCAAACAATGATATGCTACAGAGGAACTTAGAGAAATCTGTATTAAAACAATTCTTGTTAATACCACTGCATAAATGAGCATTAAAACGCAATGTGCTCTAACAAATTTATGCGCATAAGGTTATACCTCGTGGCAAGTGGGAGTATATAATATGAGGGAAGTATCCTTATCTGTGGTAGGTACCATTGATCAAAATGGCAGATTTAGGTTTTCTTTTTTTATTATCTTCAATATCTTATTGAATACTAATTGAAAAATATGACAAAGAATCTGTTGGTTTATATAATTTTTTGTTTAAGTCTTTGGAGTTGTAATACTCAACAAGTAGATCCTTTTGCTACTGAAAAGCCCGATGAGTCAAGATTTACCAAAATTCCTCTAGCTGGAAATTTCAATGAACCTATGGAGATCGAGGTGCTTGAAAATGGTGATGTTTTAATCATCGAGCGTCATGGTTTGCTGAAACTATATCAGGCCATCTCAGGTGAAACTTCCGTCGTGGGTGAGTTGGACGTGTTTCCAGAGCGGGAAGATGGTTTGATGGGTATGGCGAAGGATCCAGATTTTGCTAAGAACAAGTGGTTGTATCTCTATTATGCGCCAGTTGCTGAGCCTACTTTAAACAGGATTTCTAGATTTGACTTTGTTGATAATAAACTTGACTTGACATCGGAAGTGGTTATTTTGGATGTTGAAATTTTTCGTGGATGTTGCCATTCTGGAGGGAGTTTGGAGTTTGATGGTCAAGGGAATTTATATCTAGGGGCTGGAGATGATTCTACGCCATTTGAGTCGAGTAATTTTAACCCAATCGATGAGCGTCAGGATCAACCTAAGAACGTGGATGCACAAAGAAGTTCTGGTAACACCAATGATTTACGTGGAGCGATTCTTCGGATCAAGCCAAATCCAGAAGGAGGTTATTCTATTCCGGAAGGAAATTTATTTCCAGTAGGCACACCTGACACTCGCCCGGAAATCTACATAAAAGGCAATCGTAATCCGTTTAGGTTTTCCATAGATAGTCGGAATGGGAATCTGTATTGGGGTGAAGTAGGTCCTGACGGTTCGGAAGATAAAGAAGGCCGAGGCCCGAGAGGCTATGACGAAATCAATGTGGCGACAGGCTCTGGTTATTATGGCTGGCCATATTTTGTCGGAAATAATTATGCCTATTGGAAATATGACTTTGCTACAGGAGAAAGCTTGTTTCAGTTTGATCCAAAGGCACCAAAAAATACTTCTCCCAATAATACTGGAATGGAGGATTTGCCGGCAGCGAAACCAGCTTTGATCTATTATCCCTATGCTGAGTCAGAAGAATTTCCGATGCTAGGTCAGGGTGGAAGAAATGCGATGGCTGGCCAGGTTTACTATCGTGAAGATCATGAAGATTCTGAAGTTAGATTCCCGGGATATTACAATGAGAAGCTGTTTATCTACGACTGGATGCGCAACTGGATTTTCACGGTCACGTTGACTGAGAATTTTGAGTACGATACCATGGAGAGATTTATGCCTGAAACTCATTTTGAAAAACCTATGGATATGCAGTTTGGCAAAGACGGTTCTCTTTATGTGCTGGAATATGGGACTTTTTGGAGGGCAAATAATGATGATTCTGGTTTGTACAAAATCGTATTTTCCGAAGGAAATAGAAAGCCAGAGGTGCAACTTGATGCAGACAAAACTGTAGGTGCATCACCTTTGACGGTTAATTTTTCTTCAGAAGGGACGCAAGACTTAGATACAGATGATGTAGTCAGTTATCAATGGGAATTTGGAGATAGTGGTGCAACTTCTGCAGATGAGAATCCATCTTATACTTTTGATCAACCGGGCATTTATAAAGTAAAATTGACAGCTATAGATCTTAAAGGAGAAGCTGCAAGTTCATTTTTGGAGGTGAAAGTAGGTAATGAAGCGCCGAATGTTTCGATTGATTGGGATGGAAATCGAAGTTTCTATTTCGGCAAAGAGGCTATTAATTATGCAATCACTGCAAACGATAAAGAAGATGGTGAAATAGATTCTTCTCAGATTAACTTGACAATTGATTACCTGGAAAGTGGATACGATCTGATAGAAATGGGGCATCAGGAAGGAGTGTTGAGCATTGGGGAGACTTATATAAATGAGGCTGGTTGTAAAGCTTGCCATGGAATCAGCAATGAATCTGTGGGGCCGGATTACACTTCAGTGTCCGAGAAATACAAAAATGATTCAAATGCGAAATCGTATCTAATCAACAAAGTCAGAAATGGCGGATCAGGAGTTTGGGGTGAGCAGATCATGCCTGGTCATACTCATTTGGATGAGAATAAAGTAGGTCAGATGGTTGACTTCGTGTTAAGTATAGCCAATCCAAATGCGATAATTGGATTACCTGCTTCTGGAAAATATCCGATTGAAAAAACCGATGATAATGAAGGCTTTTATATGGTTCAAGCTTCCTATGAAGACAAAGGCGCGAATGGTATTCCTGAGATTAAGACGACTAGTCAACTGAAATTAAGAAATACAACCGTTTCTGCATACGGTGCAGATGGGATTGAACATGTGGCTCGGGCAAATCCTGAAGATGAACATTACGTGCAATTCACTGCATCTGAATCTTGGCTTTTATTCAGAGACATCGATCTCAATATGATCAAGAAAATTTCACTTTCTATAATGCCTGGAAATACCAAAGGGAAGATACAAGTAAGAGCAGGTTCTCCAGATGGTAAACTGATAGCAGAAACAGACATGCTAACGAAAGATTCCCGACCTTCTTCAGAACCAGCGGATGGCTGGTTTACCGTATCATTCCCTATTCCAGCTACGAATTACGATGGTGATCTATACTTCGTGTATGTGACGGAAGTCTCTATTTCAATCTGGAGTACATTTAACCTGAATACGCTGAAGTTTGAGAGATGATAATAAAGCTGGAAGATCGAAGACGGGTGACCGAAGGTTATCAACCAAATTCTATGATGCTTTTGTCTTCTGCTGGTAGAAAACAGCATGCACATATATAAAATTTATGCTGTTTTGTTTAGATGACTGTTTTTTAAACTAATTGGTTAACTTAGTTTGTGTTCTCAAATTATTTGAACTTAAGAGTACTTTTAACTATAAAGACGGAAAATCAAGCAGTATGAGAGAATTTAGATTAATAATGCTTTTTATATTACTCATATCCATAGCGGGATGCGGAAACAGTAAAAATGAATCAGTCGAAGGATTCAAATCTATAGTTGAGTTAGGTAAATGCGATACTGGAATAGAAATCCTGAGTAGAGGGAATGTTAATTTGATGGTAGTGGATTCTCTACTAATAGTGCAGAAGCCTACAGATCCTATTCTAGAAATATATAGTACCAATTCCCACAAGCTAATCGCCACATTCGGTAAAAATGGTCAAGGCCCAGGAGAAATTTTAGTTCCAGAATTAATCAAACAAAGAGAATTAGAAAATGGATCTCCAGTAATTACTGTTTATGATTTATCCAGAAGAATAGTTAACAAGGTAAACCTCAAAAACCTTTTATTTAATAAGGAACCAATTTTAAAGCAAGAACCAATACCATTCAGAGGTGATTTTTTACAATACTTTTACTATGCAGATAAGGATTTTATCTTAGGAAAAACAGAGGCAAACAATAGGTTTGTTCATTACGATTTTAAAAATGACAGTATCCATTTTATCCCATACATTCCTCATCATGAATTTGATTTAGATGAAAATCGAAAAACTTATGTATACAGGTCTGCTGTCACAGTTAATAAAGATAAAGGACTTGTCGCTGCTTTCCCTATTCTAATAGCTTCACTTGATGTAAATGGCAAATTCCTGAGAAACACCTTTTTTGATGACCCAGAGAAAATCGCACAATCGTTAAATAAAAAGGATGATGAGGGTAATTCGGAGTCATATTTCTATGTTAGTGATGCTGACTCTGACCTCAATTATATCTATGGATTAAACATAAATAATCAATTTATAGAGGGAATAGTTTGTCAAGAAAACAAAAGATTGAGGTTTTTGACTGGGATGAGAATCCTGTTAGACAATATGTCCTAAACAATGATAAGCTAAGTGAGACGTTTGCATACGATGCAAAGCATGACAGGTTTTACACCTATTGTAGGGAGTGTGAAGACAGTAATATTATTTATTTTGATGCAAACAATTAGATATTAAACGAGTTAGATCAAACTTTATAGCGTATGGTACTTGAGAAAAAACATTGTTTGAATTGTGAAGCCGTGATTCAAGGTAGAATCGATAAGAAATTCTGTGACGATCAATGCCGCAATACCTTCAATAATCAGCAAAATGCATTATCCACCAATTACATCCGACGGGTCAATCACAGCCTGAAAAAGAATAGGAATATTCTGGAATCAATCATTCCGGCAGGCGAGGAAATGGCAAAAGCTAACCGAGAGCGCTTACTCCGCGATGGATTCCAGTTCAAATATTTCACACATCTCTACGAAACCAAAAAGGGAAACATCTATCATTATTGCTATGACTACGGTTGCCTGGCGCTGGAGGGAGAGTGGTTTTTGGTGGTAAAAGGAAAGGAAGTTTAGTCACTTGCCTTGAATTGAATACTTAGCTCGCAGTAAATTGGTACTTTTGGGTGTGTCAGAAAAACAAACAGAATCCACCGCCCAGTATCTCAAAAACCTATCGATTGACAGCCTCAACGAAATGCAAACTGAGTTCATTTCCAGAGCAGCCAAAAATCCTCATCTCGTACTTTTATCTCCCACCGGCTCAGGTAAGACTGTCGCTTTTCTGATTCCACTTCTCAATTCACTTAAAGAAAATGTAAGAGAAGTTCAGGCGCTTATTATCGTTCCTTCCCGCGAGTTGGCTATTCAAATTGAGCAGGTTTTCAAAGGCATGAAAACGCCTTTTAGAGTAAGTACTGTTTATGGGGGACATTCTTCCAAATTGGAATCGAATAGCTTGGGCGAATCACCTGCAGTGATTATTGGTACTCCCGGAAGGCTGGCTGATCACATTGAAAGAGAGTCATTTGACCCAAAAACTATTCATACGGTGGTGTTGGATGAATTTGACAAGTCTCTTCAAATGGGATTTCATGAGCAGTTGAAAGTGATATTCGGAGCGCTCAATGGTCAGCAAAGACATTTACTCACCTCCGCAACTGTCTTAAAAAGGATGCCTGATTTTCTGCCATTTGTAGATCATCGTACAGTTAATTTCCTTAAGGATGTGGTCGAGTCCAAGTTGGAACTTAAGGTCGTGCATAGTTCCAGCAAGGAAAAAGGAGAAATGTTGATGCGCTTGGTGGCAGGTTTTCAGAATGAATCCTGTATCGTTTTTTGCAATCACCGAGATGCAGTAGATAGATTGAGCGTCTTGTTGAATGACTATAATTATTTTCATTCGGTGCTACATGGCGGATTGGAGCAAATAGATCGGGAGAAGAATTTGATCCGATTCCGAAGTAAAGTTACCAATCTGTTGATTGCGACGGATCTTGCTTCTCGCGGTCTGGATATTCCAGAGATCAAGCATATAGTTCATTACCAGTTACCGCCCAAGGAAGATGCTTTTATCCATAGAAATGGCCGAACAGCTAGGATGCATGCAGAAGGCTTGTCTTATATGATCTTGGCCAATGATGAGGCAAAGCCAGATTATATCTCTGAATTTATCGAAGAGTTTAAGGTTGGAGAAAAGCTTGTGCCGCCTGTACCGCAGGAATGGACTTGCCTGTATATAAGTGCCGGCAAAAAAGATAAAGTGAGCAAGGGTGATGTAGTAGGTATGCTTACCAAAAAGGGAGGATTGACCAGTGCAGAAATAGGGCTGATCACGATTATGGACTTTGCTTCGTATGTGGCTGTGAAAAGCAATTTGGTGCAAAAGCTTTTGCCAAAACTAAAGAATGAGCGAGTGAAGAAAGTGAAAGTGAAGATCGAGGAAGCGAATTAGAGATTAGTTTTCAGTGGTCAGTGGTCAGTGGTCAGTTTTCATTACCCAATTACGTGTAGGTAAATATTTGGAGGCAATTATTGAAGTTTGGTGGGGCGACTCCCCCTTTCCTAAAATCCCTCTAGCCCCCTTTTGAAGAGGGAATTACCGAATCGGAACTTAAGATCTTAATTCGGGATGGTCAAGTTTTGTAAACATGTTTAAAAGTTATTTAAATCATATATTCTTACCTTGATAACTCACTAATTCACAACAAATCAGATGAGAAATTGCGTAACTGGAATAGGAGGGATATTTTTCAAAGTAAAAGATCCAAGCACAACTAAAGCTTGGTATCAGGAGCATCTAGGGCTAAATACGGATCAATACGGAGCTACTTTTGAGTGGAGAAATTCCGAAAATTCAAATAAAAAGGGCCTTACGCAATGGTCTCCCATGAAGGAGGATACGGCATATTTTAAGCCATCCGAAAAGGAATTTATGATCAATTAGCGTGTAGAAAATCTGTTGGAATTGGTGCAGGAGTTGAAAGCTGAAGGAGTGACGATCTTGGACGAAATCGAGGCTACGGAGTATGGCAAGGTCGTGAATATTCTGGATCCAGATGGGCACAGCATAGAGCTTTGGGAGCCTGTTGACAAGGTTTAAGATGAACTAGATTAAGAAAAAATAAAAGGCTAAAATCTATGAGTGAGTTTAAGATTCAACATGAATTTGATGGAAAGAAAGGATCTTTCTTTTTGAAAGACGGACCTAGGCGCTTCGCTGAAATGGTTTACGTGATGGACGGGCCAAAGAAACTGATCATCGAGCATACTGAAGTAGATGAAAATATGAAAGGTCAGGGAATAGGCCTGAAACTATTAAACGAACTGGTGGGATTTGCACGAGATGAAAAGATCAAAGTCGTTCCTGTCTGTTCTTTTGTCAAGGCGATGTTTCAGAAAAAGGAAGAATTGAGAGATGTACTAAATTAATGTCTTCCTGAAAAAAATTATTGACTGTAAGTTTACAACAAGGAATTAAAATATAGCTTTTTCGCTATCCCGGTGATCCTTGCGGTTAACTAAAGCTTTTTTGAAAAAAGAGCGTCCAAATAATTCAGGCTAAGGTTACCATAATTGCAAAGAAATAGCCACTTTTAGTATAGGTCGAATATCTGTTGGTTCTGAATTTAATGCTTTACTCAATACTTTTTAAGTCAGCTTTATTCATGTTTTTCTCTGGGGAAACTCCATCGGGACTCGTAGATTTTGGGCTAATTTTCCTCAAATTTCTATTTTCCTTAGAAGATTTACTTGCTGAAACGCTGAAGCCGGCTCCTCCTGTCATTGCTAACTAATTATCCTTTAAAATAGTGAAATCAAACGAATTATAAATGAAGTTGTCGCTAGAGGATTTCTAGAATGCTCGTTTATCAGCGAATTGGTTTCCAGTTATATGAGCGTTGCTATCTGTTAAAATAGGGTGAAAGATTATGCTGATTTTTGATTAAACTGCTTATCAATTAACCAACCAAATTCATTATGAGAAAAATTGTACTAACAGGATTAGCACTAATTATGTCTTTTGGACTTTTTGCCCAAAAAACATATATCCATGCAGGAAAACTTGTTGATGTAAAGGATAGAAAGATTCTTAGTGAGCAGACAATAGTAGTAGAAGCAGACAAAATTATTTCTGTAAATCCAGGATATCAGAGTGGAGGGTCTGAGGATTCCACGATCGATCTAAAAGACAAAACCGTAATGCCGGGACTGATGGATATGCATGTGCATATTGAAGATGAAACCAGCCCCACTCGATATGTAGATGGTTTTCGAAATAACGAAGCAGACATTGCATTTCAGTCAATTCACTTTGCGGAAAAAACGATCATGGCTGGATTTACGACAGTGCGTGACTTGGGTGGATCAGGCGTTAATATAGCGCTAAGAAATGCTATAAACTCAGGTACGGTAGTTGGTCCTAGAATTTATACTGCAGGTAAATCTATTGCTCCAACTGGAGGCCATGCTGATCCTACAAATGGAGTAAGAAGAGATTTGATGAGAGATCCTGGTCCAGATGAAGGAGTAATCAACGGGCCATATGAGGCACGTAAAGCCGTTCGTCAACAAGTGAAATTTGGAGCCGATTTAATAAAAGTTACAGCCACAGGAGGCGTTCTTTCGGTAGCGAGGGATGGTTCAGCTCCACAGTTTGCCCAGGATGAGCTGGATGCAGTAGTTCAAACTGCGACAGATTTTGGGATCATGGTAGCAGCTCATGCGCATGGCGATGAGGGTATGCAGCGGGCAATCAAAGCAGGAGTGACTTCGATCGAGCACGGCACTATGATGTCCGAAGAGACTATGGATATGATGAAGGAGAAAGGCACTTGGCTAGTTCCAACGATCACTGCAGGTATGTCGGCGTCAGCTTTTGCCGAAATTCCAGGCTACTACCCAGCCGTAGTAGCAGAGAAGGCTAAGAGAATCGGTGTTCTAATTCAGGAGACTTTTGGAAAGGCTTATAAAAAAGGAGTGAAGATTGCATTTGGAACCGATGCAGGTGTGTTTGCACATGGAGATAATTACCGTGAATTCATATATATGACTGAGGCAGGTATGCCAAATCTTGAAGCCATTCAATCGGCGACCATTACAAATGCTATTTTTATGGGAATAGATGATAAGTTAGGTTCTTTAGAATCAGGAAAGCTGGCAGATATTATCGCAGTCGATGGAGACCCAGAGCAAGATATCAAGGTGATGAAGGATGTGGTCTTTGTCATGAAAGAAGGTAAAGTTGTCAAGGAATAAATAGGAGAAAATGGTCTGAATTCAGGCCATTTTTTTTTAAAAAGTATTATGTATATCCGATTTATTGCCAGTAGATGACTAAAAAATGATAGGATTTGGAAAACACTAGCGAATTTGCCGCTGCGGTCACACGTCATCGGTCATCCAGCCTTTAAAGAAAAGAGTATATGGCTACTGGCATCATTGCGGATACACATATCAAGTATTATATAATCTTAAAGCTAAAAAACCATGAAAATTAGATTTCTACTTCTTCTATTTTTTATTCCATTCCTTAGTTACGCTCAAGAAAAAACTGAAACTGTAAAAAAGGAAGATCCAAAAGCTCAGGTTTTTAAATCTAAGCAATCGGTGGTAATTGACGGAAAAACCATCAATTTGAATGCAACGGCCGGAACCTTCGAATTGAAGGATGAAAATAATAAGCCTATCGCCCTTTTTGGCTATACAGCGTCTTTTAAAGAGAATTCCGGAAAAAACCGCCCAATTATTTTTTCCTATAACGTTGGACCTGGCAGTTCCTCTTTTTGGGTGCATATGG
>Ga0105055_10003734_pt1 | contig 22788 bp, 22 predicted proteins | sample BON03_FD_78090 | JGI IMG/M metagenome (GOLD analysis project Ga0105055, IMG submission 78090) | Freshwater microbial communities from Lake Bonney liftoff mats and glacier meltwater in Antarctica - BON-03 | ecosystem: Environmental > Aquatic > Freshwater > Ice > Glacier meltwater | place: Lake...
AAATAAAAAGTAGTATAACACAACATACACGATCGTGGAACCTTTAACAAAACACACATAAAATCCCTTACTCGTCATTTTTTAACGATATTTCCCCTTTCAAAATATGGAACCATGAACAAAAAATAGTATATTCTTCAACAAAATATTGAAGGGTTTTATATCATATTTTATAAGGGAAAATAATAAAATTATAAAATCTAGAACAATAAAAATAAAAAGTGAATAATAATAATTCAACACAATACATTATATTAAACCCATATTTCTTATGGACTTTTATTACTAATTTTATAGAGAATTATAACATAACCGGATCCGTTCCTATTCAGTTTCCGGTTAAAAAAAATATTTAGTTTTATTAAAATGGATGTTATAGATTTATGTAAAAAAAAGATTGATTATTATTTTAAGAATAATGAACATTGGAAGGATATAGTTTATGATGTTGCTGTATATTATAATTCTCATAATAATATTGATAAAATAGCACTAGTGACATTAGAAAAAATAAATATATATAGTTGGATTTTAGATAAAAAACAGAGAATTATTTTAATAAATTATACAAAAAACAAATTGATTAAAATATTTAAAAATTATAGTGATGATGAATATGATCCAGATTCAGAAGAAGGAGAAGAATTAAATTAATATGGTGGTGCAGAAGGTTTAACATATTTATATGATTCAACAAAATGTAATATAGTAACCATCCCATATTTATGTATAAAATCTTTTATTTTTATACAATCACGACATAGTTTATATTTAGCATATCTATTATTGGAACACATATAACATATTTTTTTAATATTAGTTTTTTCTTTCATTTATAATATTACAAATATTATTAAACTTCATAATATAAGGTAACTGTACCCGCTTCGTTTGCAGTATTTGTGGGGTCTATATTACTATTTATACGAATCCATAAACCATTTACAAAATTTATATAACTAGATGTTGGAAATGATGGAGATGATAAATTCGCAGTTGTGGCAGCAACTGAAAATAATGCAGTACTTGTAGAGGTTGGAGCTGTACCAGCGGCTGCAACATCGTAAAAACTTAGACAACCTTGGTTATCACTGTGAGCATATGAAAAACCCACCAATTTAAAAGCACCATCAAGAACGTTAACAGCAGTACTCCCGCTAGTACTATTAAATATAGTTGCTACTAATAATGGTCGGCATAACATAGGGCATACATCTAATGTACCATTAAGTGTTGTATTTATAGTACCAAGATTAGTATGAGTTGTTGCATCGGTTGTTGTTAGAGTTCCACCAAGTGTTGTATTTATAGTACCAAGATTAGTATGAGTTGTTGCATCGGTTGTTGTTAGAGTACCACTAAGTGTAGTATTTATTTCAGCAACTCTGTCATCAATATCAGATAATGTTCCATCAATAGTTGTTAATTTAGTATGAGTTGTTGCATCGGTTGTTGTTAGAGTACCACTAAGTGTAGTATTTAAATCAACAACTCTGTCATCAATATCAACTAATGATCCAATAATAATATCAAGTTTAGTATGAGTTGTTGCATCGGTTGTAGTTAGAGTAGTACCAAGTGTTGTATTAATAGTATCAACCGATGTTTTAACACCATCAAGTTTAGTATGAGTTGTTGAATCGGTTGTTGTTAGAGTAGCACCAAGTTTAGTATTAATATCAGATAGAAAACCAAGGTCAGTATTAGCAACCTGTACTGTATTTGATACTGAAACAGATGAACCAGTAACATCAAGAGTTCCATTAAGAGTTGTATTAACAGTATCAACCGATGTTTTAACAGTATCAACCGATGTTTTAACAGCATCAAGTTTAGTATGTGAAAAGGTATCACTGACATCAAGTACAGCGTTACCTATATTTACAGTACTACCAATATTGACAGTACCAGATACGTTAAGGGTAGCATCAGCTAAATTATCAACCGATGTTTTAACACCATCAAGTTTAGTATGTGTTATGCTATCACTTACATCTTGTTTGTCTCCACTATTATCATTATTAACATTATCAACTTGATCACTATAAGAACGAGTAAATGTACAATTAGTTCCAGAATTATTTTCTAATGAAAAATAACAAGTTGTTCCTCTTTTTGGAAATATATGTGTCACGTCAACATTAGCAATTATATTATGAGAGTCAGAATAATCGAAATTACCCCCATTATCAAATGATTGATATAATGTAAGGGTAAGATTTTGATCAGCAATAGTGCTTATAGTTACATATGATTTATTAGTATCAAATTGAAATATACCACTATTTTTTGCTATTCCATTTAGTACAGGAACTGTGATACTCATATTATTTTGTTTATATTATATTATATTGTTTATATTATATTGTTTATATTATATTTTTATTATTTTATTTATTAGAGAGATTACAGGTGCGACATAAAAAACGTAGATGTGCACTATTGTTATGATATATAATCCAGTCGGGAATGACACTAGCATTTTCTTTATTATTTAATATATCATTTATTTTATTTTGATCATTATCAATCCATTTATCACGTATTTGGTAAAACATTATATCATAATGATCAACATGAATGTCATTAGAAGATAAACATAATTGACAAATAGGGTTATTGTTATTATTACGATAATTTAACACATATGAATGTATTGCCTTTCGCATAATCATTGTTAAAATCATTTTTTCCGTCGGAGGCGATTTTATACAATAACGCCAACTGATGGGAATTATTTTAAAATCATCATCACATATAATAAATATATCTTTTGTTTTTTTATTCCATATATTATTTTTTATTTCAATACCACAAATATTATTATTTTTAGTTTTATTATTAAAATCTGGATGGAGTTCAATTAATTTTATTAATTCATTAAATTCATGTGTATTATATTCATAGATATTATTTGAAAGTGAATATATATATTTACGATAATATTGAAGAGCACTATTTTTAGTTTTAAAACTATTTTTACCTATAATAATTGAAACCATTTTAATAGAGATGATGTTATTAATTTTTTCATTTTAAACGTATTAATCACTATCGCTATCGTTATCGCTATCATCTGATAATATAAAAAGACCATAATTTTCTAACATATTTGTATAATCAATAGATGATAGAACTATTTTTTTTGCTTCGAAAATAAATGATAATTCATTTTCAAATATATAAAACCTATTAATAATTGATTTTATATATTTATCAATACGAGATCCTGTTTTTCCTTTAATTTTATTATAGGATAAAATATCATTAAGACAATAAAATATTTTATTAAGATTTACACTAAGATCATCAATATTATGTTTTTGGTCATCTAACTCTGATTGCATTTTATCAAATTTTTCTTTGCTCTCAGTTGCAAGCAATAAATATTCTTGTTCAGTTTTATTCATAATTTCTCGTTTATTTTATGATAATAAATATATAGATTATCATTAAACGCAATATATGTCTTATCGTGAATTAAAATATATAGAAAAGGTATTTGAATCAAAAAATTTAAGTTTAGAAGAATATAATAATATATATATTATAATAATTAAAAATCAACCCAATATAAATTTTACATACAGAAAAAACGATATATTATTAAATTTAGGAGATCTGCAAAAAAACACGTTAATAGATATATTAAACTATTTAGAAAAAATTAGAGAAAACGATGATAGAAATAAATGATATATTTGTTATTTATATAAATAGAGAAGAGGATATAATAAGAAAAAAATTACAGGAACATCATTTATCATCAATAGAAAATTTAAAATATGAAAGATTTAATGCTATTGATTTAGGAAAAGATGATGAAAGAGTTAATAAATATTTTAAAAAAGAAAATAAATATGTAAATATTATTAATCAAAATATTAATAATGAATGGAAATTTAATCCAAATAAACCATTATCTTGTTTCAATTCAATGTCAGAAAATGGACATATAAACCATAAATCATTAATATTATCAAACCTTATATGTATGGATCAATATAAAATAATTGATGAAAAATATATTATAATATTAGAAGATGATGCAATATTGAAAGAAAGTCATATTAAAAAAATATTATCAAAATTAAATGAGGAATTTGATGATATAAAAATGTTACATCTTGATATAAGAGGTATGGGATGTGCTGCAAATTTATTTGATGTATCAATATTAGATTCATTAAAAGATGATTTAAATGTATTTAATGGTGATTTCTATAGAAACTATAGTAAAAAATATAAAAGAAGTGGCCTATGGGATTGGGTAATAAGTGATTTTTTTTTTAAAGAAGGAGAAAAAAAAGCAAAAAGATTAAATTTAGTTAAAAGTGGACTCCTACCAAGTTCTATAAATATCGGTAGTAAATTAAAAGATAAAAATGAGAATATAAATAATCATTTATCTGAATTATTATCAAATGATAAAAAAAAATTATGGATTGAAGGTAATCTTGATTCATTTAATAAGAAAAAGGAAACATTATTATCTATATGCAAGAACATTAATCCTAAAACAATGTTAGAAATTGGTTTTAATTCTGGTTATAGTGCCGATATTATATTGAAAAATATTGACAGCATAGATGATTTTACAACAATAGATATAGGTACTCATATATATGTTGATTTTGCTGATCATATATTAAGTAATTCTTATAGGGATAGATTTAAATTACATATAGGTAAAAGTGATGATGTATTAAATTCAGATAACATAAAAAATAAATTTGATATTATTTTTATAGACGGTGGACATAAATTTCATTGCGCATATAATGATATACTATTATGTAAACGTTATTCACATCACGATACACTAATTATAGTTGATGATGTTAATATTGATAATAATGAACAAAGTTTTGTTATGGAACCAACAAGAGCGGTATTAGAACATAAAAATTATAAATATATAAAAAATTTAAAATATTATGTCGACGGTAAAAATGGTTTAGTATCATTTAATTATTCATATTAATTAATAATTATAATCAGGAATAATATAATTTTTCCCATATTGTTTAGATAAAACACGTTCAATATCATCATCACATGGTACATAAGTTTCATGACCTATATAATTAATTTTTTTTATTTTATCATAATTAATATCATAGTTCATCCAAAAATCACTTGAGACATAATTAAATACAATATCAGCATGAATAATAAAGGGATCATTTTTTATATTATATAACACAACCTGTAGACCATTTTTATTTTGCCTATCAGCATCATGAACACGATTATCAAAAGATAAACCTTTTTGTTTATCAACATAATTAAATGGTCTTTCAGAACATTCATCCTTATTAATTTTACAACAATATGCAAACCACTTATGAGCGTCATTTACATCAAGTCGTATATCAATATCATCATCATGATATATTGGTTGTCCTCTAACATATTCTATTAGATTACCATGACCTATAACATATTTTATATCAAGTGATGTAAATAAATTATGTAATTTCTTTATTAATAATTTTTTTTGTTTTAAAACTAGGGAATAATTTTCTTTAGTAATAGTAATAGTAGAATTGTGCTGGTAAAACATTTTAACTCTATAATGACAAATATTATAACTTTTGGTACATATGATTTATTTCATATAGGACATTTAAATATTTTAAAACAGGCGAGAAATTATGGAGATAAATTATTTGTGGGCGTAAGTAGTGATGAGTTAAATTTTAATAAAAAAAATACATATCCATCAATAAAACAAGATGACAGAATGAGTATAATAGAAAGTATACGCTATACTGATGTTGTTTTTTTAGAGGAGAGTCTTGAAGACAAACTATTATACTGTAAAAAATATAATGCAAAAATATGTATAATGGGTGATGATCATAAAGGAAAATTTGATTTTCTAAAAAAACATGGAATAGAAACAATATATTTACCAAGGACAGAAAATATAAGTAGTACTGAGATAAAGAATAATATTAAGAATCATTAATATAATTATTTGGTGATTTATAGAGCATTAGATTTTCCTCATCATCATAATATTGACAAGGTGTATCGAGTAACATTTTCCATGTATTTATTTTTTCTAAATTACAATTCAATGAAACATAAACACCATTATTTTTATTAACAATATCCATACCAACAAGATCAGAATAAAATTGTTTTGTTTTTTTATTAAGATGTTTTATATTTTTTATATTATATTTAATGCAATAATTTTCATAAATATATTTTATATCATGTATTATATATTCCCAATTATCAAGAGGAAACAGTTTATTTAATTTCATAAGTTTTTCATCATCAATATTTTTATCATCAAAATTTTCAATATTTATTAAATTTAATTCGCATTTATATGATTTTTTAGGACTAAGCCAATTAAAATTAAGTATATTTCCAAGACTATAGTTTTGAAATTTATCCTGAAAATAAACATTATACTTTAACTCTAAATTTAATATCATTTCTTGCCTATTATTTGTCATAGGATCAAGACATAAATCACCCCCTTTTGCTACCATTTCACCACCCTCAATACCACATATATTATATATATCAGAAAATTCATGAACCCCACTAGAAATAATTTTTATATTTTTTTTATGAAAATATATGCTCATAAATTGATCATCAATATATAATGGTAATTCTATATCATATTTTAATAATGGTTTCAATATTGTTGGTGACATCATTAAACCGACAAATCCATGTATAATACCACTAGTACCATGTTTAACTATTTCGTATCGATTTTGATAAACATACATTTTTGGATTAACTAGACGAAGACCATTTACCATATTTTCTATTAACGATAGATTATACTGCTGATCATCATCACCTATAAATATATAATCATTCTCGAGTGATACAAAAACATTCTCAACTATACCTAAATATTTACATATAGGAGAATCAAGTGAACATTCAATAAATTGAACACGTGAACTTAATAATTTTTTATTTTCATTATGCCATTTTTCAAAATTAAAATTAGGCCATCGTGAATAGAAACCATTTCTAGGAATAATTAAATATATTTTATTTAATGGATAAGTTTGTTTTTCTAAACAGTTTATTGATTCTAAAACACAACCGTTAATTAATCTTGGAGGTATGACGGCAAGAGCGGCACTAATGTTAATATTTTTTGATATTTTATTTAATGAAAATATATTATATTTAAATAAATAAACACATAACATGGATTATTTAGATAAAATTAAAATTGATATTGAACGAAGAGAAAATGATATAAATTCAATAGAATATATAATGAATAACAATAAAGATGAGGATGAGGAAGAAAAAAAACCAAAAAAATTATCAGAGAAACAAATATTTATTGGTATAAAAAATAAAAAGAAGAAAAAATAATATAATTTATCAATTTGTGGTTGAATTTGTTGATCTAACAATTTGTAAAAACACAGTATTATCAGAACCAATATCATTAGCAAATGAACCATCAGGATTTAATATCCTTACACCCATTGAATTAATTGTTATAGGATTAATACCACGATGGACATAAGGAATTGATACATCAGATGAACCACTTGTATAACTATCGGCACTATAGTAACGACTAACAATACCACTTATACTCCTACTTTTTATATTTTCTCCTATCACATCACTTGATACAAGGTCACTTATTTCAATAAGAAAATAGCCACTTTTTACACCTTGAATACCAAAGGAGTTATTTGCATATATAGTTATATTCTGACTGCTACTACTGATTATAGGAAATGCAAAAGGAACCTGATAAAAATTTGCACTTTTTTTCAAAACAATAGCATCAAGACCTGTAAAAGATCCAGTAACATTAACTCCATCAGTATAATTTATAATTGGTAGTGATCCAGTTGCACCAGATAGAATATTAACATTAGTAGTTTCTGTCTGTTGTATATCAACAGTTAATAATGATAAATCAAAACCAAGTGTATCCTCCCAAAATTCTTTTGGTTGAAGAGATGTAAAAGCAATGCCAGAATGTTTATTTGCTACAAAATAACGGGGATCATTAGCATTATAATTAAGAAATGATTCTTGATAATTTACAACAATTTCACCAGTTGTTGCTGCAAAAATAGGCATATTTATAGCGGAAAATTGAAATTTTTGATTTTCTGAATCAAATTCTAATGCCATTTGATTAGTTCCAATATATCTACCACTTCTATTAACATATTGAAAACACGAGAGTCCATCACTTCTAACAAATGGGTCACCCTGTGGTGTAGTACCACTTGGATCTATACCACCACCATTATATTCATCTGTATTCTTTAAAAAACTCGATGTAGCAAGTCCACTCCTAGGAAATATCTTATCATCATTATTAACACTCAATTTTGTTGTTATTAATCTTGCCATATCATCTGGATCATATGTTCCACTTGGTATAACAATATTAGTTGTGAATATTATAGGGGTAAAAGTTCCACCAGAGGGAAGAGCTTTAGTATCGAATGCAAAAAAATTCATCCCAATTTTAAATAATGGATCCAATCCCTGTATTTTAACACTTTTATCTTTCGCTATTTTATTGAAAGGAATACTAACTTTTATATGAACCTCAGCTGGAACTTTATATGTAGGTGAATGCCATGTAACACTGTTATTAGTTTGATCAATATAATCAACAATAAAATTATATTTTACTCCAGCTGATCTTTTAACATTATTATCAGTCAAAAAAACAATATTAGTGTAGTTAAGAAAATCAGCACCAGGTGCTGATGTAAAATCACACAATGTATAATATCCACCATCATCATTAGCCTCAATATCAGTATTTTTCGCTATTAAATTTGTATAAAATTTTTTATGTTGATTAACTGTTCCAACACCGGGAATATTAGGTGATGTTGAAACATTTTGCCAATTGAACTCATATATAACATTCTGTATTGTAAGAGTTAAATCATCTTCAATATTTATGGTCCCGCTACTGCTACTTTTAGTATCAATAAAAGCATTTCTTATACTAATACTATCGCCAGGATTAAGGATTCTTTCCTCCTGTAATGTTGTTACCCAATCTCCATTATTATTAATATTTTCAGATGAATCTTGCCGCAATTCTATAACACTTATTTCATCCATTTTTTTTTATTATTATATTATTTTATTATATTATTTTGTTATTATGTTATTATACATAACTTACATTATATCGATCACCTTTTACCGTTAGCGATTTTTCAACCTCACCATATATATTAAGTTCAATTGATTCATTTAATGACTGTGTGTTCTGGTCAGCAGGAGCAACGGCAGTATTAAATTGTCCCGTTCGAGTATATGATAACTGAAGTTCATTAACTTTTTCACCTATAACTATACCTGTATAATCCATATTGCCAATTAGGTCATTTGTTAATCCAGATGCAATATTACTAGAGTTGTTAACATTAAGGTCATTTGATCCAGGAGTTGTTACACATTCACCCCATGTATCAGTAAGACGAGCAAGACGTTGATTAGGCCTATTCCATCCATCACCACTACGAGGAATTTTATTAGCACCGTTAACACGGACCTGTAATTTTTGATTCAACTGAGATACGCTATGATGTGTGCCAGTAAACTGACTGACTGTACTTTTAGGGGTATTAACAATAACAATTCGATTAACTGTTTTATTATCAAAACCATTTACTGTAAAATTTGATACTTGTTCAGGATTAGGATTAGCAGCAGTTGGGGTAATACTATTTACAACAGCACGATCATGTTCAATACTTCTATAATTTACGTTAGTAAAACTAGATGTTATCGACGCCGATAGAACAGGATCAACTAACTGATCCACTACAAGTAAGGGCTCAGTTTGAGCTAAAACAGTAACAGTAACAGTACCACCAGGGGTAACTTGGTCACTAGTTAAATCATACTGAACCACAACACGTAAATTTTTAAATAAACCAGTTGGAACATAATTAAGTTCTGATAAAAGTGGAAATATTTCACGTAGTGAAAGCCAACCTTTATTTGTATCAAATACCGTTGTTCCTGTTCCTGTTTTAGCCTCCGCAGGAGTATAATAATCAATACTACGTGCCTCATTATTTATATTGCCAACATCTCCGTAATCTATATTAGTAAAAGTAAAACCTAGACCATTTTTTGCTAAATATCGAGATTGATCACGTGCCTTATCATTTGACCTATTATACAATTTAAATCCAAGCAATGATTGAGCCGATAATACCTGATCAAGAAGAGTACTACCATCGAATAGCGTTATCTGTTGTATTATTCCATAACAACCGGTAAGAGAATTATATGAACCATTGATATCAGTTATAACGCCAAGGTTCATAAGTCGCATGTTAGATAAATAAACTGCTTCATCACAATTTGATAAACGAAATTCAGTACGTCGACCAGTTATATCACGGACTGGATCTATAACATGCGTTTTTACAGCATCGGTATAAAGAGACATTGTTTTATAAAAATTGATATTGGGTTTATTCTTTAATTATTATTATTATTATTATTATGTTATTTTATTATATTATATTTTATTATATTTTATTATGGAAAATTGTTTTTTTTTAAAAAAAATAAAAAAAAATACTAAAGTTGTACTAATGAATGAAAATACATATATATTTGATAGGGATTTGTATTATCAGCACCGCTCTGCAACTGTAAATTAAATTTTTGACCTCGAAGATCAATAACATCATCGAAATGTAAACCAACACCATATGATTGATTTGCATTAAGAAGATTAAGATGAGCTGTACTATGTCCAGCAGTTCTCATACTTTCAATAAAACGTTCAAGAACCTCAGTTCTATCATTTATAACATATGATATAGCATTGTTCTGACTATCGTTAAATAAGAACTGTAATTCACTTTGATTTGGTATAAGTTCTAGAGCCTGATTATTATAGGCATATGATCCCTCACGTGACTGTTCCAAAAATGTAGCACTAACACCAGTAGCGGAAGCGGGAACCTTCGATGCCACGTTTACAAAACTACTATTGATATTTTGCTTAAGAGTAACAACCGAACGCATAACATATTCTTGTCCAGGATTTACAATATCGGGTACAGTCTGAAATGATAAACGAACTCCACTAAGGGTATAAGAAACAGTAACATCATGATCAGTTCCATATAATGCATTTGCTGTACGTGCTAAACGAATACTAATACGTATTTGACCACCAACGCGAGCAAGACTTATTGCTTTTTCATCACTAACGACATTATTAAGAAGATTATGAATACGTATAGAAAAATCGTTATCATTATTAACAACGGTGCCGACAGCCTTGGGCGCTACACCACGTAATACCTGGGTTATAATTTTTGAATCTGCATATTTAAGTTCACATGCCCTACTTGCATTGTACATATCATCGCGACCATTTGTTGCCTTTGATACCATTCCAGCCCATCGTGAATATTCAGTTAAATTTTCAACATTTCCCTGTGCACGAAGATCAGTTGTAATTGATTCAATAAAGACATGACCGCCAACAAGTGAATCAAGTTTTATATCCTGATTTGTCAAATTAACTCCACCCTTCTTAACACGAAGATTATCACAGTCTAGACGTAAACTACCCGATACAAGGGATCGACCAGGAGCAGTGATAACAAAATCAAGTGTATCATATTCCGTATATTGATCCTTAACAGATTCAGGTTGAATAGATTCGTAACGTAACGCCATTATATTTAAATACGATGATTTGATTAAATTTATTTTATATTTTTCTTTTATTTTATTTTATATTAATATTACTATTACCGATATATAATATTTTTTTACAATATTTTTTATAGTTGCAACGTACGCTGAACCTGTTTATATAAATATAGGTCTTGTAAACCAGTACCATTACTATATAAATTAACCTGTAAATTCTTTTCCCTTGATGTAACCGGTAATGGATTTCCAATAAGGAGAAGATTTGTACCCGATGATATTTGACCTTTAAGACTACCATCATTATTCTTTAGATTTTTCTGAGTGAAATTTTTAAGCTGCATACCGGAATTTAAAAACGTCATACTAAGCCTATCATAATGAAGTGGGTCAATTGCTACGCCATTGATAATAGTTACTTCTCTATCAATTAGGTCTTCATTATCAAGACGTAATCGATATTGATATAAATTATTATTACTGCTAACTAGATCCTGATTAGGAAACATAAGAAAAACATTTACGGCCTCAGGTTCAAGTTGAAACATTCTCTGAAAATTAGTTTGACCTGTACCACTAAACTGTTCTGTTGTAAATGTTCTATAACTGAGGACATCGGGTGGGGGAGATGGATTACGGACACGTGTCAAAACAAGTTCTGCCTGTGAAATTACGGTATTAACACTAGCAGCGAAAACATAAAGAACAGTAATGTTATCATAAACACTTCCGGTTGGAATCACAGGTGTTGCAATTGTTGTCCAACTTAGTGTTAAAACTAATTTTCCTTTATCATTACCTGTTTTTAACCAATTAATTCCTGTTATTTGTGCTGATACATTAGTAAGGTCAGGGAATGAACTCGTTGGTGCCGGATTTGGACTAGCATCAATTAATAAATTTTGACCGACCCAAAAAGGTGAATCCTCAAGACGTTTATAGACATTCTTTGTTGTAATCTGTGTAAAATTACCAGTACCAGCATTATCACATTCTCTCTGAAGATTTTCGTCTTGAAATACTGTAGTTGATTCTAAAACACCAATACGATCGGATCTGAGTTCAAAATGTAAACGAGTTTTTCCCCATTTAGTGGCATGATATTCTTGTAAACGACCAAGAGAATAAACATCACTTAGTGGAATCTGAATTTGTCCATTAACATAACGACTCTTAATAGTACCCTCCTTATTAAGTTCTGTTAATAGAGAAGTCTTATAACGTGACCTATCGGGAGCCTGATTCATTTCACGATAGTCATAGGATTGACGTTCACTATTGTTCATAGTATAATCTTTAAAAGTTTGCCTCAATACTCCAACCTCATGTAAATCTTCAAGACGTCCAGCGTTTGATGCGACCATACTTGCATTCCTTACCAGAGCAACATTATAATTACTAAAATTTGTTTTTGTACCATTAAGTAGTGTCCAATTAAACATAAGATTATGTATACCATCAGGTGCATTTGGTGCCGTTTCAGTTGTACTAGACTCGACATATAAACTTACCCAACTACGACTAAGATCCCAAACATCAGAATCAGGAATATCAAAATCAAGAAGATTATTTACATTAAGATTGTCACGAGATTTAAAAGGTCCACCTTGACGGCTCTGAATACGTAATACTTGATCATTCATAATTATTTATTTTTTTTTTTAAAAATATTAATTGATATGTTTTGTTTTATATTGTTATTGTTATTATTATTTATTATTTTTAAAATAAAAAAAAAGATAAAAAAAAAAAAATTATACCCCTGCCTGATATGATGGATTAACAATCGGTGCCTGTGTTGGATGATGTTTATTCATTCCACCAAATATACCACCAAACATTTGTGCTAAACCTAAACCTAATGTTATCAGTGGCCCTATAACAGGAACTTCTGCCGATGCGGCATCCTCAGCAACATCCTCACCTATATCTTCTCCAGCTTTTTTTGCTATTGTTTTACCTATATTTTCACCGACGGATTCACCTGCGTTTGTTGCATCCGATGTTGCCTCCGATGTTGCCTCCTCTGTTGCATTTTCTGTCTCTTGTTCACCTTCCCTATCAATTTGTTCTTCAGGATTTTCTGGTTGTTGTGGTCCTTCTGGTTCATCTGGATTTTCTGTCTGGGGTCGTTCTTGTTCCTGTGGTGGTGGCCTTTCTGGTTCTTGTTCCTGTGGTGGTGGTCGTTCTGGTTCTTCTGGTGCTGCTGGTGGTTCTTCTGGTGCTGCCGCTGGTGGTTCTTCTGGTGCTGCCGCTGGTGGTTCTTCTGGTGCTGCCGCTGGTGGTTCTTCTGGTGCTGTCGGTGCTGCCGGTTCATCATCATCATCATCATCAAACGCTGGCCTTTGTCTTCCTATTGTTCTACCATCACCTTTTATTGACTTCATTATTTCTTCCGCTTCTTCCGCTGATGAAAATGCCTTTGACGATTCATCACTTGCCTCTGTCATTGCTCTTTTTTGTACCAATTTTCTTAATCCATTTGCTAAATCTTTTGCTTCAGAATCACCTGTTGATTCTAATGATTTGGCATATTCTTCTGCTGTATCAATATCTGGTTCATCCTCACCTAAATCACGTAACTTATCACTTGCCGCTTTTCTCAATGTTTTTGCCTGTGATCTTATGGAATCAAGTGTATCCGCTGTTCCTGACGCGGCTGATTCTACGGCACTTGCACTCGCACTCGCGGTTTCCGCCGCACTCGCACTCGCGGTTTCCGCCGCACTCGCACTCGCGGTTTCCGCCGCTCTTGATACTAATCCTTCCGATGCCTGTTCTAATGTTTGTGATCCCGCTGCTTGTCCTTGCTCAATTAATGATTGTGTTGTTCTACGTGTTTCCTCAGCAAAATCAGTGAGTTCTTCTGCCCTACTACCAATATTCCTTGCTGCGCTTGTTGCTTCATCAGCTGCATCACTTGCGGTTTGTCTTGCCGTATCAACAGCATCACTTGCGGTTTGTCTTGCCGTATCAACAGCATCACTTGCGGTTTGCCTTGCCGTATCAACTGCATTTTGCGCTGTCTGTCTTGCATTACTTATTGCTTCATCAACAGTACTTCTGGCTGTGCTTCTTAAATTATTAAGTGTTTCACGTGCTGCCGATCTTACACCACTAACAGCATCGTTTGCAAGTGACCTTGCTGCACCACCAATATCACCGGATTCAAGAGCATTACTAGCAACTTTACCAACAGATTTTATAGTATCGTCAGATAAACCAACTGCTTTTGCAAGGGATTTTGCACCCGATGCCAACGCTGGCTTAAGTGAAGTAATACCCTCACGTATGAATTCCTGTCCTAACGGTTGCGTTATTTCATTTATCAAATTTGATTTTTCTTTTGCTGCATCAGTTTTTTTTTGTATTACTTGGTCAAGTTCATTCTGTGCTTGATCAGTTGAAGATAATTGTTGGTAGTAATCAAAAAAATCACTCATATTATTGGTATATATTATTGGTAAATTTTTTATTATATTTATGGACTATTATTATAATAAGGTTAAATAATAAAAAAAAAAATGAATCCAGTTTATACACATCCTATGAAACAAAATGGCGAGAGTCATATGTTAAAACACCGATTATTTAATTTACCCTTCAGACTATTGATTGTTGGTGCTTCGCAACGTAGTGGTAAAACAAATAGAGTAGCAAATCTTCTACTTAAAAAAGAACCGAATGGATATCGTGGATTATTTGAAGGGGATAATATATATATATTTTCTCCTAGTGCAAATACTGATAAAAAAATAAAAACAATTATTGAGCAACTTGATATACCAAGTTCAAATATATTTCTTGAATATGAAGAATCAACACTAATGGCCTTATATGAAATACTTGAGGATCAATTTAATGATGCACTTTCTAATGATGAAGAACCACCCCGATCCCTAATATTTCTGGATGATATGAGTTTTAGTGGAGCTTTGAAGGCCAGAAATTTTGGTGCTATAAGTAAATTATTTTGTAATGGAAGACATATAAATTTATCAACTATAGTAACTAGTCAAAAATATACTGATATTGCTACTGTATGTAGAGAAAATGCAACTGGTTGTATTTTTTTTTCTTGTAGTGATAAACAACTTGAACAAATATCGGAAGATCATAATTATACAGGAAATAAAAAAAAATTGTCAACAATATTTAGGAAAGTAACTAATGAACGTCATAATGCCTTTATAGTTAACTATGATAATGTTCTTGGTGAAGGATTATATATGAATGATAAATATATTCCCATTGATAAACAATTTAAGCAAAACGTGCAAGATTTGTTGAACGTCGATTTGGAAACAAAGACTGATGGTCTAAATTCTGAACAATAATTTTCTTTTCTGGTACTGGTACTGGTGTTGATACTGGTGCTGTTACTGGTGTTGATTTTAGTAACGGTTTTGGTTCTGGTTTTTTTAATAAAAATTTATCATAATCAAACTGATCATTATTAGATTTTTTTGTTTTGTTTAATTCATTAATTTTATTTTTTAGATCATTAATCTCATTCTTTTGTCTCTCTGATTCCCTTTCATATTTCATCTCCTTTAACATAAGCTTAAGCTCACGTAAATCTGCATTTATATTATTACTTTCATTTACCGTTTTTGTTGACGCCGGTAACATGACATTTACAGAATTCACCTTGTCAACAGTAGTATCAGTTTCAACTGGGACTCGTTGTTTTTTTTTACTCGCGAGTTCCTTTCTTTTATTTAAACTTGTTTCCCTACCACGTTTTAAATTTTCTAATAGTAGTGCCTTTCTTTCCTCAGTCATTGGTTTTTTTGTTTTGGTTTTTGTTTTTGTTTTTGATTCAAAAATTTCTTCAGCATCATTGTCGGACATTATTACAAATTATTACAAATTATTACAAAATTATTACAAATATTTATTTATATTATTATAGAAAAAGATTATTATTTATCTGATTTTAAAAGTAGTGTTATCGTATTTAATCCTATAGTTGAGGTTTGAGATAAATCCTTATCTAGAATACGTAAATTTAAATTTCTAATCGATATTGACTGTGATTCATTACGAAATGGAATAAACAAAGGATATGGTGGTGTATATTCAACTAAATTTTCAATACCATCATCACGTGGTATAGTGGCAACTATGCTTCTTCTGCTTCCATCATAACCATCATATGAATTTAATAAATAATTAAGAAGTTCGATAATATAACCATCACTCTTTTTCGTTATCTTAAATTCATTCTGGGCCAAAAATGATCCATTGTTTGCAAAAATAATTGGTATCAAATTTGGTGGTTGGTTAACACTATTGAAACCGAGAAACTCAGCAAGTTCTATACTTTCAAATTCAATTGAATGAGCTGAAGGCTGTGTTGCCTGTGCTGAGGGACCAGTACCAAGTGTAGTATCGGTATTGGACGGATTTAAAATGGAACTTGAAGATAATTTAAATTCATTCAATCCTATTCTTATTCTAGTTGCATCACTATTACTATCAATAAGTAAAAGAAATGGATATAAATCAGTTTTATTATCATATAGTTCACTATGTAATATACTTGGTGTATCAACTGGCTGACCATCGGTATTAACAAAATATTCAACCTGTCCATTATTAATTCTTATACCCATATAATCATTATTATCATTATTTGTACCAACATAATTTATAACAGTGCTAGTGCCTGATTTTATTCCATTTGTTATTGTAAAATAATTTTCACCGTTTTTTCCTGCATATATTCCATGTACTATTTTATTAAAACCAATACTTGCAAGTGTACTTGGTTTAACTGAAAGTAAACCAAAAACCATACCAACAGTTTCTGATGCTCCAGTGCCTGGGTCTGTGTTTGGTGCTATACTTCTTATTTTTCCCATACAAAAACCAGTACCAGTTGAAATTGGAACATCAGATGTAACAAATGAATCCTTTTGTCCTGAAGTACCACCAGATCTAAACCATCGGTCAGTTGATTGTGTATTACTTAGATTCTTAAATATTAATGATTTATATATATCTGTACCTGTTACAAGTTTTTTAAGTATACTTCTATTAAATCCAATATTAATTTTATTTCCAATAAGACTTACCTGCCATGAATATCCTATACCACGACCAGTATATATCATTGCTTTATTGAAATTAACCTGTATTTCTTCCAGTAATAATTTATAATTATCATATGTATATGTTCCATTTGTTAGCCTAAAACTATATTCTGTAGTATTCGATATATTAAATTTAATTTCATCATTTGAACCATCAATAATAATCTGTGTTGGATTTGTCTGGAATGAAATATTTTGCAATGCAATACTTGCATTTTCTCCTAACTCAATTCCCTCTTTAAAATTATTTTCAAAAACCCCATTAATTGAATCTGAGGCAAGTCTAACAAGAAAAGTTTTTGAACTCATATTGATTATAAATTTTTTAATAGTATTAATTTATATTATTATTTTACTTTTATTCTTTTAAAATTAACACTTATATTTTTTATTCCTGTTATAGATTTAAGTTTATTTTTTATATCACTGTTATCTTTATCCTCCCATAATACCCATCGTGATAGGAATCCCGCCGATTGTAGTCCCGTTTTATTCCAATTTTCATTGAGTTTACTATGACGGGATATGTATGCATCTCGTTTTTCCTTTGTTGATCCATCTGCGAATGTTCCTGCTGATTTATACATACCAAATTTTGTGGTTTTAACCTTTCCATCTGCCATTGTAAATTTCGCGACCAATCTTTTACCATCGTTATTTGCTTTTGGATTATTTAATATTTCTATTCTATTTATATTATCCATATTAAATATTTTTTGGTAACGTTGGTAATTTTCTTTTTATTATTTTAACTTTTTCCGTTTCTTCCAATTCAACCAAGGGGGGTATAGTATTAGTTATTGTTTCAATTGATAAATTACAGCAATTACTACGACACGTAACTAATATTCTTATATTATTTAATAATCTTATTAAGATTTTTCTTATGTTTATTTGTTTACAAAACATTATTTATATTATATTATTTATTTATTAAAAAAAAAAATTATAATGTTCTATCAAATGCTGCAAATGTTATATATTAAAAAATACGTTCAATAGTTAATTTACTTTTTATGTACTTACTCACGTGTGTAGGGTCATTTACTAGAAATGCAAATTTAGATTTATTTAGTATCAAACCTAATGAATATTGTTCATTAATATATGACTCAATTTTTGGTACTATAATACGTTTTGTACCAATAAAGATAAGATTACCACCATCCTTGGTTTTAATTGTTGCTTTATATTGAACCATTATATTTGACTAGGGGTGTTGGGGTATATAATTTATTTTGCTATATTTGTAATATTTATTTTATTATATATATATATTATTATTTTTTATGTTAAGTTAATAAATTATTACATTAAATTTTTTAAATATATTGATTATATATAATATAGTAAAGATAAAAATGCTATCGATAAAAATATTTGATTATATTATATTTTTTATATTAGTAATAAAATACATAATTAACAGTATTAATTTATTAACTTAACTTAATAAATGGGTTTCATATGTAATAAATAATAACCTTAGTTTATAATAATAAGAATTTAATAATCAAAACTAAATAATATAATCATGTCTACCTTTAAACTCACAAGTAAAAATATCCTTGAGACTCTTGATAACGGAGAAAAAATACGTTATCCTATAAATAATCTTAATAATAATCGTGTTATTCGTGGTTTCCTTTCAACAGCGAATACTAAAAATATTTTAAGATTTGCTAATGTTGTTCCAAATATCGATGCTGAAACTATATTCTCATTTGTTCCTAAAACTGGAGTTACTGGTAAAAATATTATTTTCGATACTATTACCGATAATATAATAACTAAAACTCAAGCAAAAAATTTTTATGGAACAAACTTAAATATAAATAGTGATAGAAAAATTAAAGCTGATCGTATAAGGAATCTTAGGAATAATAGAACTTCCATTATTATAAATAATCTTATCGCTGATAAAATTAAAAATTTAATTGATAATGATGATCATACAGAAACATTTGATCTTACTAAAATGAATTTGTTTGATATTGCAAATGAAGTTGCCTTACAAAATACAACACTTAATAAATTTATTTCCGCTAGTTACGATGGTAAAAGCTTTTTTACATTTAGTAATAGAACTATAAACGTTATTAATACCTTTAATAATGGTTCAAATACATTAAGTATTGCTTCTCAATCAAGTGATGCTGAGGCTTATTTTAGATCATTCACATATAATAGTATTACCCTTTATAGTCCAGAGAAAAAACGTAGTAGGAGATCTGGTGCCTTCTTTCCTTATTTAAATATGACTAAACTTGACCTTACACGATACGCCATATATAATAAGTTTGACTCAAAAAACTATAATGATAATTGTTTATATACTGCATTAACAAATTCTGGTTTACCCGATATTAAAAAATCACAACTTAAAACTCTTATCCGGGAAATGCATATACCGCTTATACGATTACGTGAAATTGCTGATGGTCTTAATATTTGTATATGTTTATATAAATATGATGATGATAAAATACGTAATACTTTATATGGTGATGTTAATAATGATATTTATAAAATTTGTCTCTATCAAAATCATTATTTTACTTATGATGAAAATATTGAAATTACATCCTTTGCTATTAAAAATTATAAACTAGTTTCTGAACATGATAAGTGGTTTAATATTATAGGCTTTAATTCAAAACAATATCCTAAACGTAATTTTAAAAAAACCATGAGTTCAATTATGATTATTAAAACTATGTTTGACAATAAAATTAATTCAGATCTATTGGAACCTATTACCGATATAAATGAGTTAATGAAAACACGTTTTTATAATAATATTAACAACATTGATGATATGAGTTTGGAATATGATATTGAAACTAATACTAAAATTACAAAAGTCGGCAATGTTGATAACAGTGAGTATTTAAAAGTATGGTTTGATTTCGAAACATTTACTGATAATAAAATACATAATCCTTATCTTGTTTGTTGGTCAACAGAAAATGATAAATCTGATATAAAAAATGTACATAGTGCTCGTGGTTCTGATTGTGCCAAAGCATTTATAAACCGTTTACCGTCGGCTAATAAAATTATGTTAATTGCTCATAATCTTGGTTATGATTATCGCTTTTTATTTGAACATGTGTATAATCTTCAACCTATTACACGTGGTACAAGTGTTTTATGTGCCTCCGGTATTATTTATGTTCGTGGTAAAAAAGTTGAGGTTATTATGCATGATAGTTATAGTTTGATAAGTTCTCCTTTACGTGACTTTGGTTCTATGTTTAATTTAGATCAAGGTAAAGAAGTTATGCCTTATGATGCTTATAATAAAATGACAACATATGGTTGTCAACGTGTTACTATTGATGAATTTAAAAGTAAATTAAATAAATTAAATAAAACCGATGTTGAAATTAAAAAGGATGAAGATTTACTTGATAAAAATGTTAAAGAATGGGGATGTTTAAAAAATGATGGTTCAGTTGATCTTATGAAATATAGTGAAATATATTGTAAAATTGATGTAAATGTTTTACGTAATGGTTATATGAAATTTCGTGAATGGATGCTTAATTTAACTAAAATCGATATTGATAACAAAGTCAGCATCGCTAGTCTTGCTCATGAATATTTAGTATCGAAAGATTGTTATGATGATGTATTAAGTTTGAGTGGTATGCCTCAAACTTTTATTCAAAAATGTGTTGTTGGTGGAAGGACTATGACCGCTAATAATGAAATGTGGTATGTAAAACAAACAAAAAATAATAAAGATCATACTAAAAATGGTATAAAGAATAATGTTGAGATAAATGATACTCTATCTGATTTCGATGCCGTTTCACTTTATCCTTCAGCTATGGTTGCCATGCCTGGATTTTTAAAAGGTTCACCAGTTGTTATTGATATTAATAATTATGATTTAAATAAGTATGATGGTTATTTTATTCAAATTCTTATAACTCGTGTTGGAAAAACAAGAACCTTCCCTTTACTTTCCTATATTGATAAAAGTACTGGTGTTCGTAATTTTACTAATGATATGGTTGGTAAAACTATATATATAGATAAATTTGCTCTAGACGATGCTATTAAATTCCATGATATTGATTATAAAATTATTCGTGGTTATTACTTTAATTCTGGACGTAATACAAAAATACGTGATGTAATGCAATATTTATTTAATGCACGATTGGAGAAAAAGAAGGAGGGTAATCCATCACAGATTATATATAAACTTATTATGAATGCCAGTTATGGTAAATCTATACTTAAGCCAATCGATACTAAAACTATTGTTGTTAGTAAAAATAATATTGATAAATATTGTCAATATAATTATCAAAATATTAAAACATGGGTTGAGGTTGGAAATAAATACATTGTTAAATTATTCAAACCTATAAATAAACATTTTAATTGTGCTCAGGTTGGTACTGAAATTTTAAGTTATAGTAAACGACTTATGAACAATGTTATGACCTTAGCTGAAGATAATGATATTAATATTTATTATCAGGATACCGATAGTATGCATATTGAAACAAGTAAAATTAATGTACTTGCACAAAAATTTAAAACTATATATGGTACTGATCTTATTGGAAAACAAATGGGTCAGTTCCATACTGATTTTTCGCTTGGTAAATGTAAGGATATAGTTGCGGTTGAATCCATATTTTTAGGAAAAAAATGTTATATTGATTCTCTTATTGGAGATAATACAGAAATTGGTTATCATGTAAGAATGAAGGGTATAAGTGAACGTTCATTATTATGGACTGCTGAACAAAATTTTAATGGTAGTGTTCTTGATTTATATAAAAATTTATATAATGGACATACCGTAAATTTTGACATGACATGCGGTGGTCTCGCCGCAAATTTTGAATTTACTAATGATATGAAAATTGTAACCCGATCACAATTTAACAGAAATATTAATTTTAGTCGAGGTTATGACATCCCGGAAACTGAATAGGAACGGATCCGGTTATGTTATAATTCTCTATAAAATTAGTAATAAAAG
>Ga0105055_10003737_pt1 | contig 22783 bp, 21 predicted proteins | sample BON03_FD_78090 | JGI IMG/M metagenome (GOLD analysis project Ga0105055, IMG submission 78090) | Freshwater microbial communities from Lake Bonney liftoff mats and glacier meltwater in Antarctica - BON-03 | ecosystem: Environmental > Aquatic > Freshwater > Ice > Glacier meltwater | place: Lake...
CGATGTCCCCCCCGATGCCCCCTTCGCCCAACCCGGATGAAACCGATTACGCGGTCGCCCGGACCCTGATGGTCGAGGGTCAGGTCCGCCCGAACAAGGTGACCGACCCGCGCGTGGTGGCCGCCATGCGCGAACTGCCGCGCGAGCGTTTCGTGCCGGCCGACAAGGCGCCGCTCGCCTACAGCGACGAGGATGTGCCGCTAGGCGACGGGCGGTACCTGATGGAGCCGATGGTGATTGCCCGCCTGGTGCAGATTGCCACGCCGCGCGCGGGCGAGCGTGCGCTGGTCGTTGGTGCCGGCACCGGCTATGGCGCGGCGTTGCTGGCCGCCTGCGGTGCGGCGGTGACGGCGCTGGAACCGAACGCGCGCCTGCTGGCGCTGGCCCGCGCGGTGCTGCCGTCAGTGGCGCCCGGCGTGGCACTGGTGCAGGGCGAGCTTGCCGAGGGCTGGAAGGCCGGTGCCCCGTATGACGTGATCCTGATCGAGGGCGCGGTACCAGACATTCCGCCGGCGGTGGCAGCCCAGCTTCTCCCCGATGGCGGGCGCCTGGTCACGGTTCTGCGCCCCGGCGCATTCATCGGCCAGGCGGTGCTGTGCACCAGCCTGGGTGGCGGCCGGTTGAGCCGCACACCGGTTTTCGATTGCGCGGTTCCGGCATTGCCGATGATGCAGCCGGAGCCGGGCTTCGTCTTTTGACCGCGCATCGGGTCGGAAAATTGTGTTCTGGAACAAGGGGCTGGAGCAGGTAGCGTGCGCGCACGCCAACACGAGATGCTCCTGTGGTGCGATCCAAACGCTTGCTATCCAAGCGTTTGGTGAATCGCCCCACAAAATGAAGCTCGTGGCGCAGGCGCGCGCTGTGTGGCAAACGGTGATTGGTTCGGCATGCCGGCCGGCAGCATCGTCAGGTGAGGGCACATGGGCATGAAGCTTCGAGCAGGATGGATGGTCGGCCTGGCATTGGGCTTGTCGGCCGCGGCCGTGGCGAGCGGCGGGCTGACGGCGGCCCAGGCCCAGCCGCGCACGCTGAATGACGCGCTGGCGCAGACCTACGCCACCAACCCAGCCCTGCTGGCCGCGCGGGCGCAGTTGCGCGCCGTGGACGAGAACGTGCCGCAGGCGCTATCCGGCTGGCGGCCGCAGGTGCAGATCACCGCCAACGTCGGGTTTGTCGACGGGAACACCCTACAACTGAATCGGACGGTCGGTTCAAGTCGCAGCACCAACACGCAGCAACTCGTCGTCTCCCAGCCGCTGTTTCGCGGCGGCCAGACACGCGCCAGCACCAACCGGGCACAGAATCAGGTGATGTCGCAGCGTGCCGCGCTGATCGGCGCCGAGCAGAACGCGTTGAACGCCGCCGTGAACGCCTATGTGGCGGTGATCCAGGCCCAACAGGTGCTGGCACTCAACCGCAACAACGAGCAGGTGCTCTCCCGCCAGCTTGCTGCCACCCGCGAGCGCTTCCGCGTCGGCGAGATCACCCGCACCGACGTCGCCCAGGCCGAGGCGGCGCTGGCCGGTGCGACCGCCACTCGCCAGACCGCCGAGGGCGATCTGCAGACCGCCCGCTCGGCCTTCCAGCAGGTGATCGGCGAGCCCGCGCCGGAGCGCCTGGCAGAGCCTCAACCACTGCGCCTGCCGGTGCGTTCGCTGGACGAGGCGCGGGCCCTGGCCGGGAGCAACAACCCCACGGTCATCGCCGCCTTGTTCAACGATGCCGCGGCCAAGGACAATTTCGACATCCAGTACGCCCGGCTGATGCCGAACCTCACCTTGCAGGGTTCGCTGGCGCGTGCAGAGAACGCGCAGCAGAGGGACGTCACCACCGAGGCCGCGCAGGTTCTGATGGTGCTGAGCGTCCCGCTGTACCAGGGCGGTGCGGAATACGCCGCCATTCGCCAGGCGCGCCAGCAGCAGCAACAGACTCGCGAGCAGGTGGACGACGCGCGGCGCCAGGCGGTGCAGCAGGTGACGCAGGCGTGGACCACCTATGTCGCGGCCCGGTCGACCATCGAAAGCACCCGCCAGCAGATACGCTCCAATGAGATCGCGCTGGAAGGTGTGCAGCGCGAGGCCGTCGTCGGCAGCCGCACCACGCTGGACGTGTTGAACGAGGAACAGCGGCTGCTGAATTCGCGCGTCACCCTGGTGCGCAACCTCGGCAGCCTGGTCAACGCGTCCTATGCGGTGGCTGCGGCAGCGGGGCGGTTGACCGCACAGGATCTTAACCTGAATGTGCCCATTTACGACGAGACCGCCTACTACAAGGCGGTGCGCTACCTGCTGATCGGCACTGGCGACCCTGGCCTCGGCCTGCCTGGACCGCCCGTTCCCCCGCCGGTCCGCTGATCGGGCTGGAAGGGCGCCCCACCGGGAGCCCGCCTGCCCGGCACCGGTACGGCCGTTCCCCGACAGGTGGGCAGGTGAGGCAAGGCACGATGGAGAGAGGCATGGCCACGAGATGAGCGCATCCGTTCCGCCCCCGAACCCGGGGGCTGCGCCGGACCCGTCGATGGAAGACATCCTGGCGTCAATCCGCCGCATCCTCAGCGAGGACGAGCAGCCCGCCGCTGCCGCCGCCAATCCTAACGCCGCAAAGCCTGGCACTGCGAAGCCTGGCACCGCGAAGCCTGGCACCGCGAAGCCCGAGGAGGCCGGCGAGGCCCCTGTCGAGCCGCCATCTGCCTCCGATGTCCTGGCGCTGGACGAGTCGATGCTGGTCGCCGAACCTTCGGCCGCGTACGACAAGGCCGCCGACCCGCCGCCCGCGCCGCCGCCCGGCTCTGCGGACGACGACATGGCAGCCCTCATCGCGTCGATGTCCGCACAGGCCGAACCGCTCGAGTCCGAGACCGAGGCCGAACCCGCGCCGCCGATGCCGCTGGACCTGCCGCCGCCTCTCGCGCAAGGGGAAGGCCTGGTGGCTCCCGAGGCCGCGGCGGCGACCACCAGCGCGGTGAGTTCGCTGCTGCGCACGCTGGAAGCCGGCCGCGGGCAGGGGGCCACCCTGCCGATTTACCGCGGCGGCCCGACCCTGGAGGACATGGTGCGCGACGAGATCCGCCCGCTGCTCAAGGCGTGGCTCGACACCAACCTGCCGCCGTTGGTGGAGCGTCTGGTACGCACGGAGATCGAGCGCCTGGTCGGTCGCGCCGTCGCCTGACCGTTCCCGCCGTGCGGAGGCCAGCCGCCGGGCCTGTATGCCCGGGGCTTGTTGCCGTCCGCCCCCTGCCGCATCTTCCCGCCGCCACCTCCCCGCCGCCACCTCCCCCCGGGATCGATCACATGCTCGACAAGACCTACTCCCCCGGTGAAACCGAAGCGCGACTGTACGCCGGCTGGGAAGGGGCGGGCGCCTTCGCCTGCACGCCGGACAGCAACGCCGCGCCGTTCACCATCATGATCCCGCCGCCGAACGTGACCGGCAGCCTGCACATGGGCCACGCGCTGACCTTCACCATCCAGGACACGCTGGTCCGCTGGCGGCGCATGCAGGGCCGCGACGCGCTGTGGCAGCCGGGCACTGACCATGCCGGCATCGCCACGCAAATGGTGGTGGAACGCCTGCTGGCCGAGCAGGGCACCAGCCGCCAGGACATCGGGCGCGAGAAGTTCCTGGAGCGGGTGTGGCAGTGGAAGGACGAGTCGGGCGGCACCATCACCCGCCAACTGCGCAGCCTGGGCGCCTCGCTCGACTGGCCGCGCGAGCGCTTCACCATGGACGACGGCCTGTCCGAAGCGGTGCGCGAGGTGTTCGTCACCCTCTACAAGCAGAACCTCATCTACCGCGACCGCCGCCTGGTGAACTGGGACCCGAAGTTCCAATCGGCCATCTCCGACCTGGAGGTGGAGAACCAGGAGGTGCGCGGCAGCCTGTGGTACATCAGCTACCCCATCGAGGGCATGGCCGGGCGCAGCATCACCGTGGCGACCACCCGGCCCGAGACGATGCTCGGCGACACTGCGGTGGCCGTTCATCCCGAGGACGAGCGCTACCGCGACCTGATCGGCCGCTTCGCCATTCTGCCCCTGGTCGGCCGGCGCATCCCGATCGTGGCCGACAGCTACTCCGACCCCGAGAAAGGCACCGGCGCGGTCAAGATCACCCCAGCCCATGATTTCAACGATTTCGGCGTGGGCCAACGCCATTCCCTGCCGATGCCATCGATTCTCGACAAGCAGGCGCGCGTGGTGCTGGATGAGATCGCGGCCGACATCGCCGTGGCCGAAGGCGTGGCCGACGGCATCTTCATCCACACCCTCGCCGGCCAGGATCGTGCCGCCGCGCGCAAGGCGATCGTGGCCGAGCTGGAGCGGCTGGAACTGCTCGCCAAGGTCGAGCCGCACACCCACCAGGTGCCGCATGGCGACCGCTCTGGCGTGCCGATCGAGCCGCTGCTGACGGTGCAGTGGTATTGCAACGCCGGCGTGCTGGCCAAGCCCGCTATCGAGGCGGTGGAGCAGGGGCGCACGAAGTTCGTGCCGCAGCAATGGGAGAACACATTCTTCGCCTGGATGCGCGACATCCAGCCTTGGTGCATCTCCCGCCAGTTGTGGTGGGGCCACCGCATCCCGGCCTGGTACGGCCCGGACGGCCAGGTCTTCGTGGAGAAGGACGCCGAAGCGGCACAGGCCGCGGCGCTTGCCGCCTATGGCAGGCCCGTCGAGATCACCCAGGACGACGACGTGCTGGACACCTGGTTCAGCTCCGCCCTGTGGCCGTTCTCCACCCTCGGCTGGCCGGAGCAGACGCGCGAGCTTGCCCGCTACTACCCTGGCGACGTGCTGGTGACCGGCTTCGATATCATCTTCTTCTGGGTGGCCCGGATGATGATGATGGGCCTGCATTTCATGGGCGACGTGCCATTTAAGGTCGTGCACATCCACGGCCTGGTGCGCGACGAGCGCGGCCAGAAGATGAGCAAGTCCAAGGGCAACGTGATCGACCCGCTGGACCTGATCGAACGCTTCGGGGCAGACGCGCTGCGCTTCACGATCTGCTCCCTCACCGGACCCGGGCGCGACGTCAAGCTGGGGCCGCAGCGGGTGGAGGGCTATCGCAGCTTCGTCACCAAGATATGGAACGCGGCGCGGTTCTGCGAAATGAACGCCATCGTGCCGGACGCGGATTTCATCCCGGCGCAGGCGACGCTGCCGCTCAACCGCTGGATCCTGGCCGAGCTGTCCGATGCCGTCGGCGAGGCGACGACGGCACTGGAAGCCTACCGGTTCAACGACTACGCCGCTTCTGCCTACCGCTTCAGCTGGCTGGGGTTCTGCGACTGGTTCCTCGAACTCGCCAAGCCGGTGTTGGCGGCTCCAGACACGGCGGAGGCGGCCGAGACTCGGCGCACCGCCGCCTTCGTGCTGGGCCAGATGCTGCGCCTGCTGCACCCGGCGATGCCCTATGTCACCGAGGAACTGTGGGACCGCTTCGGCTACGGCGCGCCATGCAGCCTGATCGGCACTGCCTGGCCGGAACCCTTCGCCGTGCCGGGCGCCGCCGAGGCGCGCGCGGAAATCGACTGGGTGGTGCGGCTGATCACCGAGGTGCGCACGGTGCGCGCGGAAATGAACGTGCCGCCGTCGCGCCGTGCCCCGGTGCTGCTGAAAGACGCCACGGCCGAGTCGCTGGCGCGCGGGCAGCGCTGGTTGGAAGCGATCGGCCGCATGGCACGGGCCTCCGCGTTCGAGGCGCTCGAGGGCGAGGTGCCGCCGGGTTCGGCGCAGGCTGTGGTGGGTGAAGCAACGCTGGTGTTGCCGCTGGCCGGGCTGATCGACCTGGATGCCGAGCGTGCCCGCCTGGGCAAGGAACGGGCAAAAGTGGCCGAGGAGGCCCGTAAGATCGCCCAGAAGCTGGGGAATGCCGATTTCGTGGCGCGCGCCAAGGAGGAGGTCGTGGAGGAGAACCGCGAACGCCTTGCCACCGCTGAATCCGAGATGGCGCGGCTGGACGCGGCGCTCGGCCGCATCGCTTGAGCACCAGGCAAACAAGCTGCCGCTAGCGCACCGGAGGACTACGATACGCCCGGCGGGCATCAGGCGGCATGGCACCGGGTAGGGGTGTCTGATACAAGTTGACACGGTTGCATGATTGCATTACGGATCTGCCTATAAGTCGTCGTTACCCTTAGACATCGCTGAAATCTATTGCTGCTTGACGTAACGAATTTTGTCTCTGTGCCTGCCGCTGTCTTCTGTGTCGGGAATCACATTTAACGGAATGAATTCAGTGAAAATGTCCCGCCTTTGGGTCTCGTCGGCGCTTTGCGTGCTGACTGCTTCGGTCATCTCCCCCGGTTCGGCCGATGCCACCGCCATCTTCAGCATCTCCGGTAGCAATCTTTCCGACAACTCCCTGGTGATCGGCGACAAGGTCACATCGGGCGTGGGATACACGCTGATCGACGGGACATAGGTGTCCCGTACCCTGACAGCCACGAATCTCGCATCCGGCACCATCACCACGTCCGCGACCGCCACGACGGGAACAATGGGCCTGTCCCTCAGCGGCGTGGCGTCCAGCATCAACAAGACCAGGAGCGACGGTTTCGCCGTGCGGGTCAACCCCACCACGCGGGGCGCCCAGTCCAGCACCTTTACCTACTCTGCCTATGGCCAGGGCGGATACACTTCAGGCAACCGCAATACCTCTACGGTCACCGTTCAGACCACCGGCGTGGCCCCAGTGGTAGATGTGAAGTCCGATGGTTTCGGCTCCGTGCGCGCCGGCACCAGCGCCACCGCAACCGCGACCGTGAAAAATACCGGCGACGGCAACCGCTCCGGCCTCGGCGCGGTGTCAAACCTCAACGGGTCGGTGGCCGCGCCCGGCGCCCCGTTCTCCGGGGCCGGCGGTGCCTTCAACCTGGCGGACAACGCCAGCAGCAGCTTCGACTTCACCTATGCGTCCACCACGCGTGGCAGCGTCGCCGGAACGGTGACCACCACCGTCACCAACGGCAGCAGCGACGGCAAGAACAAAGCCGCCTCGATCGACACTGAATTGAGCGGCGATGCACAGGGGCCGGTCTTCAGCGCCGAGCTGAACACCGCCGGCAACACCATCGCCAGCGGCAGCGACATCCTGTTCGGCAGCCTGGCCGGCGGCGTCACCCTGCAAACCCTGCTGGTGAGCAACATCACGCCAGATATCGGCGCCCAGGCGCTGACCGACATGAACCTCACCGCAAGCATCATCGGCGATGCCGCGAGCGAGTTCTCGTTCAGCCTGGCCGATTTCGCCACGCCCGGCAGCACCACCGGCATGCTGCGCAGCGCCACAAACGCGATGAACATCGGCCAGATCGCGATTCAATTCGTCTCCAAGGTCGGCGGCAGCGGCACCGCGCAACTACGCGTCCAGACCGACGAGAATGCCCCTCTCGGCGCAATGGGTGCACAAATCTACGTGTACAACCTTGTCGGCGGCGCCGCGGTACCCGAGCCTGCAACCATGGCGATGTTGGGAACAGGGCTCCTGGGGTTGGCGATCGCGCGGCGGCGAGCCAAGTTCCCCGCGTCCGTGCGCCGCACCGTGGCGAATGCCGACCACACCGCCTAACCCGCGAGCACCGCCGTTGCAGGCAGCAAGCGGCAGGCGACTTGCGCTCCTCGTGTTGCCCATTCTGCTCTTTGCGTGCCTGTTCCTGCCCGCCCCTTCCGCGACGGCACAGCCCGCCGGCGTAGCGACGGTACCGCCCGCGCGGCGCGAATCGATCCCGCCCGTCCCCTACGGCGACCGCTTTGTCTGGCAGCCCGGCGCCTGGCAGTGGGACGAGGCTGAGTTCAACTATATCTGGCGGCCGGGCCGCTATGTCGTGCGGCGCCCGGGGACCACTGCCTTCGTGCAAGGGCGCTGGGTGCAGACCGGCGGCGAATGGGTCTGGCGTCGCGCCCGCTGGCGCTGATCCCGCGTCTGTGACGCCAAACTCAAATGTCGGCGATATCCACCACTACCGGCACATGGTCCGACGGCTGGTCCTGCCCTCGTTCATCGCGATCCGGCGTCGCGGCTGCCAGCCGCTCGGCCAACGTTGGCGACAGCAGCACATGGTCGATCCGCAACCCCATGTCGCGCGGCCAGGCGCCGGCCTGGTAGTCCCAGAAGGTCCAGACAGGCCCCTGCGGATGCAGCGCGCGAATCGCATCGGTCAGGCCGAGCCACAGCAGGGCACGGTACTGGGCACGCGTCGGCGGCCGTGCAAGGGCGTCGTTGGGCGAGAGGGCGCCGGGCGCGAAATCCTCGTCGGTGGGGCAGACGTTGAAATCCCCGGCAATGGCAAACGGCATGTCGGCTGCCAGCAGCGCCGCGGCTCTCTCGCGCAGCCGCTCCATCCATGCCAGCTTGTAGGCGTAGCCGGCCTCGCCGCCCGAATTCCCATTGGGCAGGTAGATGCCGATCAGCGTCATGCCGCCCAGCACGATCTCGATATAGCGCGCCTGGGCATCGCCCTCTGGCAGGCCGGGCAGGGCCTGGTGCACCACCTCGAAGGGTTGGCGGCACAATGCAGCCACGCCGTTATAGGCTTTCTGGCCGACCACGGCGGCGGTGTAGCCGAGTTCTGCGAACCGAGCGCCGGGGAAGGCGGTGGATTCGCATTTCAGTTCCTGAAGGAACAGCACGTCCGGCTGCACGCGCTCCAGCCACCGCGCGACATGGCCTTCGCGCTGACGGATGGAATTGACATTCCAGGTGCCAATGCGCATCAGCGTACCGAAAAAGTCGCGTCGCGCCAGGCCTAGCCGATCGAGAAGCTGGTGCCGCAGCCACAGCCCGAGGCGGCGTTCGGGTTGCGCACGGCGAAATGCGCGCCCATCAGCGCGTCGGCATAATCGAGTTCCGATCCCGCGAGCAGGTCTAGGCTGGCAGGGTCGATCAACACGATGGCGCCATCCCGCTCGATGACCAAATCGTCATCGGCACGGGCCCCGTCCAGTTCGAAGCGATATTGGAAGCCGCTGCACCCGCCGGCCAGCACGGCGACGCGCAGCGCCTGCGGCCCGCCGGGCGGTTGGGCCTGCACGATTTCGCGGATTTGCGAAGCCGCGCGGGCGGTAAACTGGAATGGGGCAGCGGGCGCTTCAACCATGTGCGTGTCCATGAGTTGCATATAGGGCATCGTGCGCCCGGATTGAAGGGGCTTCACATTGAAGCCGCACCCGGCATTGTGTATGCGCGGGGCAGCATGAAGGTGTTTCTGCCATGGAGCCGGCCAAATGAGTTCCGCCGGATGAGGTTCGCGGCATGAGCAGCGAGGCGCGCGCACCATGGGCGGTGCGGGCCGAAACCGCGCGGGGCCGCCTTTACCCCGAACCCGAGTCGCCTGGTCGCAGCCCGTGGCAGCGCGACCGCGACCGCATCATCCACAGCACGGCCTTCCGCCGCCTGCAGTACAAGACCCAGGTTTTCGTCAACCACGAAGGCGATTTCTTCCGCACCCGCCTGACCCACAGCATCGAGGTGGCGCAGATAGCCCGCTCGATCGCCCGCGAACTGATGCTGGACGAGGACCTCACCGAGGCGCTGGCCCTGGCGCACGACCTGGGTCATCCGCCCTTCGGCCATGCCGGCGAGGAGGCACTCGCCCATGCGATGAAGCCGTTCGGCGGCTTCGACCACAACGCCCAGAGCCTGCGCGTGGTCACCCTGCTGGAGGCGCGCTACGCGGCGTTCGACGGGCTGAACCTCACCTGGGAGACGCTGGAGGGCCTGGCCAAGCACAACGGCCCGCTGCGCCGCCCGCCCGCCTACGTGGCGCAGTACGACGAGCGCCACCGGCTGGAGCTTGCCACCCATGCCGGCGCCGAGGCCCAGGTGGCCTCGCTGGCCGACGACATCGCCTACCACAGCCACGACCTGGATGACGGCCTGCGTGCCGGGCTGTTCGCCATCGAGGAGATCGCCCACCTGCCGGTGGTGGGCGAGGCGCTGGCCGCGGCGCGCCTGTCCAGCCTGGACGTGCCGCCGGCGCGCCTGCGCCACGAGACGATCCGCCGGGTGATCCACGCCCTGGTGACCGACCTGGTGGTGGAGACCAAGCGGCGCATCGCCCGGCTGGACCCCGCCGATGCCGACGCGATCCGCCGCGCCCGCAACCCGGTGGTGGGCTTCAGCCCGCCGATGGCCGAGGCCAACCGGGTGATCAAGGAGTTCCTGTTCGCCCATATGTACCGCCACTGGCGGGTGAACCGCATGGTGGCCAAGGCCAAGCGCATCACCGCCGAGATCTTCGCCCTGTTGCACGCCGACACCGGCCTGCTGTCGGCCGACTGGCGCGGGCGCGCGGGGGAGGGTGGCACCGCCCGCGCGGCCACCATCGTCGCCGACTACGTGGCCGGCATGACCGACCGCTATGCCCGCGACGAACACCTGCGCCTGACCGACCTCTCCCAGCCCGCCTGACGCATTTCTGGAATTCGCCGATGACCCACCTGTTCTCGACCATGCGCGAGCGTGTGCTCGCCGCCCTGGCCGCCGACCTGCCCGCGCTGCCCGCCGACTTGCTGGCCCGCGTGGAGGTCACGCCGACGCGCGAGGTGGCGCATGGCGACATGGCGACCAATGCGGCGATGGTGGTGGCGCGGGCGGCCGGGCGCAAGCCGCAGGAGATCGCCGCCGGCCTGGTCGCGCGGCTGAAGGACGATCCCGACATCGCCGAGGCCGCGGTGGCCGGGCCGGGCTTCGTCAACCTGCGCCTGACCCCTGGCACCTGGCGCGCGCAACTGCCGGTGATCCTCGGTGCCGGCGAGGCCTACGGCGACGGCACAACCGGGCAGGGGGTGCGGGTGAACGTGGAATACGTCTCCGCCAACCCGACCGGCCCGATGCATATCGGCCATTGCCGCGGTGCGGTGGTCGGCGACGCGCTGGCCAACCTGCTGGCCAAGGCGGGCTTCGCCGTGACGAAGGAGTATTACATCAACGACGCCGGCGCGCAGGTCCTGGCCCTCGCCTGGACGGCCTACTGGCGCTACCTGCAGGCCCTGGGCACCCCGCTCACCGAGGACGAATACGCCCAGATGGTGCCGGGCGGGCTGCAGTACCGCGGCGACTACCTGGTGCCGGTCGGCGCTGCGCTGAAGGCCCGCCATGGCGATGCGCTCGCCGAGCCGGGCGGACACATGGCCGCACCCGAGCACTGGCTCGACACCGTGCGCGACATGACGCTCGAAATGATGATGGCCTCGATCCGCGAGGACCTCGAACTGCTCGGCGTGCGCCAGGACGTGTTCACCTCCGAGCGCGCGCTGGTGGAAGCCGGTGCGGCCGACGCCACGATCGAGCAGCTTCGCGCCCAGGACCTGATCTACGAGGGCGTGCTGGCACCGCCGAAGGGCAAGCTGCCGGACGACTGGGAGCCGCGCGAGCAGACGCTGTTTCGCGCCACAAGCTTCGGCGACGACGTCGACCGGCCGCTGCGCAAGTCCGATGGCAGCAATACCTATTTCGCCAACGACATCGCCTACCACGCCGACAAGGTGCGACGCGGGGCGCAGGTGATGATCGACATCTGGGGCGCTGACCACGGCGGCTACGTCTCGCGCATGAAGGCGGCCGTGAAGGCGCTCGGCAGTGCCGCGGCGGACGGACCCACCTGGGACGGGCCCACCTTGGCCGGGCCCACCTTGGACGTGGTGCTCTGCCAGATCGTCCACGTGCTGAAGGACGGCGAACCCGTGCGCATGTCCAAGCGCGCCGGCACCTTCATCACCCTGCGCGACCTGCTCGACGAGGTCGGCCGCGATGCGGTGCGCTTCACCATGCTGACGCGGAAATCCGACGCGCAGATGGAGTTCGACATTGCCGCCGCCGTGGCGCAGACGCGCGAGAACCCGGTGTTCTACGTGCAGTACGCCCATGCCCGCTGCCGCAGCGTGCTGCGCGCGGCCGCCGAGATGTTGGGGGCCGGCAACATCACCCAGGCGGCGCTCTCCGAAACCAGTCTGGAAAGCCTTGGACATGAAGCCGAACTGGCGCTGATCCGCCGTCTGGCCAGCTGGCCACGGATTGTTGAGAGTGCGGCAATTGCAAGGGAACCGCACCGGATTGCGTTTTTCCTCTATGATTTAGCGGGTGACTTTCATATGCTGTGGAACAGAGGACGGGACGATGCTGCACTGCGGTTTCTGCAGGCGGAGCAGCCGGCAGACACATCCGCACGTGTCGCCCTGGTGGCGGCAACGGCGACGGTGATCCGCTCCGGTCTGGCGGTCATGGGCGTCGACCCGGTCGAAGAAATGCGCTGAATCGCGGCCGCAGCGGCCGTACCCAGCCAAGGTATGGGCCGGGCCGGGGAACCGGCCGGGAAGGACAATGGGCAGTTCGATGGCCGATCTCGATTCATCCTACCGCACCCCGCGTCATCGGCCGGGGATGGACCCCAACACCCGCCGCCTCGCGATGATCGCCGGCGGCATCGGCGCCACCCTGGTCGTGCTGATCGGCGCGTGGTCGTTCACGGGCGGGCGAAGCGGCGCTGTGCCGGTGGTGGAGGCGGACTCGCGTCCCTTGCGGGTGAAGCCGAGCACCTCGCAGCCCGACCTGGATGCCAACGAACCCACCGACCCCAGCAAGCAGGCCCTGGCGCCGATCCCTGAGGCCCCCGACCCCGAGGCGCTCCGCAAGCAGGCTGCCGCGGCGGCAGCCGCCGCTGCTGCTGCCGCAGTTGCAGCCGCCCAGCCGCCGCCCCCCGCCGCGAAGCCGTCTCCTTCCGCAGCCCAACCCGTGGCCCTCACCGCACGGCCTCCGGCGCCACCCACCCGCGCGCCCGCTCCTGCCCCCCAGGCCGCTGCCCCCCAGGCTGCCGCCCCCAAGCCCACGGCCTCCAAGCCCGCGCCACTGCAGGCGGCGGCAACCCAGCCGACCGCGCTCGGCGGCCGAACCCAGGTGCAACTGGCGGCACTGCGGTCCGAGCAGGCGGCGCTGAACGAATGGAACCGGCTGGCCAAGCGGATGCCTGACGTGCTGGGGGGGCGCAAACCCGCCGTTGTCAAAACCCAGCAGGGTGGCAAGACGTTCTGGCGCCTGCGCACTGGCGACTTTGCCGATGCCAGCCAAGCCAACAGTTTCTGCGCCCGGGTGAAGGCCAAGGGCGGCTCCTGCGCCGTGGCCAGCTTCTAGCTCCCCCGTTCGCCCGCGCCCCGCGGGGATGACGACTCCCAGCGCGCTGGCTCCGGTCCTGCTGGCACTGCTGGCCGCCTGCCAGTTCGGGGCGGCGCTTGTCCTCACCCAATTTGCCCTGCGCCACGCCGCCCCCGATGCGGGCGCGCGCATCAGCATTTGTGCCTCGGCGGCCCTGCTCGCCGTGGTCGCGTTGGCGCTGGTCGATCCGGCCGGCTGGTCGCCTGCCGGAGCCGCGGTGTTTGCTGCCGTGGGGCTGGTTTTCCCGGTGGTGGTGACGCGCCTGACCTTCGAGGCCAACCGGCGCATGGGGCCGAGCCTGGCCGGAGCGCTCGGCAACCTTGCCCCGCTCTTCGCCGTGCTGGGCGCGGCGCTGCTGTTCGGCGACCTGCCGCGCGGTGGGCAAGTAGCGGGGCTGGCGGTGATCGTCGCCGGCGCGGCGGTGCTGTCGCTGGCGCGCGGCGTGACGCATCTTCCCTGGACATTGGCCGTGGCGGCGCTGCCGCTGACGGCGGCGGCCATTCGCGGTCTTGTCCAGCCGGCGACGCAGTTCGGCCTGTCGCACTGGCCCAGCCCGCTCGCGGCCGCGGCGATCGGCTATGCGGTCTCCGCCTTGGTGCTGCTGACCACGACGCGCCGGACCGTACCGCCAGGTGGTCCGGCGCTGGGCTGGTTCGCGGCCGTGGGGCTGTGCAACGGCGGTGCGGTGCTGACGATGTACGCCGCGCTGGCAGCCGGGCCGGTGGTGCTGGTGGCGCCGCTGGTGGCGACCTATCCGCTCGTCACGCTGGCGCTTTCCGCCCTGCTGCTGGGCCGCGCCACGCTGGGCCGTGCGACGCTGGCCGGCGTGGCCATCACGGTGGCCGGGGTCATGCTGCTGCTCGCGGGCTGACCGGGTCCACCGGGCGGCGGCCGTGCGCGCCGATCACCTGTTCCAGCACCGCGCCGGCGGACAGCACCGCCGCATCGCCGCGCGGCCGGCCGATGATCTGAATGCCCACCGGCAAGCCGGCAGCGGTGAAGCCCACCGGCAGCGACAGCACCGGCACGCCGAGCAGCGAGATGGCGAAGGTGATGGCGATCCAGTCGATATAGCTGTCGAAGCGGTGGTTGCCGAGCATGTCCACCCGGCGCCACTCGGCGGGGAAAGGCGGCATGATCGCGGCCGGGCAGACCAAAACGTCGTGCGTCTCGAAGAAATCCATCAGCCGCCCGAACATCGCCGCCCGCTCGCGCTCGGCCCAGGCGAAACGCTCGATCGGCACCGCGCGGGCGCGTTCCAGGCTGGCATGGATCTCCGGTATCACGCGCGCGCCCTCGGCTTCCACCAGCGGCGCGAAGGCGGCAAGATGGTTCACGCCGCGGATGGCATGGAAAACCTCTACCGCCTGCGACAGGTCAGGGCAGGCCTCCTCGACGGCGGCACCGGCCTCGGCGAAGCGGGCGACGGCGGCGGCACAGATGGCGGCGATCTCCGGGTCCACCGGGGTCACGCCCAGGTCGGCCGACCAGGCGACGCGCGCGGGCGCTACAGGGCGTGCGAGGGCGGCGGAGAACTCGCCCGGCCGCGCCGGCAGGCTCAGCGGGTCGCTCCAGCGCTCGCCGACCATGGCATCCAGCCCCAGCGCCACGTCAGCCACCGTTCGGGCGATCGGGCCGAGCACCGGCAGCGTACTGAACGGCATCCCTCGACGCGCGCGGGGAACGCGGCCCGGCGACGGCCGCAAGCCCACCACGCCGCAGAACGCCGCCGGAAGGCGGATCGACGAGCCGAGGTCCGAGCCGGTGGCAAGCCACACCTCGCCGGTCGCCACCGACGCAGCCGCCCCGCCCGACGATCCGCCGACGGTCAGGCGCGTATCGTATGGGTTGCGCGTGGGGCCATGCAGGGCGTTGATGGTGCTGGCGTTGAAGCCAAATTCCGGCGAGTTGGACTTCGCCACCGGGATGGCGCCGTTGCCCTCCAATATCTCCACCATGGGGCTGGAGACGGTGGAGACCGTGTGCTCGAACAGCACCGATCCGCCCATCGTGTGGCGCACCCCGGCCACCTCGTCCAGATCCTTCACCGAGATCGGCAAGCCGCCGAGCGAGGCCGGGCCGTCGCCAGGCATGGCGTGCCGCGCTGCCTCGCGCGCCCGCTCCAGGCACAGGATGGGCAAGGCGTTGATGGCCGGCTCGACGGCGGTGATACGCCCGGCCGAAGCCTCCACCAACTCGGCGGCGGAAACCCGCCGGGCGCGCAAAAGGGCCACGGCTTCCACGGCGGTGAGGTTGATCAGGTTGCGGTCGTAGGACATGCGGGCGGCTCCGGGATGGTGCGCCAGCATGCCACGGTTTCGTCGTGACTCCAGCGGGCGGCCCGCCTACGGAAACGCGCCGGCGAGCCGATGCGGGTAAAGATGTGGCGGTGCCGCCAGGCGACCCACATCCTTGCCAGCGTGCCGCGCCCGCCCCAGCCTGGGCCGCCCAAAGGAGACCCCGCATGCCTGTTCCGCCCCCCAAAGCGTGCATCGTGGGCATCGCCGGCCCGGTGCTGGAGCCTGTCGAGGCGGCGCTGTTCCGTGCCCATCCGCCCGCCGGGGTAATCCTGTTCCGCCGCAACATCGTCGACCCTGCGCAACTCCGCCTCCTGATGGCCGAGCTGCGCGCGGTGCTGCCGGCCGATGCGGTGCTGATGTTGGACCAGGAGGGCGGGCGGGTCGCGCGGCTGCGCCCGCCGCACTGGTCGGCCCACCCGGCGGCCGGGGAGATCGGCGCGCTGCCCCCGCCGCAGGCCCTGCGCGCCGCCTGGCTGCAAGGTGCGCTGGTAGGCCTGCAATGCGCCGAGGCCGGGTTCGACACGGTCTGCGCCCCGGTGCTGGACCGGCGCATCCGCGGCGCCGACGCGGTAATCGGCGACCGCGCCTTCGCCGAGGCCCCGGGCGAGGTGGCGCGGCTGGCGCGGGCCATGGCGGGCGGCCTGCTCGCCGCCGGCATCCAGCCGGTCGGCAAGCACGCTCCTGGCCACGGCCGCGCGACCCTGGATTCGCACCTCGCCCTGCCCACCGTCGCCGCCAACGACCTGGACGCCGACCTGCTGCCCTTCGCCGCCAATGCCGACCTGCCCTGGCTGATGACCGCCCATATCGTCTATCCCACCTGGGACGCGAAGCACCCGGCCACGCTGTCGTCGCTGGTGATCGGCTCGATCATCCGCGGCCGCTGCGGCTTCCGCGGTGTGCTGGTGTCCGACGACTTGGCGATGCACGCGCTTGAAGGCCCGCCCGCGCCGCGCGCCCTGGCCTGCCTGGCCGCAGGGTGCGATGTTGCGCTGTATTGCCCCGGCGACGCGCCGGGCACCCAGGCCGTGCTGGCGGCGGTGCCTCCCTTGACCGCCGAGGCGCAAGCGCGAACCGCGGCGGCACGGGCCACGGCCGGGCTGCGCCGGATTGCCCTGGACGGTGCGGCACTGGCCGCGGAGCGCACGTTCCTGCTGCGCGGTGTGGCGCGCAACTGACCGCCTGCCTTGCGCGGCGCCCGGTCTGGTATACTACGCCGCAAGCCCACAACTCCGGGCATTCCAACTTGACCGTGAAGGCGCGCCATTGACCGATCTCCTCCTGCCGCTGCTGGCCGCCATCGCGGCGATCGTGCTGCACGAGGTGGCGCACGGCTATGCCGCGCTGGCGCTCGGCGACGACACCGCCAAGCGGATGGGCCGGCTGACCCTGAACCCGATCGCCCATATCGACCGCGTCGGCACGCTGCTGGTGCCCGGTGTGTTGCTGCTGCTGCAGAGCATCTTCGGCGGGCATTTCATCTTCGGCTGGGCCAAGCCGGTGCCGGTGGCCGCCTGGCGGTTCCGCGACCCGCGCCGCGCCATGATGGTGGTGGCCGCCGCCGGCCCGGCGATGAACTTCGCGCTCGCCACCCTGGCCGCCGCGGCGCTGCACCTGGACCCTGACCCGCTTGGCACCATCGCGGCTATGCAGGGCATCCCCGAGGCCGGCGGCGGCATAGGCGTGTTCGTCGTGCAGTTCGCCTTCTCGTTCATCCTGTTCAATCTCATCCTAGGCCTGTTCAACCTGCTGCCGATCCCGCCGCTGGACGGCGGGCGCATCGTGGTCGGCCTGCTGCCGCACGGTTTGGCGGTGGTGTGGGCGAAGCTGGAGCGCGCCGGCATTCTCATCGTGCTCGCCCTGCTGGTGCTGCTGCCAATGCTGCTGCGCGACCTCGGCATCCCGTTCGACCCGGTGCGCCTGCTCCTGGTGAACGGCGTGGGATGGGCGGTCGAACAGTTGCCGCTGCCGGACCTGTATGCACGATACTTCTTCCATGGCCTCTGACCTGTCCGCCGCCGAAGCTCCGGCCGCAGCCCCCTCCGAAGACTCCCTGCTGCTGCGCCTGGAGGGCTTCGAGGGACCGCTCGACCTGCTGCTGGAACTCGCCCGCGGCCAGAAACTGGACCTCGCCCGCATCTCCATCCTGTCGCTGGTGGAGCAGTACCTCGCGGTGATCGAGGGGGCGCGCAAGATCCGCCTCGAACTGGCCGCCGACTGGTTGGTGATGGCGGCGTGGCTCACCTGGCTGAAATCCCGCATGCTGCTGCCCAAGGGCCACGAGGCCGCCGAGGAGGGCGAGGCGGCCGCCGAGGTGCTGGCCGAACGCCTGCGCGCGCTGCAGGCCATGCGCCTGGCCGCGGCCTGGCTCGGCACCCGCCCGCAACTCGGCCAGGATGTGTTCGCCCGTGGTGCCCCCGAGGACCTGGTGGAGACCGATCGCTCGCGCCTGGCGCTGGACCTGCCCGGCCTCATGCGCGCCTACCTGGCCGCCATGCATCGGGCTGGCGCGCGGCGCAGCTACCGCCCGGCGCCGCTGTCGGTATGGACGGTGCAGGATGCGCTGGCCCGCCTCGCCCTGCTGGTCGGCAACCTGCCGGACTGGGCCAGTCTGGAGCAGTTCCTGCCCGAGCTGATGGCCAGCCCGCTGCAACGCCGCGCCGCCCTGTCGTCCACCCTGCTGGCCGGGCTGGAAATGGCGCGCGGCGGCGCCGTGCGGCTGCGCCAGGAGGAGGCGTTCGGCCCCATCCTGGTGCGCCGCGGCGACACGGCGGCGGCACAATCCGCCGCGGAGGGCTCGAATGTCTGACAATGAGACACCCCAGCCGCCCACTCCCGACACCAACGCGCTGCTGCGCCTGGCCGAGGCCATGCTGTTCGCCGCCGCCACGCCGGTGACGGCGCGCGCCCTCACCCAGCTCCTGCCCGACGGTGCGGACGCCGATGCGGTGCTGGCCGGGCTGCGCGATCGCTATGCCGGGCGCGGCGTGGAATTGGTGGAGATCGCCGGCGGCTGGCAGTTCCGTACCGCGCCAGACCTCGCGCGGCACCTGCGCCGGGTGGTGCAGGTGCCGCGCCGCCTGCCGCGCGTGGCAATGGAGACGCTGGCGATCATCGCCTATCACCAGCCCGTCACCCGACCCGAGATCGAGGAATTGCGTGGTGCCGCGCTGGGGCAGGGCACCCTCGACCAACTGCTGGAAGCGGGGCTCGTGGCCCCGCGCGGGCGTAAGGAAACCCCGGGACGACCCACCCTGTGGGCCACCACGCCCGCCTTCCTCGCCCAGTTCGCCCTGCAGGACCTGCGCGACCTGCCGCGCCGCGAGGACCTGCTGGTGGAGCCGGTGGTGCTCGCCGCCTCGCCTCCACCCGACCTGCCGCCCGACCGGTCACCAGACGCTCCACCAGACGCTCCTCAGGCCGATCCGCAAGGCCGCCAGCCGCCGCCCGCCGTCGCCATGCCCGCCAGCGATCCTGCCTCCGGTTGATGAGTCGCCGCCGCCGGCACAGCGGTTTCCCAGGCGGCCGGTTTCCTGCTAGCAGGACGCCGCAGGAGACGGATCGCCCCATGGCTGGCGTACAGCACGATGTTTGATTTCGCGTGGACCGAACTCGCCGTCGTCGGCGTGGTGGCGCTGCTCGTCATCGGGCCAAAGGACCTCCCCGCCGCGATCAAGGCGGTGGGCGACGTGGTGCGCAAGGCCCGCCGCATGGCCAGCGAGTTCCAGACCCATGTGGATGACATGGTGAAGGATGCGAACCTCAATGAGGTGCGCGACCAGATCAACCAGATCCGCAACTTCGACATAAAGGGCGCGCTCGAGAAGGAGATCGACAGCGACGGCAGCATCCGCTCCGCGCTGAGCAACCCGCTCGACACCACGACGGCTACCGCCACCAGCATCGGCGACACCGCCACGCCGGTGGGTGAGCTGCCGCCGGACGCCGCGTCCGCCACGCCGCCCGATACCACGGCCGAGGCCGCGCCGCCGCCCGAGCCCGAGCCGGAAGACACCGCACCCGCCTTCATCCCGCCGGCCATCGCCCACCCGCCGGAGGCCCCCGAGTTCCTGCCGCCGCGCACCGCCCGCGCCCATCTTGCCCGCGCTGCCTCCGCCCAATCGCCGTTCGGCTGACCGTTTCGAGCACAGGATTCCCGTGGCCAAGACCCCCGAAGAAGACATCATCGACGACAAGCCCATGCCGCTACTCGATCACTTGATCGAGCTGCGCACCCGGCTGATGTGGTCGATGGGCGCGTTCATCATCGCGTTCTTCTTCTGCTACTACTTCTCCACCGAGGTCTATGCGTTCCTCGCCCAGCCGCTGGTCGATATCCTGACCGCCCAGTCCGGCGAGCCGCGGCGCCTCATCTTCACGGCGCTGACCGAGGCTTTCTTCACCTATATCAAGGTGGCGTTCTTCGGCGCCGCCTTCATCTCGTTCCCGGTGATGGCGACGCAACTGTGGCTGTTTATCGCGCCTGGAATGTACCGCAGCGAGAAGCGCGCCATGGCGCCGTTCCTGGTGGCCTCGCCCGCGCTGTTCTTCTTTGGCGCGGCGCTGGCCTACTATTTCGTGTTCCCCGCGGCATGGAGCTTCTTCATCAGCTTCGAAACCCCGCCCGGCGCCGGCGGCGTGCCGATCCAGCTGGAAGCCAAGGTGGGGGAATACCTCGATTTGGTGATGAAGCTGATCTTCGCCTTCGGCATCGCCTTCCAGCTGCCGGTCGGCCTGTCGCTGATGGCCATGGTCGGCATCGTCACCTCCAAGGGCCTCCGGCGCTCCCGCCGCTATGCCATCGTGGGCATGTTCGTGGTGGCCGCAATCATCACGCCGCCCGACCCGATCAGCCAGATCGGCCTCGCCCTTGCGCTGATGGCCCTGTACGAGCTGTCGATCCTGGCCGCGCGGCTGGTCGAACCCAAACCCGTCGAGGAGGATGCCGCGTGATGCGCATTGCGTGCCTGCACACCGTCCAGAGCAATGTCGCCGTCCTTGAGGCCGCAGCGCAGGCCTTGCGCGAGGCCGGCCACGATGTGTCGCTGTCCCATCAGATCCGTGCCGATCTGCTGGCGCGCGCCGAGGCCGAAGGCGGACTGACCGAGGCATTGCGAGACGAGGCCGCCGACCTGCTGTGCACCCTCGCGCAGGAAGCGGACGCGGTGCTGCTCACCTGCTCTACCGTCGGCCCGGCGGCCGAGAACGCTGCGGTGCTGGCGCCGGTGCCGGTGCTGCGGGTGGACGAGGCGCTGGCCTCGGCCGCCGTGGCGCGCGCCACCGCGACGGGCGGACGGGTGCTGGTCCTGTGCGCCGTGCAGACCACGGTCGAGCCGACGCGCACCTTGTTCGAGCGAGTGGCCAACGGCACCGGAGTGGCGATAGAGACCCGCATCGCCCCGGGCGCGTGGGACGCCTTCAAGGCCGGGGACGTCGCCGGCTACCACCGCCTGGTGGCCGAAGCGGCGGACGCGTTGTATGCCCAGGGCGAACAGGTGATCGCGCTGGCCCAGGCCTCGATGTCCGGCGGCGCCGCGCTGTGCACTCGCGGCACGCCGTTGACCAGCCCCGCCGCCGGCCTGGCCGCCGCCGCGCGCCGCAGCTGAGACACAGGGACCCGACCCATGCACGACATCCGTACCATCCGCGAGGACGGCGCAGCTTTCGACGCCGCCATGGCCCGCCGCGGTCTGCCGCCCATCGCCGCCGCCATCCTGGCCCAGGACAGCGACCGCCGCGCCGCCCAGACCGCCCTGCAGGAGATCCAGGCCTTCCGCAACGCCCTGTCCAAGCGCATCGGCGAGGCCCGCCGCCGCGGCGAGGACAGCGCCGCCCTGGAAGCCCAGGTGGTGGACAAGCGCGCCGAGATGGAGGCGCTGGAGAAGCAGGTCGCCGCACTGGACAAGTCGATCTTTGAAACGCTCGCCGCCGTGCCCAACATCCTGGACGCCGACGTGCCCGACGGGCCGGACGAGACCGCGAACGTGGTGATCAAGCGGTCCGGCACCCCCTGGGACCTCGGCTTCCAGCCGCGCCAGCATTTCGAGCTGGGCGAAGCACTCGGCATGATGGATTTCGAGACGGCGGCGAAGATGGCCGGCAGCCGCTTCACCATCCTGCGCGGCCCGCTCGCCCGGCTGGAACGCGCCCTCGGCCAGTTCATGCTCGACGTGCACACCCGCGAGCACGGCTACGAGGAGCACACGGTGCCCTACTTGGTGAACGACGCCACCATGTTCGGCACCAACCAGCTGCCTAAGTTCGCCGAGGACAGCTTCCGCACCACCGATGGCCGTTGGCTGATCGCCACCTCCGAAATCCCGCTGACCAACACCGTGGCCGGCGAAATCCTCTCCGAGAAACGCCTGCCCATCCGCCTCACCGCCCTGTCAGACTGCTTCCGCAGCGAGGCGGGTTCCGCCGGGCGCGACACCCGCGGCATGCTGCGCCAGCACCAGTTCCGCAAGGTGGAGCTGGTCTCCATCGCCCATCCCGACAACAGCGACGCCGAGCAGGAGCGTATGACCGCCTGCGCCGAGCGCATCCTCGCCCTGCTCGAACTTCCGTTCCGCCGCGTCCTGCTGTCCAGTGGCGACACCGGCTTCGGCGCCACGCGCACCTTCGACCTCGAAGTGTGGCTCCCCGGCCAGCAGGCGTGGCGCGAGATCTCCTCCTGTTCCAACACCCGCGACTTCCAGGCCCGGCGCATGAACGCCCGCTTCCGCAACGCCGAGGGCAAAGTAGCTTTCGTCCACACCCTGAACGGCTCCGGCGTGGCGGTCGGTCGCGCCCTCATCGCGGTCATGGAAAACCACCAGCAGGCCGACGGCTCCATCCGCGTGCCCGATGCGCTGCAACACTGGATGGGCGGCGTGGAGTTCATCCGCAAGGGCTGAATCCGCCGCACTTTCGAGTGCGCCGGCAACTCGCGCGCCGCCACCGTCTTTCCCGCCACTCGCCCGCACGGCGCGGGCGGCGGTAACGTATCGAGCTTGCCGCCGAACTCCCCGGCATGGCCGAACGGGACATCGACCCGGTCGCGGATGCCGGCCGCGAATCCTACCCCGCCAGCACCCCCCGCCCTGGACTGGCACCACCACCGGCTGGGCCGCCCAGCGCGCAAAGCCCAACCCGAGACCGGGCGCCCGAACAGGGCAGGCGGGTGTCAGGGTAGAAAATGGTGAGCCTGCTGGGACTCGAACCCAGGACCACCAGATTAAAAGTAAGACGCCGGGCCTTGTGTCGCCTGCGCCGCCCTCCGAAAAAACCGCAGAACTCCGGGCAATTCCGTAGCTGACAATCAACCGTCGCATACGGTAGTCTCTGCACGTCGC
>Ga0105055_10003738_pt1 | contig 22781 bp, 22 predicted proteins | sample BON03_FD_78090 | JGI IMG/M metagenome (GOLD analysis project Ga0105055, IMG submission 78090) | Freshwater microbial communities from Lake Bonney liftoff mats and glacier meltwater in Antarctica - BON-03 | ecosystem: Environmental > Aquatic > Freshwater > Ice > Glacier meltwater | place: Lake...
AACGCATCGCGGCGGTGATCGGCGACATCGCCACGGTTGCCGATGTGCCCGACGCCTCGGGCGCGGCGTTCGACCGGGCATTGGCGCAGGCCGACGTGCTGCTTCACGTCCTGCATCCCGTGACGGCGGCGATGATGGAGCGGGCGCCGAACCTGCGACTGATCCAGAAGATCGGCGTCGGGCTGGACGCCATCGATCTTGCCGCAGCGCAACAGCGCGGCATCGCCGTGTGCAACATGCCCGGCACGAACACCCAGGCGGTGGTGGAACTGACTCTGGGTCTGATGCTGAGTGTGCTGCGCGGTCTTCCGGGGCTGGACAACCATCTGCGCGCGCAGGGGGGTTGGGCGCTTCCCCTGTCGGCGCAGGGCCGGTTCGCGGAGATCGCGGGCAAGACCGTCGGGCTGGTCGGGCACGGTCAGGTGGCGCGGCGACTGGCGGTGGTTCTCGAAGCGCTTGGCGCCGAAGTGCTGATCGTTGCGCGATCCGAAATCGTGCCACCCGACAGCCGGCAGGTGGGCAAGGCAGAACTGCTGGCCCGCGCCGACATCCTGTCGCTGCACATTCCCGAAACGCCCGAAACCCGGCTTTGGCTGGACGCACCGGCCATCGCCGCGATGAAACCCGGCGCCGTCGTGATCAACACCGCGCGTGGCGGGCTTGTCGATGAGGCGGCCTTGTCGGCGGCCCTGGCATCGGGCCACCTTGCGGGCGCCGGGCTGGACGTTTTCGCACAGGAGCCGTTGGCGCCGCAGGCCGCGATACGCACCGCGCCGGGCATCGTCGCCACACCGCATATCGCCTGGCTGACCCGCGAAACGCTGGAGCGGAGCCTTGGGGTGGCGCGGGACAATATCGAGCGTCTGGCCGATGGGCGCCCGCTGGTCCATCGACAGGCCTGATCATGATCCCAGCGTCCGGGCGAGGCCGGATTTGACCCGGCGCAGGGGGGATCGAGCTTTCGATCGAGGCGACGCCGGGGATGCGCGTGAAGGTGCCGACCAGAAACCGCTCGAATTCGGCGATGCCGTTGGTGGCGATCCGCAGCAGATAGTCGCGGTTGCCGGTCATCAGCCAGCAATCGACAACCTCGGGATAACCGGCCACCGCACGCTCGAAGGTGGCAAGGGCATCGTCGACCTGACGGTCGAGCTTGACCGAAACGAACACCGAAAACCCGAAGCCCAGCGATGTTTCGTCGATCAGTGCCGCGTATCCGGTGATGATGCCCGCCTGTTCCAGCAGGCGGATGCGGCGGGCCACCGGCGTCGGGCTCAGACCGATCCGCTGGGCCAGATCGTTGATCGTGGCGCGACCGTCGCTTTGCAGGGCGCGCAGGATTGCAGCATCGAATCTGTCGAACTTGGTGCTTTCCATGGTCCTGGTCCCGGTTCATGGCGGAAATCGCCAATATGGCTAGCCGAAAGCCATCACAAAGCCAAGCATCCGCGCGGCGGTTGCGATAGGTTGGACGCCGGAGCGGAACCGATCACCGATGAGGACAGACATGGCGCAGTCAAACCCCGATCATCTGAAGATTGTCGAACAGCGGCTTTTGTGGCTGTCGCACTGGATGATCCACCATGCCAACCACATCCGCGACAAGGCCGACAACATCAAGGTGGGCGGGCATCAGGCCAGTTCGGCCTCGATGGTGTCGATCATGACGGCGCTGTACTTCTCGGCGCTGCGCCCCGAGGACCGGGTGGCAGTGAAACCCCATGCCTCGCCGGTGTTCCACGCGATCCAGTATCTGATGGGGCGCCAGAGCCGCGCACGAATGCAGAATTTCCGTGGCTATGGCGGTGTCCAGAGCTATCCCTCGCGCACCAAGGATGTCGACGATGTGGATTACTCCACAGGCTCGGTCGGGCTGGGTGTGGCGATCACCGCCTTCGGTTCCATCGTGCAGGACTATATCGGTGCCAAAAGCTGGGGCACGGGGATTCCCCTGGGCCGTCACGTCGCGCTGGTGGGTGACGCCGAACTGGACGAGGGCAACATCTATGAGGCGCTTCAGGAGGGGTGGAAGAACGGTTTGCGCAACTGCTGGTGGGTGATCGACTATAACCGCCAGAGCCTGGACGGGGTGGTGCGCGAAGGGTTGTGGGAGCGGATCGAGAAGATTTTCGGCGCCTTCGGCTGGGAGGTTGTGCGGGTGAAATACGGCGCGCTGCAACGTGCGGCCTTTGGCGAACCCGGCGGTGACAGGTTGCGCGCCTGGATCGATGCCTGCCCGAACCAGCAGTACTCGGCGCTGACCTTCATGGGCGGCAAGGTCTGGCGCAAGCGGCTGATGGACGATCTGGGCGATCAGGGCGATGTGACGGCCCTGATCGAGCGGCGCGACGATGGCGCACTGGCGGCTTTGATGGAAAACCTGGGCGGCAACTGCGTGCAGACGATGGCCGACACCTTTGCCGCAATCGACCATGACCGCCCCACCTGTTTTCTGGCCTACACGATCAAGGGCTGGGGCACCCCCATCGCCGGGCACAAGGACAATCACGGCGGGCTGATGACCAAGGCGCAGATGGCCGCCTGGCAGCGGCATATGGGCGTGCCGGAAGGGCAGGAATGGGAGCCGTTTGCGGGGGTCGCGGACACGGGGGCGTTGCGGGGGTTTCTGGACGGTGCGGCGTTCTTTGCAGGCGGAACGCGGCGCCATGACGATGCGCGCCTTGACGTGCCGCAGATCAGGGTTGCCAGTGACCGCGAGGTTTCAACCCAGACCGCCCTTGGCAAGATTCTCGACGATCTGGCCAAGGGCGACAGCGCGCTGGCCGCCCGCATCGTCACGATGTCGCCCGATGTGACCGGCACCACCAGCCTTGGCCCCTGGGTCAACCGGCGCAAGCTGTTTTCGCGCACGCCGCAGGCCGATGCGTTCATCGAACACCGCATCCCCTCGACCGCGAAATGGACCTTTGCGCCCGAGGGCCAGCACATCGAACTGGGCATCGCCGAGATGAACCTGATGCTGTTGCTGGGGGCCGCGGGGCTGGCCCATTCGCTGTTCGGCAGACGGTTGATCCCGATCGGCACGGTCTATGATCCGTTCGTGGCGCGCGGGCTGGATGCGCTGAACTATGCGTGCTATCAGGATGCCCGGTTTCTGCTGGTCGGCACACCCTCGGGGGTGACGCTGGCCCCCGAGGGGGGCGCGCACCAATCCATCGGCACGCCGCTGATCGGGATCAGCCAGGATGGCCTTGCCGCCTTTGAACCGGCCTTCGCCGATGAATTGGCGGTGATCCTGGAATGGGCGTTCGACTATCTTCAGCGCGGTGGCGACGCGGCTCCCGATGCGCGCACCTGGCTGCGGGACCGGACCGGTGGATCGGTCTATCTGCGGCTGTCGACCAACCCGCTGGACCAGCCGGGGGCGCGGCCCGACCCGGACTGGCGGCAGGGCACGGTCGACGGCGCCTATTGGATGCGGCGCCCGGGGCCGAACTGCGAGGTGGTGATCGCCTATCAGGGGGCCGTCGCGCCCGAGGCGATCCGCGCCGCCGGGCTGATCGGCGAGGCGCGCCGCGATGTGGGAGTGCTGGCGGTGACGTCGGCCGACCGGCTGAACGCGGGCTGGACTGCGGCGCTGGCCGCCCGGGCGCGGGGCAATCGGGCGGCGCTGTCACATGCCGAAAGGCTGCTGAGGGAATTGCCGCCGCACTGTGCCCTGGTGACGGTGATCGACGGGCATCCGGCGACGCTGGGCTGGCTGGGCTCGGTCTGCGGCCATCGCACGATTCCACTGGGGGTGGAACATTTCGGTCAGACCGGCAGCATCGCCGATCTGTACCGCCATTTCGGCATCGATGCCGACAGCATTCTGGCGCGGGTCAACGGGTTGACGGCGGGGCGCAGGATGGCGCGCTGACAGGATCAGGATGGGCGTTGCAAGGCCTGCCAGAGACGCAGCGGCGACAGCGGCAATGCGGGCAGATCGGCGCCCGCGGCGCGCAGCGCATGGGCGACGGCGTTCGTCGTGGCGGCAAGGGCGCCGGTGGGCCCGGCCTCGCCCACGCCTTTCGCGCCCGGCGGGTTGCCGGGCGACGGGATGTCGCGGGTCAGGATGCCGAGTGGCGGCATGTCGCAGGCCCGGGGCAGCGCGTAATCCATCAGACTGCCGGTCGGCAACTGGCCCGCATCGTCGAACAAATGGCCCTCGCACAGGGCGGTGGCGATGCCCTGGGCGATGCCGCCGTGCAACTGCCCCTCGACCCCCGTGATGGGACAGGACGCGCCCGGCATCGTTGACGGCCAGATACCGCAGCACCCGGCAGACCCCGGTTTGCGGATCGATCCGCACTTCGACAATGTGGCACCCCGATGGGAAGGTCTGCCCTGATTGCGTTGATCCCGCGATGCGAAAGGCGCCATGCCGCGCGGCCCGGTCAAGCGCGGCGCCGAGGGTGCAGAGGATATTGCCCGCCGTGTCGCGGATCGTCTGGGCATCCACCGACAGCGCCCCGGGTGACAGGTCCCGCGCCGCCGCCCCGGGTGACAGGCCCTGCGCCGCCGCCTCGGCCGCCAGCAGATGGGTGGCCAGCGCGTCGCAGGCGTTCACAAGCGCCGATCCAACCTGGGTGGTCGAGCGCGAGGCATAGGAACCGCCAGCCTCAAGCGACGCGCCCAGCGCGCTTTGCACAAGGTTCAGCGCACCGAGGGGCAGGCAAAGGCAGTCGTCGACGAGGCGGGTAAACAGCCCGGCGTGGTCCTGCCCCGTGCTTTGCGAGGCGGTGGCCAGCGCGACATGGGCCGCCCCGTCGCGCCAGTGATTGCAAGGCGAACCGCGTCGCGTGTCGAGGCGGTGCCCCCCGCCACCTCGACGAACAGCGCCGCGCCGATCCCGCGCAGCAGGCCACGTTCGCGGTCGGCGCCCTGGCGGGCGGCGAAACCGTCCCAGTCGGCGGTCTGCCGGGACGTGTCGATCAGTCCGGGGTGATCGCCGCTGTCATAGCGCGCGCCCGGTGGCGTGGCCCAGGGAAACTGATCCGGGCCAATGGCCTTCGCCCGGCGCAGCGCCAGAGGGTCAAGGCGGGTGCGCGTTGCGGCCTCGTCGACCAGCCGTTCGATCAACAGGGCGATGTCCGGGCGCCCGGCACCCCGGTAGGGGCCATCGCCACCGCATTGCTGAAGCACAGGTCGAACGCGGCCCGGGCCACGGGGATGCGGTAGCAGCCGGTGACTGTCATCAACGGCTTGTTGACGGCGATATGGGCGCCGACCGGATGCACATAGGACCCGAGGTCGGTTTCGATCTGCATGCTGATCGCCGTGAACCGATGGGCGGCGTCCAACGCCAGCCGCCCGGACAGGCGCGTGCCGCCACCGTGGCAGTCGGTCGGGAAGGCGTCGGTTCGGCCCCCTTGCCAGCGCAGCGGGCGCCCGACCCGCCGCGCCGCCGCCAGAAGCGCGATGGTTTCGGGAAAGGCGGCGCCGCGCACGCCAAAGGCGCCGCCGACCCGCTCGGAGCGGACCCGGACACAGCCGGGCGCCACGCCCAGCACGGCACAGATGTCGCGGCGCTGTTCGGCGATGCCCTGGTGCAGCGCCCAGAGATCGAATGTACCGCTGTCGGTGTCCCATATGGCCAGCGCCGCCATCGGCTTGATCGGGCTGGCGCGATGCGGGGCAGGGCGATGCGGGTTTCGACCACCAGGGTGGCGTCGGCCATCGCCCGTTCGACCGCCGCGCCATCGCCCAGATCGACGCTGGCAGCAATGTTGCCGGGGGCCTCCGGATGGAGGGCGGGGCCGTGGCGCGCACCGCCCAACCCGACGATGCAGGGCAGATCCTCGTACAGCGGCACCAATGCCTCGACGCCGACCTGTGCGGCGGCGGGGCTTTCGCCCAACACCATCGCCTCCAGCTCGCCCAGATAGCACACACGGGTTTTTGCCAAAACCGGGCGGCGGGGCACCACCAGAGGGCCACCGTTGCGCGTCGGCTGGCGCAGGAAGGCCGGAAAATTGCCCAGCGGCGCGAGGTCGGCGGTGACGATCACCTTTGCAATACCCGCAACATCCAGCGCCGCGCGGGTGTCCAGCCCGGTCAGAACCGCATGGGCCCGGTCTGAGCGCAGGCATGCCACATGCAGCGCGCCGGGGGCCGGAATGTCGGCGCTGTAGCGGGCGGTGCCGCGCAGCGGATCTTTTATCGGCCGAGGCGGAAGAAACCGATGGCGGTCTGCGACAGGCGGCTGGCCTGCGCCGCCGCATCGGGCAGAGCGCCGCGCACCAGGGCGACGGGATCGGCGTCGCCCATGTCGAAGGGTCAGTCGCTGCCCATCATTACCCGGTCGGGACCGGCCAGATCGACCAGTCGGCTCAGGGTCGGGCCGTCGAACACAAAGGTGTCATACCACATCCGGCGCAGATAGGCCGAGGGCGGATCGCCGATCAGCTTGCGCAGTTCGGGCCGTGCCTTCCAGGCGTGATCCATCCGGCCGACGTAGTAGGGGAAATATCCGCCGCCATGGGCCACCATGACCCGCAGATCGGGGTGGCGGTCAAGAATGCCGCCGAAGATCAGGTGATGCACGGCGATGATCCCTTCCAGGGGCTGGCCGACCTTGTTGACCATGAAGAAATCGCCCAGCCTCGGCCCATGGCTGAAACCCGGCGGATGGATCACCACCGCGGCCCCCAAAGCCGCCAGCCGCGCCCAGACCCCATCGAGCGGGGGTTGGAAAGTTCCATGTCATGGGCGCGGCTGTCGATCTGGAAGCCGCGCAGGCCCATGTCTTCGGCGCCGCGGGCCGCCTCGCGCCTCGCCGCCTCAGGCGCGCTGAGCGGCAGGGTGCCGAGACCGGCAAAGCACGCCGGATCGCGGGCGACACGGGCGGCGACATGATCGTTCTGCAGGCGCGAAATCCGGTCCAGCGTTTGGCGAATGTGTATTTGACAAACCCACCTATGAGCCCATATTCAGGCCATAGAGTCGAGGAGCGGCCCATGTCCATCCTGTCCAAGCCATACATGCACGACGAAGCTGTAGCCTTTGCGCACGTTGAGGCTATGCTCTGGGCGGATGGTCCGGTCTGCGCTCACTGCGGTGTGGTAAACCGTGCCTATCGTCTTGAAGGGGTCCGCAGCAAGGCGTCCAACAAGAATCCCGAAGGCGTAGAGCGTCACGGCCTGTGGAAGTGCCGCGAGTGCCGCAAGCAGTTCACCGTCCGCAAAGGCACGATCTTTGAGGAAAGCCACATTCCGATGCACAAGTGGCTTCAAGCCATCCACCTGATGGTGTCCAGCAACAAGGGAATCAGCAGCCACCAGATGCACCGCGTTCTGGAAATCACTTACAAGAGCGCGTGGTTTCTGACCCACCGGATACGCGAGTGCATGGGTGACGGCGATCTGGCCCCGTTCGGCAGCAACGGTGGCGCCGTTGAGGTGGACGAAACTTTCATCGGCTAAGACATCGATGGTTATCGTCGTCCAAGCTGGTCATGTCGTCAGTTTTAACTTCGTCTACATATCCTTTTCATGGTGCTAGAATGTCTGAACCTACCGAAAAGAGTCAACTCGACAAGTTCAAGGAAGTCGCCCGCGAGTTAGAGACGGACGACGACGAGGGCCGCTTTAACGAGCGGCTCAAGAAGCTGGCAAAACATCTACCCGAGCCGAAGGACGACAAAACGTCCGACGACTGATCCGGCCTGTCACGCAGGGCGATCATTCGTTGAATGTATTGGGTTTGTAAAGTATACAATCACCTGAACTTGGCGATGATCAACCTGCCGATCATCATCTGGATTCTCGATGCCAATTTCCGTGAAATCCCCGGCGAGATGCTTGAGACGGCGCGGATGGACGGGGCCGGGCTGAATGAGGAAATCCTCTTTGTCCTGACGCCCATGGCCATTCCCGGCATCGTATCCACCGTTCTGCCGAACATCATCCTGGCCTGGAACGAGGCATTCTGGACCCTGACGCTGACCGCGGTCAACGCCGCGCCCCTTGGCGCCTTCCTCGCCAGCTATTCCAGCCCCGAAGGTCTGTTCCATGCGAAACTCAGCGCGGCCTCGACGATGGCGATCGCGCCGATCCTGACCATCGGCTGGTTCAGCCAGAAACAACTGATCCGCGGCCTGACCTTCGGCGCGGTGAAAGAGGGAGACGGCCCATGGGACGCATCACACTTGACAAGGTCTGCAAATCGTTTGGTGAGGTCGAGGTCATTCCACCGCCGGATCTGACCGTCGAGGACGGCAAAGTCGCCACCATGACCCCGTCCGCCAAACGCCGGTTGGCCATGGTGTTGCAGTCCTATGCGCTGTGCCCCCACATGTCGGTCAGAAAGAACATCGCCTTCCCCTGCGCATGGCCAGGATGGGGACCGCCGAACAGAAGCGCCGGGTCGATGACGCCGCCGATGTGCTTGACCTGACCGATTACATCAAACGCCGCCCCGGTCAGCTGTCGGGCGGCCAGCGCCAGCGTGTCGCCATCGGGCGGGTGACCCCGTTGGCCACCGAGGGTCCATGGAAGGGCGCCGTCGGTGTGTCGGAACATCTGGGGTCGGACACGTTTTTCCATGTGCAGATGGAGGGGCGCAAGACGCCCGTCACCGTGCGCGCGGTGGGCGAGGTGGTCACCCGCGACGATGGAACCGCGATTGCGCCGAACGATCCGCATTGGGGCAGACTGACAACAGCCGCCAGGGCCGCGAAACTGCGCCCCGCCGCCTGGCTGGAACAGGGCAACCTTTATGGCGACCTGTCCGGAACACCCGAATTTGCAACAGCCTTCGGGCATTGGCTGGACCTGCTGTGGTCCTCGGGAACGGCGGCGACACTGGAACAGTTTTGCCGATCGTGATCGGGGCATTGCCCCGACGGGTTCACGGGCGGATTGCAAATATGCCCTGGCCTAGGCGTGCAAAAGGGCCCAGTCGGCCATGGACGGCAGCAGATCGTTCAGCACGGCCTGAAAGGTTGCCACGATGGTTGCTGGAATGTCGTCCGACAAGGGTGCGGCAAGGGCGAAGCCCCTGGTGGCGATGACGCGCTGATCGCGGTCGTCCAGGACGGTCAGAGTGATGTCGACAACCACGTTCAGTGCGCCGCCCTCCAGCACGTTGACATTGAACGCATCCATACGCACCAGCAAGGCGCTGTCGGGCACCGGCCCGCCGTCGCTTTGCCCGATATAGCCGATGCGGCCGGTGCCTGAAATGCTGCGGATCAGCAACGACTGGAGCACCAGAGGCAACTCGTCGCTCCACCGGGCATCGGGCAGATAGGTGATCGAGACCCGGTCAGGCTTGACCATGATCCGGTCGGTGGCGATGGCGGCGGGCGCGTGGGGGCGGGCCACCAGCATCGTGCGCGATGTGCGCCGCCCGGCCCGCGAACCGGCCACCGGCAGCAGATCGTAGGTATCAAGCGGTTGCGCCGCCGAGTTCAGGGCCGATACGGCGCTGCATCCGCCAAGGGCCGAAGCGGCGCCCAAGAGCGCAATGCGGCGGGTCAGGGTTGCGTGGGTCATGGCTTATCTCCGGTAATCGGGAACACTGTCGTCGAGCAGAAAGCGCGCCGGGTCGCGTTCGATCCGGCGCACCAGGCTGTTAAGCGATGACACGAGGCCGCGCGCCTCGACGCCAAGCCTTATCAGTTCGGGCAGGCCGGTGCGGGCGAAATCGCCGATGCCGGGCGCAGTCTGGGCCACCGCGCCCTGAACCTGCGCCACAACCGCATCGGCGCGGGCGATCAGGGCGCGCAGATCGGCAGCGATGGCGGGAACGTCACGGGTGACAGCCTCGACCGCGGCACCGATCCGGTCCGACGCGGTGCGAATATCGCTCAGCACCGGGCCAAGATCAGTGTTCATCACCCCCGTGGCGACATCAAAGGCCGATTGCGCCGACGCTAGCGCGCCATCCGCGCCACCCAGAGTCGTGTCCAGTGCATCCAGACTGGTCTGCCCCCGCACCAGCAGGGCGTTGGCCGAACTCAGCGCCTCCTGGGCCTGACCCGCCAGCGGATCGAACCGGCCTGTCAAACCCGTCAGATCCGCCGCCACGCGCTCGACCGCCGCCGCAGCGGTCGCCACCGCAGCGCGGATGTCGGCGACGACGGCCGGCACATCGTCCAGCACCACAGCCTCGATCGTGGCGATGGCCGCCTTGGCATCCACCAGCACGTCGCGCGCCTCGATCACCAGCAGGGTGCCGTCGCCGTCAACCAGCGTGTCGAAACTGTCCGACGCTTCGGTAACGGCGGCAAAGGCGGTGTTGGCATCCAGCAGGGTTCTTTCCAGTTCGGCCAGTCGGGCATTCAGCAAAACCGCCGTCTGCCCGAACCCGTCAAGGGTTTCGCCAGAGCGGCTTTGCAGATCCGTGATGGCGGCACTTGCCAGGGCAATCGTCTCGGACAATTGCGACAGAAGTTCGGGGATCCGTTCGCGCAGGACGGTTTCCGCCTGTCCGAACGTCCGCTCGACGCTTTTTATCGCGGGGCCCGAGGCGCCAAGTGCCGTGCCGGCGGCATCGAAAGCCCGCTGTGCCGATGCCAGAGCGATATTCGCACGCTCCAATGTCGTCTCTATGCTGGCGCCGATGCTGTCCAGCCGCCCGGTGAACAGCGTGATCTGTGCCGTCGCTTCGGCGACGGTGCCGGTGATGTTCGAGAAATCGGTCAGAGCCTGATCCAGCTTGCCGGAGGTGGTGTCGAGGTTGCGCAGGATGTTGGTCACATACCCCTGGTTCTCGGGGCCGGTCAGGGCCTGGAACTGCTGCAAGAGGCGCGTCGCCTCGGCCAGCAGGTCGGGCGCGTCCTCGACCAGGGTCTGCACGGTCGAGCGGCGCGAGGGAATGATCGGCAGTCGGCCATCGGTCGATGTCAGCGGCATGGCGCCCGGCGTGCCGCCCGACAACGAGATATAGGCAACGCCGGTCACGCCCTGGGATTGCAGCTGGGCCACGGTGTTCGTGCGGATCGGGGTGCCGGCGTCGATTTCGACGGTCGCGAACACCTGCGACGGGTCCTCCTCGTAAATCCTCAGGCCGATCACCCTGCCCACGGAAATCCCGTTGAACTGCACGTCGCCCGACGCATCCAGCCCCGACACATCGTCGAACAGGATGCCATAGGTCGCATATTGCCGGTCGATCTGGACGCTGGCCAGCCAGATGAAGAACCCCAGCGTGCCGAGGATGGCCAGCAGGGTGAATGCCCCGATCAGGATGTAATTCGCGCGGGTTTCCATCAGGTTGCCCCTTCGGCAAGGATCGATGGCATCGCCGCTCGGGCGCGCGGCCCGTGGAAATATTCACGCACCCAGGGGTGATCGACTTCCAGCATATCGTCCATGGTTCCGACCGCCAGCACCTTTTTGTCGGCCAGCACCGCCACCCGGTCGCAGATTGCATGCAGGCTGTCCAGATCGTGGGTGACAAGAAACACCGTCAGCCCAAGGGCGGCCTGCAATTGCTTGATCAGAATGTCGAACGCCGCAGCACCGATCGGGTCAAGCCCGGCGGTGGGTTCGTCGAGAAAAACGATCTCGGGGTCCAGCGCGATGGCCCGCGCGAACCCGGCCCGCTTGCGCATGCCCCCGGACAGTTCCGATGGATACTTGGCTTGGGCATTGTCCGGCAGGCCGACCATGCGCACCTTGATGCCCGCCAGAGTCTCGCGCAGGGGTTCGTCAAGGCGCAGCTGTTCGCGCATCGGCGCCTCGACGTTCTGGCGAACGGTGAGCGATGAAAACAGCGCGCCGTCCTGGAACATCACGCCCCAGCGGCGGCGCAACTGGCGGTATTCATCCCCGGGGGTGTCGCGCACGCTTTGGCCGAACACCTCGATCCGGCCTTCCTGAGGCTTCAGCAATCCGACGATGGCGCGCAGCAGAACCGACTTGCCGGTGCCCGATCCGCCGACGACGCCGATGATCTCGCCGCGCCGCACGTCCAGATCAAGGCCGTCATGCACCGTATGCGCGCCGAACCGCGTGACCAGCCCGCGCACCCTTATGATATGATCGTCGGGCGCTTCGGACATCACACCCCCACAATGGCGAAAAAGATCGAGAACAGCGCATCCATCACGATGACCATGAAGATCGCCAGCACCACCGAAGTTGACGTCAGCCGCCCCAGCGATTCAGCGTCGCCGCCCACCTTCATGCCTTCATAACAGCCGATGATCCCGATGATCAGCGCAAAGAACGGCGCCTTGATCATACCGACGCCAAAGTGCCAGACATCGGTGTTGCTGACCAGTCGCGACTGGAACACGGCGGGCGACACCCCCAGTTCGATCCACGACATCATCGCCCCGCCGATCAGCCCCGAGATATTGGCGATCAGCCCAAGCGCGGGCAGCATCAGCATCAGCGCCAGAACCCGCGGCACGACGAGGATCGTCACCGGATCGAGGCCGAGGGTGCGCATGGCGTCGATTTCCTCGCGCATCTTCATCGACCCGATGGCGGCGGTGAAGGCCGACCCCGACCGCCCGGCGACGATGATCGCGGTCAGAAGGATGCCCAGTTCGCGCAGGATCGAGATGGCGATCAGATCGACGACAAAGACTTCTGCCCCGAACTGTCGCAACTGCGCCGATCCCTGAAAGGCCAGAACCACACCGATCAGAAACGCCATCAGCGCCACGATGGGCACGGCGTTGACCCCCACCTCCTGACAATGATGCACCAGCGATGTGAGGCGCAGCCGTCGCGGGTGCCGCACGATTCCGCCCATCGTCGCCATCACCTGCCCGAGGAAGGAAATCAGTTCCACCGCCGTGCGCCCGCCCTGTCCGACCTTGCGCCCGACCCCTTCGAGCCAGTCGCCCAGAGACGGCTTCGCGTCCGCCGCCCGGTCCCGGGGCGGCATGTTTTGCCGCACCGTTTCAATCAGTTGCGTCTGGGCGGCACTGGCACCCTCGATCACACCGTCCTGCGTGCCAGCCCCGGACATGTGCCGCTCAAGTTCAACCAGAAGCCACGCCCCGGCGGTATCCATGTGCGACAGGTGCGAAATGTCGAGCACCGTGGCGCCGCGCGCCATCTCGATTGCTCCAGCGCGGTCCAGGGTTTCCAGAGCGTCGATAGTCAACCGCCCCTCCAGTCCGAGAGAGGGTCCGTCCAGCGACAGCAGGACCGGGTCGGATGCATCTGGGTGGGCAGTTTTCAACCGGAGTCCGTTTCAGAGAGAGTTCGGGTTCCCGGCCGACCATCCAACAAATCCCCGGCATTCTCAAGGCTTCGGGTGGCCATGTCGCTGCCGATCATCCGACCGCGAACCGCTCGATGAAGGCGCGGTCCGGCTCGATGCCAAGGCCCGGTCCGACGGGCAGATCGATCCAGCCGCCGTTCGCCTTGACCTGGTCCTGGATCGACAGCGGTCTGGCCAGCATCTCATCGCGGAACAGGTTGGGCGTGGTGTCGAACTCCAGCATCGGCTCCCACGGATGCAGCCCGCCGGGCAAGGGGGGCATCGCCGCCAGAAGATGCATGTTCGTGGCCACGGCAACCGCGCTGCCCCAGACGTGATTGATCACCGGGGTGAAATGGGTGTGACAGAGTGCAAGCACCTTGAGATATTCGCTGATTCCCCCCAATGCGCAGACTTCGGGCTGTGCGATGTCGAGACAGCGCTTTTCCAGCAGCGGTTTCCAGCCCCAGCGCGTGTACTCGGCCTCGCCTCCGGCGATGTTGGTGCGCGCCGCCTGGCGCACTTCGGCGTAGCCTGCGTGATCCTCGGGGGCGACGGGTTCTTCAAACCAGTAGATGTCCATTTCATCGAGGGCACGGGCCACATAGAGCGCGTCATGGGTGGCATAGCAGTGGTTGGCATCCACCATCAGGCGCATGTCATCGCCCAGGGCGGCGCGGGTGGCGCGAACAAGCCCGATATCGGTCTTCGGGCCAAGACCCACCTTCATCTCGGTGGCGCGAAAACCTGCCGACTAGAATGCGGCGGCTTCCTCGGCAAATCGTTCGGCCAGACCGATATGATCGCGGCGCAGCATCATGCCATAGCCATAGACCTGCAAACGGTCGCGGCACTTGCCGCCCACCAGATTGTAGAGCGGTTGATCCACTACCTCGCCGAACAGATCCCACAGGGCGATGTCGACCCCCGACAAGGCCTGTAGCGGCATGCCCTTCTGCCCGTGATCGCGCAACAGGTTGTAGACCTTGTTCCACAACCTTTCGCGCTCGAAAATGCTTTCGCCGACGAGCATGGGCGCGATCACCTGTTCAACGATGGTGCGGTTGGCCCTTGCCACGGGGCCAGGCCCGAAACATTCGCCCCAGCCGCTGATCCCGTCCGAGGTTTCGATCTCGACCAGATGCGCCGTGCGTCCGCTGTAGTATTGCTGGGAATATCCCAGTTCTTCGTCCAGATCATAGGCCAGAACGTGGCTCCTGATGGATTTGATCTTCATGGGTCTGTTCCTTTGCCGCCAATGCACCTGTGATCCCACAGGCAGGGACGGGTTGCCAGCACCGGCGCAAGGGCCGCCGCGATCTGCTGCACGCTCGCGGAACCGGGGGCGCCAGAACCGTCCAGAGGTGCCAGTGCCGCCCCGGCGGTGTTTGCAGGCAACCGGAACCGTGCGGCAGGGCACGCGTTGGCGACGGACCGGATCGCTTCAACAGACGGAGACCCCTCATGCCGCCCGATACCGCACACCGACAGGCCCGCCGGGACCGCATCGCGCGGTTGGACCGGATGGCGGGCAAGCTGGACAGCCGGTTCAGCCTGTTCGGGGTGCGCTTCGGCTGGGATTCGATCCTTGGTCTGATCCCGGGTGTCGGCGATGTCGCCACGGCGGTGCCGGGCGGAATGATGATCCTTGAAGGGATGCGCATGGGCGTGCCCAAGGGCGTGCTGGTGCGGATGGGGGTGAATACGGGACTGGATATGGTGATCGGGGGCATTCCGATTCTGGGCGATGCCTTTGACGTCTTTTTCAAGTCGCACCGCCGCAATATGGTGTTGCTCAAGCGCGAGCTGGAGCGGATCGAACGCACCGAGATGGACGGGGCGCGCTGGAGCAGGGCAGAGGATCGGCGGGTCGAGACGCGGCAGCCGGGAAAGTCATGAGGCAAGTGGCGCATCATCGGGCGGAGCAGGCGTTTCTGCTGATCGCTCTGGGATCACCGGGCCTGTTGGGCTCGATCGCCCTTGTGGCCGGAGCGTTCATCGCGCCGCTGTTCGTACCCGACCATGACTGGATCGCCGACACGATCAGCGATCTGGCGGCGGGGCGGTGGGAAATCATCATGGACGTGGCGCTTTACGGCTTTGCCGCCGGGCTGTTCGCCGTGGCGCTGGCCGGATCCCATGCGCATCTGGGGGCGGGTGGCTGGTCGGTGGGGGTGGTTTCGCTGGCGGTTCTTGTGGCACTGGTCATCGTGATCGCGGCGCACAACGAATATGGCGACGGCGATTCCGAGGGCGTCGTGATTCATATCTATCTCGTCTATGGGTTGGGCGTGTTCTTTCTGCTGATGCCCTCCACGATGGCCGCAGGCATGGCGCGCGACCATCCGGGGGCGCGACAGGCGCTGATCGCCCTTGGTGTGTTGTGGGCCGTCGCGTCGCCCGTGTTCTTCTTTCTGCCGACGTCGGTGGACGGCATTTATGAACGGGCGCTGGGGCTTGTCGCCTGCGCCATGGTGGCGGTGCTGAGCCTGGTGTTCATCGAACGCGGGCGGGCCTGCCTTGCGTGATCAGGGATCGGACACATCGCCGTGGGATTTCCGAACGCGGTTGCCGTCGTGCCGGTCGACCGGATCGGCCAGGGACCGGGGTGGCCGGTCACGGCATCCTCGTGTCGAGTGGGGCAGGGGGCTGCGGGTGATGGGCTGTAACGCGCGGGACACAGGGATGGTTGCAGCGCGGGGTTGAATGACGGCTTGTCCGGAGCCGGGGGATCGGGCAAGTTGCGATAAAGACGCGCCCCGGCCCCTCACCGGACTATCTTGACGACCTTGAGGGTTCTGACGCGAGGATCAGCATGACAGCTGCCGATGGACATTCCACCCCGATCCTTGTCTGCGGGATCATCCTGTCGCACGAGACGCCCGGTTCGCTGGACAAGCTGCTGGGCGGCGTGGCGGTGCTGGACAACCTGTGTCTCGTGCTGATCGGCGACGCGGCGGGCATCGGTCTGCCGGTGGACTGGACAGTGGCGCAGATGACCGAGGGGTTCATCCCGGCGGGGCGCTTCGTGATCACCGGTGCGCTGGATGCCGAGACGGTGTTCGAGGACATGGCCCGGCGGTTCGGCGCGCGGGCCATCGGCGTGCGGCTGGGGCAATCCCCGGGCAACGGCGCGATTCCGGGCGTGGTCGAGGCGGGGGGCATGACCCTGGCCGAGGGGGCGGAAAAGGACACCTCGCAGGGGTTCGACATGACGGCCCCGGTGGAGCGGCTGGCCGAGGCGATCGTCGCGATCTGTCGGCGTGCGTCGGACAGCGCGACCCGGCTGGAGCCGCTCACCACCCAGGAAACCCGCGAGGTGTGTGTTTTGCTGCGCCAGGCAACGGGGCATGATTTCAAGCATTACAAGGAAACCACCCTGTCGCGGCGTATCCTGCGGCGCATTCATGTGCTCAGGTGCGACACGTTCGACGATTACCTGTCGCTGCTGAAATCCTCGCCCGACGAGGCGCGGGCGCTGATGCGCGACCTGCTGATCGGGGTGACGGCGTTCTTCCGCGACCCCGATGCCTTTGCCGCGCTGGACGCAAAGGTGATGGCGCCGCTGTTGGCGCAGGACGGCCCGCAAGTGGTGCGGCTGTGGCTGGCGGGCTGTTCCACCGGCCCCGAGGCGTATTCGCTGGCGATGCTCGTGCACGAACGGCTGGCGGCGGCGGGGCACACGCGCGATGTGCAGATTTTCGCCACCGATCTGGACGAACGGGCGCTGAACGTGGCGCGCGTGGGCGTTTATTCGGCGGCGGTGGTCGAGGCCCTGTCGCCCGAGCGGCTGGCGCGGTATTTCACCCGCATCGGCGGGCGCTATCAGGTGAACAGGGAACTGCGCCAGATGATCGCGTTCTCGCCCCACAACCTGATCGCCGATCCGCCGTTCTCGAAGATGGACCTGATCGTGTGCCGCAACGTGATGATCTATCTGGGCGCGCATCTGCAGAAAAAGCTGATCAGCGTGTTCCACTATGCGCTGCGCGACAGCGGCTATCTGTTCCTCGGCTCGTCCGAAGCGGTGACGGGGCACGGCGATCTGTTCAGAGTGATCGACAGCCGGGCGCGCATCGCGCAGCGCAAGGATGTGGGCGTGCCGGACGTGGGGCCGCGCCAGCCGGTGGCGGCGGCGTCGGTGACGTGGCAGACCCACGCCGGCGCGCCGTCGCAGAACATCGCCCAGATTTCCCAGCGCATCGTGCTGGACGAATTCGCGCCACCCTGGCTGATCGTCACCGACGACGGCCAGATCACCTTTGCCTCGGCGCGGGCCGGGCCGTTTCTGGACATGCCCGAGGGGCAGTTCGTCAACAACCTGATCCGCGTCGTGCGCAAGGGCATCCGCACCGGCGTGCGGGCGGCCTGGTCGGAGGCGCTGAAGACCCGGCGCAAATCGGTGCATGAAGGGTTGACCGTGGGCCCCGACAACGACCGCCGCCGCACCCGGATCGTCGTGCAGCCGATGCCCGATCTGGGCGAGGAGGCGGGCACCTATATGGTGGTGTTCTTCGATCTGGGGCAGGCGGCGGCGGGCGATGCGCCGATCCCGGCCAACCCCGACAGCGAGCGGCTGTTCGCCGATCTGGAGGCAGAGCTGTTTCAGGCGCGCGAGGAACTGGAGCATACGGTTCAGGATCTGGAGGGCGCCAACGAGGAATTGAAATCGTCGAACGAAGAACTGCTGTCGATGAACGAGGAGTTGCAGTCGGCGAACGAGGAGCTTGAATCCTCGAAGGACGAGATCGAGCGCGCCAATACAGCGCTTGAGGATGCCAACACCGACCTTGTGAACCTGCTGAGTTCGACGCAGATCGCGACGATTTTCCTGGACGCGGCGGGCAACCTGCGGCGGTTCACCCCGGCGGCGTCGGAATTCTACAACATCACCGGGTCCGACATCGGCCGCCCGCTGCGCCATTTCACCCACCGCTTTGCCGATCTGCCGCCGATGCCCGCCCTTGACGACACCGGCGTGGCGGTGGAAACCGAGGCGGTGCGCGAGGACGGGCGCACCTTCCTGCGCCGCTTGACGCCCTATACCACCGAAAGTGGTGCGGCGACGGGGGTTGTCGTGACATTGGTCGACATCACCGCCGCCAAGCAGGCCGAGGACCGCATCCGCCAATCGCGCGAACAACTCTGGTTCGTGACCGAACATGCGCCTGTGATGATTGCCCAGGTCGACGCCGACCTGCGCTATACCTTTGTCAATTCGGCCTTTGCCCGGCTGTCGGGGCGCCGCTCCGAAGACCTGATCGGCCACACCTTGCAGGAGGCGATGGGCGACGCGGCCTTTGCACTGGCCGAACCGCATGTCGCGGCGGTGCTGGCGGGCCGGAATGTCAGCTATGACATGGAACTGGAACGGGACGGCACGCCGCTGTCCCTGACCGTCAACCATGCGCCCGAATTCGATGTCGGGGGGCGGGTGATCGGGTTCGTCACGGCGATCATCGACGTCACCCAAGGCGCCATCGCCGAAAAGGCGCTCCTGGCCAGCGAGGCGCGGTTCCGCGCATCGCAGCAGGTCTCGCCCAACGGGTTCATGATGTTCACGGCCAAACGGGGCGCCGGGGGCGGGATCGAGGATTTCGTCTTCGATTTTGCCAACGATGCCAGTCTTGCGCTGGTGAAAATGACGAACGACGATCTGATCGGCAAGGCGATGCTGGACGTGTTGCCGGGCAACAAGGCGTCCGGGCTGTACGATCAGTATGTCGAACTGGTCGGCACGGGCGAGCCGTTCCAACGGACCCTTGGCTATGACGACGACGGCATTTCCGGGTGGTTCGAACTGACGGCGGTGCGGGTCGCAGACGGCTGTGCCGCACTGTTCACCGACATCACCGCGCGCAAGGAGCAAGAGCGGCAGATCTTTGAGAACGCCCTGCGGGTGCGCAGCATTCTGGACAGCGTCGTGGCCTTTGTCGGCGCGCTGACCCCCGAGGGGCTGTTGACCGAGGCGAACCAGCCCGCGCTGGAAGTGGCGGGCCTGAGCCGCGATGACGTGATCGGCAAACCGTTCTGGGAGGCGTTCTGGTGGTCGTATGACCCCGCCGTTCAGGAGCGGCTGAAACAGGCAATCGCGCTGGCGCAACAGGGCAAACCCTCGCGCTATGACGTCAAGATCAGGGCCAGCGGTGACAATTTCATCTTCATCGACTTCTTGCTGATGCCGCTGCTGGATGCCGAAGGGCGGGTTGTCGAGCTGATCCCGTCGGCTGTCGACATCACCGATCGCCTGCATGCCGAGGATGCGGTGCACCAGAACGCCGAACGCCTGTCACGCACGCTGGACGGGGTCAGCACGCTGGTCGGGCTGCTGGACGCCGATGGCACCGTGACCGACCTGAACGCCACGGCGCTGGCCCATGTGACCGTGCCCAAGGCCAGTCTGCTGGGGTTGCATTTCAGCGAAACGCCCTGGTGGGATGTTTCGCCCGAGTTGCGCGCCCAGATCCGGCAGATGGTGGATACGGCGGCGACAGGCTCGCCCAGCCGGGCCGACATGCCCTATCGCAGTCTGGACGGCGCGATCCGCTGGGTCGAGTTGAACATCGTGGCCATCAAGGACGAAGGTGGCCGGATTATTGCACTGGTGCCTTGCGGCACCGACATCACCGAACGGCGCAATTCCGAACTTGCCCTTGCCGAAAGCCGCGAACGGCTGCACATGGCGACCCGCGCCGCGCGGCTGGGCACATTCGATTTCAACCCCTCCACCGGCGCTGTCAGATGGGATGCCAGGTCGATCGAAGTTCTGGGCCTGTCCGGCGCCGATGTGCCGTTTGCCGAATTCCTGGCCATGGTGCACGAGGACGACAGGCACATCGTGCAGGATGACTTGGCCCTGGGCCATGAACCGGGCAGGGCCGCAACAAATTCGACAACCTATCGGGTCAACCGGTCCGACGGCACCCTGATCTGGGTCGAAGGCCATGCCTCGATCATTGTCGATGGCAAGACCCGGGCGGTCGGCACGCTGCAAGACATCACCGAGCGCAAGCGCGCCGAAGAACGCCAGACCCTGCTGTTGCACGAATTGAACCACCGGGTGAAGAATTCGCTGGCCACGATCCAGGCGATGGCGTCGCACACGCTGCGCCATTCCGACAGCCCCGAGGCGTTTCGCGATTCGTTCAGCGGGCGATTGTTCGCCATTGCCGCGTCGCACGACATTCTCGTCGGCAACGAGCAAAGCGGCGCCGATCTGGAACAACTGATCCAAAGCCAGATCGGCCCCTATGCCAGCGGAGATCAGGGCAGGCTGGTGCTGAACGGGCCGCAGGTGACGTTGGGCGCGACGGTTTCCCACGCGTTGGGGCTGATCTTGCACGAACTGGCGACGAATGCCTCGAAATATGGCGCACTTAGCAATGACGAGGGGGTCTTGCGGATCGACTGGCACCTGATCGACGACCGGGGCCGCGACAGCGTGCTGATCGACTGGGTCGAACGCAAGGGGCCGCCGGTGGTGGAACCCACGCGCCGCGGGTTCGGCAGCCGCCTGATCGCTATGACCCTGTCACATTCTCTGGACGGGAACGTGAACATGACTTACAATCCCGAAGGCTTTGCGGCCCAATTGACAACCCGGTTGGTGGCTGATGATGACCTTTGAAAAAACCGTGTTGGTTCTGGAAGACGAGATCATCGTCGCGATGGATATAGGCGATGAATTGATCGACCGTGGCTGGCATGTGACCGATGTGGTCGGCACGCTGGATGCGGCGATGCGCGCCGTTGCCGCGGCGACGCCCGATCTGGCGCTGCTCGACGTCAATCTGCGCGGCAGCCAGTCCTTCGATCTGGCGCTGGACCTGAAGGCGCGGGGCACCGTGGTGGTGTTCCTGTCGGGCAATAGCGTCAACGATCTGCCCGAGGCCCTGCGCGGTTGTGCCTTTATCGAGAAGCCGGTGAACTACGACGCCCTGCACAGCGCCCTGCTGGCGGCGGCCAGGCCCGGTGGGACAGCCGCCGCCGGATAGCCATCACCAGAACCAGATGATCATCGCGCCGATGCACGCCACCAGCAGGGGCGACAGCAGCGTGCGGTCCAGCCAGAGCTGGCTTTCAAGGGTGGTGAACACCTCAGTGGCGTCCTGCCGGTTCCGGACCAGATCGTCAACGCCGTCCTTGGTGTCGGTGCGCGTCATCAGGATCAGCCCGAAGTGCGGGACGATGGCGATCAGCATCAGGATCGACGACATGATGGTATAGTGGATGTCGGGCAGACCCAGGTTGGCCCCGACGCCCGTCACCTCTTTCAGGAAGAAGATCGGGATGCCGACGCACAGGCCGGACAGGATCGTCCAGAAGGCGCCCGTGCCGTTCAGCCAGCCGATGAACAGACCCGCCACACGGACCACGACGATGGGCGAAATGATGTACGACAGGGACGACTGGAAATACGAGAACAGCGGTTAGAACCCCGCGATCGGCGGCGCATAGATCGCGCCGATCACCATGCAGATGCCGGTCACGACCTTGCCGATCAGCACATGTTCTTCGTTGCCCAGATCGGGTTTCAGCGGCGTCACGAAGTCCGGTGTCACCAGCGTGCCCGCCGAATTCAGCGCCGAGTCGAGCGATGACATGATCGCCGCGATCAGCGCTGCCATGATCAGCCCGCGAATGCCGATGGGCATCAGTTCAAACGCGAGGGTCGGAAACGCGAGGTCGGGGGTTTCAAGGTCGGGATAGAGTTTCAGCGCGATGATGCCCGGCAGGATCATCAAAAACAGGTTCGGGATGGTCAGGAAACCGGCAAAGATCGCACCCAACTGCCCTTCTTTCAGGTTCCTGGCGCCCGAAGTGCGCTGCACCTTTCGATCCGAATTGACATTGGGAAATGAACGGCGAAAGGCAGGGATGGACCCCTCACCAGGCGATCAAATCACGCAGTTTCAGGCGGTTGCGCCCAGAAACCGGGCACACCGCCGCAATAGCTGTAGACGTTGTTCGTGTCCTCGATGGCCGCCCACATCAGCGCCGAGGAAAAGCCGATGCGCCTGGGGTCCGGCCCCGGCAGCACCCCGGTATAGAGCGCGCGCAGGACGCGTTTCTGCAACGCGTCGGGCAGCGGGTCGCGGTCCAGCGCGGCGACATCCCGGCCCAGGCCCTTTTCCAACCCGGCCAGCAGGTCGCGGGGCAGGGGGTCAAACCCGGCAAGGGCGCCGAGTCTGACCATGACGTCGGGGGTGATCGCGGCCGTCTGCGCGCGGGCCGTGGCCGGAAACAGGGCGGCGGCGGCGGACAGCGCCAGAAGATCGCGGCGGGACAGGCGTTGGTCACTCATCTGGTTTCTCCTGCTGAAAGGCCGCGTAATAGGCGGCAAGCGCATCAATCTCGGCCTCGCTCAACTGACCCGCAAAGGCCTGCATCCGCCCCATGGGGCCTGTGGTGCGAGCGCCACTGGCATAGGCGCGCAACTTTTGTGCGATATAGGGGCCAGTCTGGCCGTGAAGGCGCGGCGCATTGCGCGACGACATGGCAATGCCGCCAACATCGTCAACCGCGTGACAGCTTTTGCACGACGGCACGCCGCGTTCCCGGGCGCCGTTCTCGTGCAGATCAAGGGCCGTGCCCATCGCCTCGGGGTCGCCGGT
>Ga0105055_10003744_pt1 | contig 22742 bp, 20 predicted proteins | sample BON03_FD_78090 | JGI IMG/M metagenome (GOLD analysis project Ga0105055, IMG submission 78090) | Freshwater microbial communities from Lake Bonney liftoff mats and glacier meltwater in Antarctica - BON-03 | ecosystem: Environmental > Aquatic > Freshwater > Ice > Glacier meltwater | place: Lake...
CGAAGGACTTATTCCAAAAGAAAAAAGGGTAAATGGACTTTTTAATATAGCGAATTATTTACAAGAATTGAAATTTTAATGGACGTAACGAAACCTAATTGTTGAGGGTAGTCCTCGAACGCTAATTAAAAGGGAAGTCTATTGTTTAATGACTTCAGTAAAAACTTTGGACACCCCTTGGCGTGTAATAGGCTACTTCGAGACTTTTTGACCAAAAGAATGATGACAAGTGGAAGACCTGCTGCTGCCTGAGCGCACCTACTCGAGCGGATGCGAAAATAGGGCGGTTCTAGCAAAACAAAAGTAATTGAAACCGTCAACAGCTCGTTTCTGAAGCTTAGGTAGCCATTTTCGCAAAATTGGATACCCATTGCCATAAGCGCTGGTTAATGCCAATACCCATGGTGGAGGGCAGGCCCTTATTTTTTTATGAGGGAGTTAAATATTCTTTTTTAGGCGCATCTGCTAGAATACATGGAAACTGAGATGGGAGCTGTGTCCACTTGGTTTTTTGAAATAGCTGGTTTGGATGAACCCCGTCGAAACGCCGTTCTTGCCAGCTTTGGGCATCGAGCCAAATTAGCGCTTGTCGATGATTTGTGTCGAGAGGATGAGAAGCAGAAATATACTTTTGAATACGGAATTAGGTCAAAAAAGCTTTGAATCTATCCACTTTCAATCTTGCGGATGAGCGTATTCGTTTCTCTCCGAACGTCATGGTTGTTTTATCGGACTAGGCTCAAACCACAGTTTTTAAGGGCCTATCTCTGAGCCAAATTGAAGCCATTAGGTGCATTTCAGTAGATTGAATGCCCTTTTTTGGAGAAGTATTTTTAAAAGGAAGCGGTCTGAATGCTTGCCTTATACATTAAAGTTATTTATGTATGACATATTGAATATAAATGAAATTAAATGAATGCTAAAGTGGAAATTTGCGATAATCTAAAAGAAAGCAATTAAAATGACCAGAATTACGATAGCGAAAGGGGATGGTATAGGACCGGAAATTATGGAGGCTACCTTGGAAATTTTATTGGCAGCAGGCGCTCAGCTCGAAATGGATGAAATTGAAGTAGGTGAAAAAGTTTATTTGTCAGGGAATACGTCAGGCATTGCTCGGGAAGCATGGGATGTAATTCGCAAGAACAAAATTTTTCTAAAGTCACCCATTACCACGCCTCAGGGTGGTGGTTACAAAAGTTTGAATGTATCTACACGCAAATTTCTGGGCTTGTACGCAAACGTTCGCCCATGTGTGAGTCTGCACCCCTTCGTAAAAACCAAACATCCGATAATGGATTTGGTGATTGTAAGAGAAAATGAAGAGGATTTATACGCTGGTATAGAGCATCAACAAACGGATGAAGTTGTTCAGTGTTTGAAGTTAATCAGTCGCCCTGGTTGCGAAAAGATTGTACGTTACGCTTTTGAATACGCCAAACAACAAGGGCGTAAAAAAGTGACCTGTTTTACCAAAGACAACATCATGAAACAAACCGATGGCTTGTTTCACAAGGTATTCGATGAAATAGCGCTTGAGTATCCTGAGATTGTGAATGAACACTGGATTGTAGACATAGGAGCAGCTAAATTGGCCGATACACCCGAGGCATTCGATGTGATTGTGATGGCGAATTTGTACGGAGATATTTTATCGGATGTGGCTGCACAAATTACGGGTTCGGTAGGACTGGCTGGTTCGGCAAATATTGGCGAAGAATGCGCCATGTTTGAGGCCATTCACGGTTCTGCACCCCTAATTGCTGGGCAAAATATAGCCAACCCTTCAGGTTTATTGCACGGTGCCATCATGATGCTAAATCATATAGGAGAAAGCCTAGCAGCAGAAAAAATCCACAACGCGTGGCTTAGAACTATTGAAGAGGGCATACATACCGCCGATATTTATGACGCGGGGACGAGCAAAGAACGCGTGGGTACTAAAGAATTTGCGCGAGCTGTTATCGCCAATTTAGGCAAATTACCTACCGCGCTCAAAGCGGTATCGTACGCCAACAGCTCGGCGCTTGTATTGCCCAAATACAAGAGAAAAGCAGCTGCAAAAAAGGAATTGGTAGGGGTAGATTTATTTATACACTGGACGGGAGCTAGCCCAGACACCCTGGCCGAGTTAATTCAACCACTGGAAAAAGCGCAGTTGAAACTTTCGATGATTACCAATAGAGGTATTAAGGTATATCCGGATGGCTTCAAAGAAACGTTTTGCACCGATCATTGGCGTTGTCGCTTTAAGACAAACGACGGCGACCTACTCACAAAAAATGAAATCATTGAACTGCTGACCAAATCAGAGGAGCTCAATATCGATATCATTAAAACTGAAAATCTCTATGCCTTTGATGGTATAGCAGCCTATTCTTTAGGACAAGGACAATAGAAAAATGGAAAGACAACTACAACGCAGTCGAGTAACCGTGCGAACGAGTCAACCGAGCTTATTGGCTATTTTCTGTGTGGTACTGATGGGTGTGTTTCTTTTTACCGCTTTTACCACGAGCGACGTACTGTTGGGTAGGTTGTGCTCCGCCTTGTCTGTGATAACGGGTGTATTTGTTATGCGTCAACCGTCCCTTCGAAAAAAATATATAAATAAATGGAAAAACTAATTCTTATCGACGGCGAATTTCAGCAGGAAGAGGCCAGAGAAATTTTAATGAATGTTTTTTCTACTAAAATTAATTTTCATCAATTTAAAAATTTCAGTTCACAGGAACGTTTTGGAAAAGAAGATGAAACGGCTATCCGAAGAATACCGGCCTTAAAATTGGAAGTGCTTAGGCTGGAAAAAATGCTTGCTGATGCCAAATCAAAGAATAAAAAGATGATTGTGCGGTCAGAAATAACGATATCTTATGTCGATGCGGACTAGTTCCTCCAGTGCCGATTGGAATCGACTTTCGGCTACGATGCGGGGCTCAAATCACTCAAAATTCTCCCCGAATAAATGAAAAACAAACTGTTTTTAGTTTGCCCTTTTTCCAATATGGAAAACTTTATTCATTTGAAATATGGAGAAGATGTATTTTTTATTTCGGCAATGGCCACACATGCACACTTTCATGATGCCAAATATTTAGAAAGTGTCATCGATTTTATATCGAACCAACAGATTGGTGAAATTTATATTGTCAACGATACCTCTTGCCGCTTTTTAAATGCAGTATTGAACGGCGACAGCACTGCCGATTCTACCTCCGAAAAAAGCATACAGCAGCTGCTTGTTGATAATTATGCTTGGATTATGCAGCAGCGAACACGTAGCGAGCAGTTGAAAATACTGGCTAACTTGAATATTAAAAAACAGACCTTTGAAATTAGGATGAATGAGCGCTTCAGTTCGCTAATTCTTCAATATAATATTGGAATAAAAGGGTTGATTACCACAAAATCTGAAAACGAAATCGTTGAAATTAAATGGGATGTTTATGAATTTTGATTTATTATTGGATAATCTCACGAATCCTGCCTTTCTGTTTTTTATACTAGGAATACTAGCTGTAAAACTGAAGAGTGATTTAGAGATACCGGAGAATTCGTCCAAGTTCATTTCGCTTTATCTTTTATTCTCTATTGGCTTCAAAGGAGGGCAGGAGTTATCGCACAGTAACCTTACGGTAGAAATAGTGTGGTCTGTTCTCTTTGGGTTGTTAATTGCCTGTATCATTCCTTTATACACCTTTTTTATCCTGAAAAGAAAACTTAGCGTCGAAAATTCGGGTGCAATTGCTGCTGCTTATGGCTCGGTGAGCGCTGTTACTTTTGTGACGGCGGTTTCATTTTTAGAGATGAATAATGAAAGCTTTAGCGGGTACTTGGTGGCTATAATGGCGCTTATGGAGGCTCCGGCTATTATTATCGGTGTGATGTTGATAAATGTGTTCAGTCAACAAAAAGAACAAGGAGTTAAAATCAAAAGTATTGTCACCCACTCTTTTACCAACGGTAGCGTACTACTTATACTGGGTAGTTTAGTTATCGGTATTATGGCCAGCGAAAAACAAGCCCGTGGTATTGAGCCATTTACGACAGATATTTTCAAAGGGTTTTTGGCCATATTCCTTTTAGATATGGGTATTACCAGTGGTCGTAAACTGAGTGAATTTTTCAAAAACGGCTGGTTTACAGCAATTTTTGCACTTGTTGTGCCTTTATTTAACGGCTGTGTTGTAGCTGTGCTCAGTGGGTATGTCACCGAGGACATTGGTAACCGGTTTATTTTTGCTGTTTTGGCGGCCAGCGCCTCTTATATCGCGGTACCTGCAGCCATGAAAATTGCCGTACCCAAAGCCAACCCTGGCCTCTTTTTACCGATGGCGTTGGCTGTAACCTTTCCCTTTAATATCACAATTGGCATGCCTGTTTACTATTTAATCGTTCAAAATAGCTGATCGGTTTAAATGAAGCAGCGCGTGGCACCAACTTAAAGCTCCTGGCTGAAAAGGGGGAAGGCAAAGCATGGCGCACAAGTGCTGGATAGCGGGAAGAATGGAAGAATAGATTGGGGTAGGTGGTATCCCCCTTGGCTTCTACCTTTACACCTATTCACTTTCGCGCTTCTGTCCATGCCAAAAATCACCCAACGCACCGCCTTTCTGAACGAAATACGTTTGGTAGGTTTATCGATGACTCTCAGTCTTGCAGACAACAAAACCTCAGAACTGTGGCAGCAATTCATGCCTCGTTTGGGTGAAATCGAGGAACGCAGCAACGCCGATTTGATATCGATGGCGGTATATCCATTGGCTTATTTTAAAGCGTATCACCTAGAAAAAAGCTTCGAAAAATATGCGGCAGCTGAGGTAAGCTCTACAGCACCCATCCCTGCAGGCATGTTAGAAATACGTATGCCTGCCGGTTTATATGTGGTTTTCGAATACCAGGGTAGCAGCAACGACAGCAATATCTTCCAATACATTTTCGCACATTGGCTGCCTGCATCGGTGTATGATTTGGATGACAGACCTCACTTTGAGGTGTTGGGTGCCAATTATAAAAACAACGATGCTGATTCGGAAGAGGAAATCTGGATACCGGTTAAGCTAAAATAGGCTTAGGGTGGAGCGTTCTTTTTATTTGGTATTCAGCTTTTTGGGCGGCCTAATGTTATAAACTTATGCTGTGCTCAGGTAATTGCGCATTTGTGTCTTCGTGCATTTATCGAATTAGGGTAATTTTCTGCGCTTTGACTCGATTTGTAGTTTCACACGCTGCGCTGTACACGGTTGCCACTGCGGGGCATGCCCCTACGCTTTGCGGACCAAGGATGTTCTGGTGCTGATTTAGCGTTTATGTCCTGGTGCGTTTAGTGGAACGGGGTAATCTATTGCTCCGTAACTTGATTTGTAGGTTCCCGGGCTGCGTTGTCCGCTGTTGCCACTACATGGCACTGACCATACGCTTTGCTGTCCACGGATGTTTTTAGCGATCCGAATTGGCATTAAAAGCAGTGGCTGATGCTAACAAAAAATCCCGCACGGACATTGTCCTGCGGGATTAGAAAGGATGGAGACCTTTAGTTTAGAAACGCTCGAGGTTCGAGAAGAAAAAGGTGCCTTCGATAGCTGCGTTTTCATCAGAATCTGAACCATGTACAGCATTTTCGCCAACGTTTTTTGCGTAGCTTTTGCGAATAGTGCCTTCAGCAGCATCTGCTGGATTGGTTGCGCCAATGAGGGTGCGGAAATCGGCTACTGCATTGTCTTTTTCGAGTATCGCAGCCACAATCGGACCTGAATTCATGAACGCAACGAGTTCGTCATAAAAACCACGCTCGCGGTGTACGGCGTAAAATTCACCAGCCTGTGCTGCGCTGAGATGCATATATTTCATGGCCACGATACGGAAGCCTGCATTGTTGATCATGGCGAGGATGTTGCCAATGTTCCCAGCTTTAACAGCATCGGGTTTGATCATGGTAAAAGTGCGATTGGTTGACATAAGTCTAACTTAAAATTTTCGCAAAGGTAGTGTATAATCTCCAATTCAGCGACCAGCACTAAAAGCTGATAGTGGATGCTGGTTGAACGGTTTGCATGTAGCGCTGGGTTTTTTTAGTTAGACGGATGGTCTGGGATATTTATCGAATGAGGGTAACTGTTTGCTCTTCAACTTGATGAGCAGGTCCACACGCTGCGCTGACCACGGTTGCCAGTACGTGGCACTGACCATAGGGTTTACTGACCACGGCTGTTGTAGTGATTATTAGGTAGTTATGGCGCGGTGTGTTTAGCGAACTATTTTTGTACAAAAAAAGGCAGCTCGTTGCCGAACTGCCTTTTTGTATGGATAGACGATTAAATTAAGGTCTTGCTTTCATTAAGCGGCCTCGGTAGTAATTATTTTCTGTTTGAAGCACATATTGGAAAAGCCCCGTTGGCAGTCCCTCGAGCGTGAGCTCATAGGTTCCATCCAAGTTCAGCTGCACTTCACGCATCAACTTGCCCTGCATATCAAACAACTGTAGTTTGCCTTTGCCCGTGAGTTCGCCAAAATCGAGTGTTACCCGGTCGTAGGCAGGGTTAGGATACAGTTTTATGGGATTGAGTTCATTTTCTGATACGCTCGTGGCCGCATCGTAGGTGATTTGCATACAAATTGTGTCGTTGGTGCGGGTGATATCGCCGTTCATACTTACCCAGATGCACAGACTTCCTGTCTGGGTAATCGGACTCGACAAAGGCACACTGAAGGTATAACTTACCGAATCGCCCGGCTGCAGTGTGTTGGGGAGTATGTTCTCGTTTACAGCTGGTAATCCTGCAAAACGATAGCTGATGGCCGTTACATTGTTGACCAGGTTACCGATATTTTTCACAACGACCTGCGGGCTGGTCGGTGTATTGATGGTGCTACCCGGTGTGGGCTGTATCACATTGACCAATTCGAGATCACGCACCAGAAACTGTTGTGCTTGCACGCCGAACAAAAAGTCTTCGGTTGAACGCGCCCGGTAACTTGCCCAACTACCACCAAGGTACTCCATGGCACGGTAAGAGATGGGTAAATCGGTGTCGCGGGCCAAGGTAAGATCGGCTCCGCCTGGCATTTCCCAAAGGATATAAAAGCCGCCACCCTGAACAATTAAATTTGTATTTCTCAAAGGAATGGTACTGTAACCACCCATGACGATGCTGGCCGGTGCGGCAAATGTTGAGTCGAGCAGCGTACCTGGCCCACCATTGGGGCCGTTATCATCAAATACTTTTAGGTAACAACCAGTAGCCGCTGCATTGGTTATAATCCACATCTGATAAGCATTAATTTTTGCTGGGTAAAAGGAAGGTTGGATGTAATAGCCAATTCCACCGCTTCCGCCCGACCAGCTCAATCCGGTGCCATTGAGTCCTCCATCGGAATAATCGAAGACGACCGCTGGCGAGGTTGAATCGACCGCGATAATTTTCGTTTGAAGCGTATTGTTCGCAGGCACTAAATCGCCCGTTATACCGCTGATGGTTGTTGTCATATTATAGATGCCATCGTTCAGGGGTGTGAGTAGATTGCTGAAGGAAATCAGCGAATCGCCGCCAGGTGTTAGGGCAGATACCGCACCAGTATTGGTTACCGCCGAAACGCCAAGAAAGCTAACGGAACTGCTCACATTAATATTGTTCAATGGCTGGTTGCCAAAGTTCCGAATATTGGTTTTTAAGACCGCGGGCACGTTTTTGTTGACGAATACGCCGCCGTTTCCTTCGTCCATATTCCAGTTTACACCACCATCTACCGCTTGGTAGGTTACCACCGCCGGATAATAAAATTTGATGGAGCGACCTGCCACCGGATAAATGTTCTTACTGTGCTGTAAACCCACGCCACCCGAAACATTTTCGATGCCGATGGTGATATCGTTGGCATTGGTGATGCCCGACTGTCCTTGGTAGTTATAGGTGATACTCTTGTCGGCTTTGTTCAAAATCACCTGGAAAGTGTTGCTGCCAGTAAAACCGGTTGTTACATTCCAGAAAGGCGCATTGATCCAGCTCACACAAATGGTGTCGCCGGTAACATGGTAAAATGCCTGTGCATTCGACCCTGGAGAACCAAAAATCAAATCCGACATCATAACTGCTAGAAAGTTATTGGGTGCAACCGTGCTGGGAATAGTAGGGAAGGGAGAGGCGATGTTTGCACCTGAAAAACCCAAGTAACCATTGGAGCCAACCCAGATTTGTTCGGTTGTATACCAGTAAAATTGGAAACCAGAGATAAAGCCAAAGGGACCAGCCACATTGTCATCGCCCAAGCCGAAAATCTGGGTGCCGATGGTAGTGATGTCGTACCAAGCAAAAGTAGGGCCGTTGGGCTCGAGATTGTCGCGCCAGGTATAACCATAGGCATCTGGACCGCCAGAACCCGCAAAAGTGGCCGAAACGCCGGCTGTCAATAAAAATAGGGTGAGTAATAATTTCTGCATAGCTGTGAGGTTGAAATTTGAAACTAACGAAATTTTACATTTTTATGATAAAATGGGCGCATTAAAGTTGGCTTAAAAGAAAGGTTCCACGCGGTTCGGCCTCTACCCGAAGCAAACTGGGCCGATGAACGGTAGATAAAAAAGGGGATAACTCCCTGCCTGAATCCTCACGGCATCGGCTATTTTTGGGGAATGGATTATCTCGAAAAACTCAATCCCGAACAGCGTAAGGCGGTGGAATGTACTGAAGGGCCGGTTATGATCATCGCAGGTGCAGGTTCGGGCAAAACAAGGGTGTTAACCTACCGCATCGCCCATTTATTGCATAAGGGGGTCGATCCATTTAATATCCTTGCGCTCACCTTTACCAATAAAGCCGCCCGCGAAATGCGCGACCGCATCGAGACCATGGTCGGCGCCGAAGCACGTAACCTGTGGATGGGGACTTTCCACTCCGTTTTTGCCAAAATGTTACGTGTTGAAGCTGAAAAAATTGGCTATTCAAAAAATTTCACCATTTACGATACCGACGACAGCAAAAGTCTGCTCAAAGCCATCATACGCGAAGAAGGTGTGGATGAAACCCTTTACAAGGCCAATCAGGTTTTTGGCCGCATTTCGAGCGCCAAAAATAATTTGCTCGGACCAGCCGAATACAAACTGAACGACGAGCTCATGGCCACAGACCAAAGTACCGGTCGGCCGAAAATCCAGCAGATCTACGAAAAATATGCCTCTCGCTGCTTCAAAGCTAGCGCTATGGACTTCGACGACCTGCTTTATAAAACCCATGAATTGCTTGTACGCAACGATGGCGTACTCAACAAATACCAACACCGCTTTAAATACCTGCTTGTGGATGAGTACCAGGATACCAACTTCGCCCAATATAAAATTGTGAAGATGCTGGCCGCCGCCTCAAGAAATATAGCAGTAGTAGGCGACGACGCTCAAAGTATTTATGCTTTCCGGGGTGCCAACATTCAAAATATCCTGTCGTTCGAAAAAGATTACCCCGAACTACACACTTTCCGCCTCGAGCAGAATTACCGCTCTACACAAACTATCGTGAGCGCTGCTTCGAGTGTGATTGCAAAAAACCTCGAGCAGTTCGAAAAAAATCTATGGACAGAAAATCCTGCTGGCAACAAAATTAAGGTGATTCGTGCCATGAGCGACAACGACGAAGGCCGGACTGTTGCCCACGACATCCAAGAAAAACGTTTGAAAAAGCAGCTGCAGAACAGCGATTTTGTCATTTTATACCGTACCAATGCCCAATCTCGCTCTATGGAGGAAGGTTTGCGCAAACTGAATATTCCTTACCGGGTGTATGGTGGACAATCGTTTTACCAGCGCAAAGAGATCAAGGATATAATCGGCTACCTACGCATGATTATCAATCCTAATGACGAGGAGGCACTCAAACGTATCATTAATTACCCCGCAAGAGGTATTGGCAAAGTTAGCATCGATAAACTCATCGTGCTGGCCGATCAGCACAATACTACCCTTTGGGAGGTAGTCACCAACATACAGAATTACAATTTTGGCAGTGGCGCACAAAAAATTCTTGAGTTTGGGGTGCTGATTCAGAGTTTTCAGGCTTTGGCGAAACGATTAAATGCCTTCGATTTGGCGGTGCATGTGGGTAAACACAGCAATCTGTACAAAGAACTGAACAGTGACAAGTCGGTAGAGGGCATTAGTCGCTTGCAGAACTTGGAGGAGTTGCTGAATGCGCTCAAGGAATTTGTAGAAGACGATGTGGTAATAGAAGGCGAGGAGCTGGCCAACGATAAAAGTTTGGGCGCTTTTCTACAAAATGTATCCTTGCTCACCGACCGCGATACCACCGATGAAGACGGCGACAAAAACAAAGTCACCCTCATGACGGTGCATATGGCCAAAGGTTTGGAGTTCCCGCAGGTATATATTGTGGGTATGGAAGAAAATCTTTTTCCGAGTCAAATGGCGATGAACAGTCGCACTGAATTGGAGGAGGAGCGCCGCCTTTTTTATGTGGCTATAACCCGTGCCGAAGAAGAACTTACCATCACCTATGCCCTCAGTCGTTTTAAACATGGGTCGTTGTTCAACTGTGAACCCAGTCGGTTTTTGCAGGAGGTAGATCCCGAAACTTTAGAGTTGGTTGGAGAGCGTCCTACAAGTTTCGACTTCGGTCAGGAACGGGGTCAAAAAAGCGATTGGAGCTCGGGATGGCAACAATCGGCGAAAAATGGCCTGCCGCAAAGAGGTGGTCAACCTGCACAACGCCCCGCTGTTGCTGGCCCTGCTGCTGCTGGCAGGCCGTCGGTGTTAGGTGGTCGCGCCCCCCAGCCTACCGGTCTGGCGCAGCAGCAACAGGCGGTACGTTTGACCCCTGAAGGGGAGTTTGTGCCAGACGATGCGAGTCGTTTGGCCGTTGGTATGGAGGTAGAGCACCAACGTTTCGGTCTGGGCAAAGTGGTACAGTTAGAAGGTGCAATGCCGGATACAAAAGCCACCATCTTTTTTCAAGGGCTTGGACAGAAGCAGATTTTGCTCAAATTTGCTAAAATCAAGATTATCTCTTAAGGAGCATTATGGAATACAATACCCAGCGCGAACACCTGGTCATTAGTGAATATGGCCGCAATGTGCACAATATGGCGCGCCAAATCCGAACCATGCCTACACGCGAAGAGCGCAACCAAGCGGCGAGCAGTCTCATTGAGATCATGGCGATACTCAACCCACAGCCCAAGGATGTGATTGAGCACAAACACAAACTGTGGGACCACTTTTTTTTAATCGCTGGTCTCGACATAGAGGTAGATTCTCCCTATCCCAAACCTTCGGCCGAAGTGTTAGAGCGGCGCCCAGAACGTTTGCCTTATCCTGCTACCAATATCAAAATACGCCATTACGGCAAAATTTTGGAGCAAATGATACAGGAGGCTGTTGGCATGGAAGAAGGACCGGAACGTCAGGCTTTGTGTGAATACATCGCCAATTTTATGAAGCTCAGCTACCGCAACTGGAATAAAAGTGTGATCAATGACGAAGATATTTTTCAGGATCTGAAGAAACTATCTCAAGGCCGTATTATTCTCAGCAGTGAAAGTACCGTTCTTGAACATTTTACCGGTAACCCGGCAGCGCTGGCAGCCAATCCGCGGCGCAACTTCAAAAACAATAGCAACAACAAAAACAAACCTCAAAATCGTTTCCACCGTAAAAACCGCTAATTCGTGCAACAAGATTCTTTTGAAGTCATCGGTGGCAAACGCCTCAATGGAGAAATCACCCCACAAGGAGCAAAAAACGAAGCGCTGCAGATCTTATCTGCCGTTTTGCTTACCCCTGAGCCCGTTACTGTCCACAATATCCCCGACATACTCGACGTCAACAACCTCATACAGCTGTTGGGGTCGCTCGGTGTAAAAACCGAAAAACTAGGCCCTGGGACTTACCGTTTTGAAGCACGCGACATTAACCTCGACTACCTCCACAGCGAAGAGTTCCGCACCCGTGGCGCTGGATTACGGGGCTCAATCATGATTTTAGGTCCTTTGCTCGCTCGTTTTGGCAAAGGATTTATCCCTAAACCTGGGGGCGATAAAATTGGTCGCCGGCGACTTGACACTCATTTTTTGGGTTTCCAAAAACTTGGTGCGGAGTTTATTTTTGATGCCAAAGAAGAGTTTTACCGGGTACATGCCGAAAATCTGCAGGGCACCTTCATCTTGCTCGACGAAGCTTCGGTAACCGGCACCGCCAATGTGGTGATGGCAGCCTCTATGGCCAAAGGTATTACCACCGTCTACAATGCCGCTTGTGAGCCCTACATCCAGCAATTGTGTAAGATGATTAACCGCATGGGGGGTAAAATCAGCGGCATTGGCAGCAATATGCTGCACATTGAAGGGGTGAAAGAACTCGGTGGCTGCGAACACACCATGTTGCCCGATATGATTGAAATTGGTTCGTTTATTGGCCTTGCTGCCATGACACAAGGTGAAATCACTATCAAAAACGCAGGCATCGAACATTTGGGTGTCATTCCAAATACTTTTCGCCGCCTCGGCATTGAGTTGGAATTTAAGGGGGATGATATATTCATTCCACAACAAGACTCCTACCAAATCGATACTTTCATCGACGGCTCTATACTCACCATCGCCGACGCCCCTTGGCCTGGTTTCACACCCGACTTACTGAGCATCGTTTTAGTGGTGGCCACCCAAGCCAAAGGCTCGGTATTGATTCACCAGAAAATGTTTGAAAGCCGCCTGTTTTTCGTCGATAAACTCATCGATATGGGCGCGCAAATTATCCTCTGCGATCCGCACCGCGCTACCGTTATCGGACTCGACCGCCGTTATCCATTGCGGGGTATTAAAATGACTTCTCCCGACATCCGTGCAGGGGTATCCATGCTCATCGCCGCCCTGAGCGCTGAAGGCAAGTCGGTGATTGACAATATCAACCAAATTGATCGCGGCTACCAGGACATCGAAAATCGCTTAAAAGCACTCGGTGCACAGTTGAAACGGGTCTAGGTGAAGCTGCTTATCCCAGTGCTGAACTAAAGCCGACGTTTCTCCGTATATTAACCATGCCACAATTCGGAACAAAAACCACCGTTTGAACAACTTCAAATAAATCATAACATGAAAAAAACCATCCTTACCGCATTTATACTGGTTGCCGCCACGGCGTTTTTCTTTACCCAACAGCAGCCTGCTGCCGATGCGCAGTCGGGCAGCCTTAAAGTAGGACAAAAAGCCCCTGACATTGAAATGGCGGGTATAGATGGCAAGCCAATCAAACTCAGTTCACTCAAAGGCAAAATGGTACTTATTGATTTCTGGGCCTCTTGGTGCGGACCGTGCCGCCGGGAAAACCCTTCGGTGGTGAGTGCCTACAATGAATACAAAGACAAAACCTTCCGCAACGGCAAAGGATTTACTGTTTTTGGTGTGTCGCTTGATACCAGCAAGGAGCGTTGGGAAAAAGGCATCGCCGACGATAAATTGAGCTGGACTTACCATGTAAGTGATCTTCAAGGTTGGAAAAATGCTGCTGCCCAACAATACGGCGTATATGGTATCCCAATGAGCTATCTTATTGATGGCGACGGCGTAATCGTAGCCGTTAGCCCCCGCGGCGAAGCCCTTCCTTCAAAGTTGAAAGAACTGCTCAAATAAATATAAAGTCAAAAATAGTCCGAGCCATCCGTCAGCCGACGGATGGCTTTTTTTATACGCGTATCGGCTACTTTGGAAGTAGCTAATTTCCATGCTTTTTTGCGCCTATCCCGTAAGCTAAAACTCATTTCTGTATACTTCGACTCAAATCATCGTCAAGCTTATTTCGGCAAACGCACTACAGGCGCCCTTGGCTCGATGCCCTAGACTTGACGGTACATGGTTTCGACGAGGCTCAAGCAAGTTCAGATTTGGAAAAAAAAACAGCAGATTGAATTAGAACAAATTTCAGCTTACTTGTTACGTACTACATAAGCATATTTTTTATGAAAAAAATGGGCGAAAATCATAGCATTCGTAAAAAAAAATAGTGGCCCAACGCATATCATTTAAAAGGGACTCACTTCTTTTTCGGACTTTTGCACCCGCAGCACACGCTGACAGTTTGACATGAAAAACACCAATGGCAAAAATCTTGCATCCTGGTGGAGCAAAACGAAAGACCGCATGAGTAAGGATAAAGAAGCACCTGATTTGGAACAGAATGAGGCCACTGCCGAAACGGCTGCTGCTGCCGACAATATGGCTGCCGATTCCAATGCCGCTGCCGACGAAAATAAAGAAGCCGCTGGTTTGGAAAAACTGCGTGCTGAAAACGAGGAGTTGAATAAAAAATTCCTCTATCTGATGTCGGAATTTGAAAACTATAAACGCCGCACCTCGAAAGAAAGAATGGAGTTGTTCAAAACAGCTTCTAAAGACCTCGTAATTGAACTGCTTCCGGTGCTCGACGACTTCGAAAGAGGACTGCAGGTAATGGAAACAGCACAGGATATGGCCTCGGTGAAAACTGGTGTCGACTTGGTATATACTAAATTCCGTCAGATAATGGTAAACAGGGGGCTTAGCCCAATTGATGCCACTGGTGCCGAATTTGATCCTGAACTACACGAAGCCATTTCACAGGCACCTGCCGGTCCTGAAGCGGTGAACAAGGTGGTTCAAGAAGTAGAAAAAGGCTATCGCCTCCACGATACCGTGGTGCGTTATGCGAAAGTGATTGTAGGAGTTTAAGATGGCGAAGAGAGATTTTTACGAGATATTGGGCGTTGAGCGAAATGCTGGAAACGACGAAATCAAAAAGGCCTACCGCAAAGCAGCCATCAAATTTCACCCCGACAAAAACCCGGGCGACCACACCGCAGAAGAGAAGTTTAAAGAAGCTGCCGAAGCCTACGAAATTCTCAGCGACCTCGACAAACGTGCCCGATACGACCGCTTTGGTCACCAAGGCGTGGGCGGTGGCTCACCTGGCGGTGGTCCGTCGATGGAAGATATTTTCAGTCAGTTTGGCGATATTTTCGGTGAGGGCGGCAGTCCGTTCGACAGCTTTTTCGGCGGAGGCCGAGGAGGTGGCAGTCGCAGTCGTGCTGCACGGGGTACCAACTTGCGTATACGCGTAAAACTGACCCTTGAAGACATTGCTGCCGGCGTTGAAAAAAAAATACGGGTCACCAAAGCCGTTCCGGCCGAAGGGGTGACCTTCAAAACCTGTTCGAGCTGTAATGGCCAAGGCCAAGTGCACCGCATCACCAATACCATTTTGGGTCAGATGCGCACCACCCAAACTTGTCCGAGCTGCGAAGGCACCGGTCAGGTGATTGATAAGCGCCCTGCTGGTGTGGATGCCGACGGACTTACCCGCAAAGAAGAAGTTATCACGATTCAAATTCCTGCTGGTGTAGCCGAGGGTATGCAACTTACCGTTTCGGGTAAGGGCAACGCGGGTCGCAATGGCGGTCCGGCCGGTGATTTAATGGTTTTAGTGGAAGAGGAGGAACACGACCACTTCAAAAGAGATGGCAACAACATTCTTTTTGATCTCGAAATAAGCTTTTCGGATGCTGCGCTTGGGGCACAAATTGATGTTCCGACGCTCGAAGGCAAGGCCCGCATCAAACTCGATCCGGGTACACAACCGGGCAAGTTGTTGCGTTTGAAGGGCAAAGGTTTGCCCAGCGTTAATAGTTATGGTCGCGGCGATCTGATTATATATGTCAATGTATTTGTACCCGCTAAGCTCAGTCGTGAAGAAAAGGAGATGATTGAAAAACTCAAAGAATCGCCGAATTTTCAACCAGGGGCCGATAACGCCAAAAAATCATCTTTTGTCGACCGGATGAAGGACTTTTTTCACAGCGAGTAAGTGGTAAAATCGAAATAAAAACAAACAAAGCCGTTGTGCGAGCAACGGCTTTGTTGTGCCCTTTCGGATGTTTTTTTTGAAGTAGTTAAAATAAGAGCTGACGTTTTTAGAAACTGCTGCAAAAAGTCTCGATAATATTGGGTGACAACTCAGTGCACAATTTTTATGTAGATAAAAATTCAAAATTTAGGCTAGATTACTGCCTATTCCAATAATTTTAAACGGCAAATGCAATTGTTTTCGAAAATGAAGCTTCGTTTACTTTTTATCGTCACATTTTTGAGTACAGCTGCTTTTGCTCAAGATTTTGTACGTATTCCTTACGATACCCTCGAGCTGCAAACCGATGCTACTGGGTTTAATATACTCGGTGCCTATAAGGTTGAAGGCTATGAATACCACATTCGCTCGAAAGAGATTGATGATTCTACCAGCTACGTATTGCGCATGATGGTGTATGACGAGAAAGGAGAGTTGGTTTTCCGTTCACCGGCCTTACAGGAAAGTTATGTGCACCGACTAAGTTTTTATAAATCACCGCGCTACCCTAAAAAGACTATTATTTTAGGCTTTAATAGAATCAACTTTTCATTGGGAAGTGATGTCTATCTGCTCGATGATGGCAAAATCAGTTATATCGGCTTGTTTGATGCAGGTACGTATGCTGATGGAGATATTGCCTGGGATATTGCTGACTATATTTATATCGAGGCAGATGATAACCAAATGGTATTTCAAGTAAACTACGAGCAGTTGATGTTTAATCCTGGTGGCGAACGGGAAAAGGTTTTGGGTCGCAACCAATTAAAATATACCTATCGTGATGGTGTTTGGTTCGAAGAAGTGGTACACGAATAGGTCGGCGATAGACCCCCGCTACATCTCTTCTTCATTTATTGGGCAGCTGCTCGGCGCAAACGGTCGTTGATGGCCCTTCCTAAGCCAATTTCGGGCAGGCTTTCGGCAAGTATAAGGTCTACATCCAGTTGCGCCAGCGCGCGCAACCCTGCAAATAGACGGCTGGCTGCAGTGCTCATTTCGCCATCGGGAGCGAGCACATATTGATTTTCGATAGGGAAACTGGCGTAGTAATCTTTGAACGTCAATAAAGCGGTTCGTTCAAGGGAGTGGTTTGCTAAAAGTGCTGGAAACGCACCCAGCAGTAGCTTTTTCCCAGGGTTATAATGCCGGGTCAACATACCTGGTGCCTGCGGATTGGAGCTCGATAACTGCACCTCGGTGATAGACCGACCGGCAGCGACTTCGAGTTGTTCTAGGCTCAAACCACCCAAACGTAATACTTTTAGCTTATCGCCGCTTGCGTCCAAAATGGTACTTTCTAATCCAACTCGGCAAGGGCCGCCATCTAGTATATAAGCGACCTCGCTACCCAGTTGATCTGCGACATGCTGCGCTGTTGTTGGACTGGTAAAGCCAAATGGGTTAGCGCTCGGTGCTGCAAGTGGGAAGTCGAGTAACTTCAACAATGCCAATGTGAGCGGGTGGTCGGGGATACGAATGCCGACAGTGGCATGGCCAGCGGTGACTAAATCGGGTATGCGCTGTGATTTAGGTAAAATATAGGTGATAGGCCCCGGACCAAGCTGAGCGTAGAGGCGTTTGACCAAGTCGGGGATTAATGCCACATAAGGAGTGGCCTCCTCCAGACTGGCTACATGAACAATCAACGGATCAAAGGCAGGCCGGTTTTTAATGCGAAATATCTCGGCAACAGCTGTTACGGCTAAAGCGTTGGCCGCTAGTCCGTAGACTGTTTCGGTGGGTATGGCAACGGTTTTGCCTTGTTTCAGACAGGCGCTGGCATAACTGAGGTCGGTACCCGCTTCAAGCATAGGCTACAAAATTACACTTCCCCACTGCCAAAGGGCAAAAATGCGCTGAAATTATGTACTTTTAGTTTCTTATGCCTATGTTAATACCTTCTATTGCCCGTTTGGGGCTGGTTGCCCTTCTTTGTTTAGCTGGTTGTTCCCGTAATAAGGTGCCAGCAGAGACTGCTAAAGCCGATGCATGGATTGCTTTTAATAACCAAAAAAGCGGCAGCATTCAATTCCCTATCGAACAAATTAGTGCCGAATGGGTAGGTCGTAATTTCAGCGTTGCTATTGCTACAAGTGATGGCCGCATGTTGCAGATTCAGCAATTGGAAACCGATACCTTGCCAGGTATTTATGATGGTGGGACGTTTAAACTGGTATATATGCCAGGTAATTTTCAACAGCCCTGCATTTCCCAACATCCTAAGAAGAATAATTTAGACATCGTTAAAACAGCAACCGGCTATACCATCCTCCTGAAAGGGACGTTTGATTGCCCGGATTTTAAATACACTGTTACAGGCGCGATACCTATTACAGAGCCCTCCAGCCCACGACGTACAATCTATCCGATTGCCCGATAAAGTAGTTTTCCTTTTATGCGAATTTTGAGTTTAGCTGTCCTGGCTTGTTGCTTTTTGAGCACTTTGGTCCAAGCCCAGGAGAATATTATCCGCTGTTTTACGGTCGAAAATGAGCAGGCCAGATTACAGCAAGGCCAGAAAATTGAGACGGATGCACAGTTTGAAGCTTGGATGGCGCAAAAAATTGCCGAATACCAGCGCATGAACCGTCCCGAGCAGGAGGTGTACACCATCCCTGTGGTTTTTCACATCTTATGGCGTGCCGAAATCGAAAATATCAGCACGCTGCAGGTCATGTCGCAAATGGATGTTTTGAACGAAGACTTCGGGCGTTTTAATGCCGATACGGTCAATACACCCCTTGGCTTTCGGCCTGTTGCCTCAAACACCGGCGTACAGTTTTGCCTCGCACAGCGCGATCCCCAAGGGAATCCAACCAATGGTATTATCCGTTACAATTACCCCGTGGGCACGAGCTTTAGTACCTCTTTCATTAACAATACCGTTAAACCAGCCACCTCATGGAATCCCAACGACTACCTCAATGTATGGGTGGCCCCCATGTCAGGTGGTATTTTAGGGTATGCGCAGTTTCCTACGGGTTCTGGTTTGCCCGGTTTAACAGGCGGGGGTGCTGGCAACACCGATGGGATAGTGTTGTTACATACTTCCGTTGGTCGACCGCCTGCCAACCCTTTTTCGGGTATTTACAATGGTGGACGAACGGCCACACACGAAGTTGGACACTATCTTGGTTTGCGTCACATTTGGGGCGACGGAGGCTGTGGCGTGGATGATTTTTGCAATGACACACCGCTCAGTGATGCAGCCAATTATAACTGTGCTGTTACCCACGTCTCTTGCACTACAGTGGATATGGTTCAGAATTACATGGATTATTCGCAGGATAACTGCATGAACATCTTTACCCTTAACCAAACGGATCGTATGCGGGTGGTCATGTTGAACAGTCCGCGCCGCGCCAGTTTGCGTTCTTCCTTAGGATGTGTATCCCCCGTTATGCGGCCGGATGCTGGTTTTTTCGCCTCAGCCGATAGTATTTGCACAGGGGGTTCACTTTCGTTTGCCGATACCAGTAATAACGCGCCTACAACTTGGAAGTGGTACTTCCCTGGTGCTGTACCCGATTCTGCAGTAGTACAGCAGCCAACGGCAATCGTCTATAACAACCTGGGTGATTATTCGGTCACCTTGATCGTAGGTAATATGGTCGGTTTTGATACGCTGGTGCGCAACAATGTAGTACGCGTACTAAACAATTCGATGGTTACCAGCCTTAACAATCTGCCCACTGTTTGTGTAAACGATAGTAGTTTTGCCCTTTCATCAGGGCTCCCTAGAGGAGGTGCGTATGCTGGACCAGGTGTTAGTGGCGGAGCGATATTTAATCCGGCAACTGCTGGTATTGGGCAGCACCTCATTCAATATCAAGCTGCTGGCTGTGCGACTTTTGATACGGCTTTTTTGACGGTTGTAGCCGCGCCAGTTTTGCAGTTTAGTTTGGTCGATAGCATCTGTATTTCGGCACAAACGATCACACTCAGCGCTAGTCCAGCAGGTGGTAGCTTTTCAGGAAATGGGGTGAATAACAACGGCCAATTTGTGCCAGCCACGGCTGGTTCAGGTTTAGCTACTCTTTATTATACCTATACGGCTCCCAATGGATGTTCCGCTACCGATTCTCAATTGGTGCGTGTATTGGCTGCTCCGGTGGTCAACTTCAGCGGGCAAGAAAATTATTGTATTTCCGTGGGAAATATTCAACTGACGGCAAGTCCTTCTGGGGGTATTTTCAGCGGACCTGGCGTTTCGGTGAATGGTCAGATGAATTTGGTTACTGCCGGTCCGGGTGTTCATAGAGTCACTTATAGCTTCAGTGATGCGACAGGATGTATTGGTGTGGGTAGCAAAATAGTTGTTGTGACGAATATACCAGTAATCAGCTTTGCTCCTTTAGGCCCCATTTGTGTACTAGCGAACAACCTGGTATTGAATTTTGCATCGCCTCAAGGAGGTAGCTACAGCGGCAATGGCGTTCAGTTTGGGATATTTAATCCCGCAACGGCTGGTGTTGGTCAGCACACCCTGCGCTATACAACAGGTGTTAGTGGTTGCCAAGCTACCGATTCGGTAGTTATAACGGTGTTCGTAGCACCTACCGCTGAAATTGTACGACAAAACGACAGCTTACGTGCCGCTCGCCCCGCCGCTGCTTATCAGTGGTTCCTGAATCAGCAGGCTATCATTGGTGCCTCTGGCCGCAGCTATGCACCGCTCGAAAATGGCAATTATCAGCTGGTCGTAGATAGTGCTAGTTGTAGTTCAAGCCGCTCGGCTAACTTCAACTTTTTCTTCACCAGTGTTGAAGTCGTGGGCATGCAGCAAATTAGCATCTATCCCAATCCTTCAGAAGACGGCCGTTTTACATTGGCCTTAAAAGATGGACAATTGGCTGTTCGGTTCGAAATTACCGATTTACACGGCAGGAAAATTTTCAGTCAGGAAACCAACTCAGCCCAAACAAACATCGATCTAAGTAATCAAGCTTCTGGCCTATATCTCTTACGTTGGGTAGATGCCGAAAGAAGCGGCGTTATCCGTTTGGTGAGAAAATAATTCAACCGCTGTAGCTCATGTCAATAAGCCTGAAAGCAACATTTGCTTTCAGGCTTATTTTTTTAATGTGCGTAAACCGTAGAGAAACGCTCAAGGATTAAGACGCTGCTGAGGACAGTAAACTACAGCTTATTGGTGGGGAGATTTGCGGAAATAGTGGAGCATATTGTAGATGACGACCACGTGCATAAGATTTAAAGCCATGGCCATACCTAAGGGTACTTCTGGCAAACTAAATGGCATGGCAAACGATAAAAGACCAAGGGTGACAGCGGTGATGCCAAAAACGGTCACCCCTTTTTTGAGGTAACGCACCATCAGCCAAAAAACTAAACCGCCCAACAAGGTTGGTACGATAGAGCTAATAATCACTGGGCCGAGCGTTATAGGCATGTTGGGGTCATCGTTTATGAAAACAGTTTTGTGAATTACACCCAGCCGTTCGAAAAGTACGTACAGCAGCACATTCATCAGAATGCTGTAAAGGGCTGTTTTTAGCACGACCAAACTGAATTTCTGGGGTAGGAGTGTTTTGTAAATCATGGTGGATGACGGTGAAGCTGGATGTATGGTATTAAACGCCTAGCACAACCTATACGTCACGGCCAAAGTTCCGTATTGTAAAAAGATTGTCAGCCTAAAAGTTTATAAAGTAAAATGCGTTCGCAGCTTATACTTCTTCCGGTTAACCCGGCCTTCTTAAGGCCCAGTGCTCCTCGTCGTATTCACCATTCACTAAATCTAGCTATACCATGTCAATTCACCCAATGAACCCCAAAAAATATGACCGCAGCTTTTTTCTGCTATTGGGCCTGAGTTTAAGTTTAACGGCCATACTCACTGCCTTTCGGTGGTCGAGTCCAGAACAAATCAACCGATTTTATGTCGACCATGCCGATCAAAAGGAGGTCTTCGAGTTCGTTGAGCTGAGTAGGAATAGGGAGATAGAAAAAGAACAAGTGAAACGCCCAAAACCCAACCCACAAAACACCACTACCACGACTAATTCTGATCCGGTGTCCGATCCTGATCCAGAACCAAATCCGGAGCATCTAACCGACCCCAATCTAATTTTAGGAGGGGGAGCATTGCCGGTTGATACCACTTTCGAGCCTGAGCTTCCGTTTCGTATAGTCGAAGATATGCCGTTGTACCCGGGCGGTGAAAGTGCGTTATTTGAAGATATTGGTAAAAACTTTAAGCTGCCCGAAATAGACAAACGCTCCGGATTTGAAGGTGTTATTTATCTTAGTTTTGTAGTGAATGCAAGCGGAGAAGTAGTTGACGTGCAGATTTTGCGCGGACTGAGTCCGGCAGCTGATGCAGAAGCTATGCGGGCTATTCAAAAATTAAAGCGTTTTACGCCTGGTAAACAAAGAGGTCGTGCGGTTTCGGTGATTTATACTGTTCCGATTCGGGTGATTTTGCGTTAATATTCCCATTCACTGTGTAACAAGCCCAACCAACATCTGTCGTAAAAACGACCATTGAACAGTAGATTTTCGCGGAATAGGGCTTCTTTTTGAAAGCCAAAATGCGCCAAAATGTGCAATGAAGCGGTATTGTTGGGGTCTACACCGGCTTCAATTTTATGCAAATTCAGTTCTCGAAAGCCGTAAGCAAGCACCTCTTTGAGTGCCTCCTTACCTAATCCTTGACCGTGATAGGGAAGGTTCAGCATATAGCCCACCTCCGCACGTTGGTGTTCCAGCTGCATGCGCCAATAACCGGCAATGCCAATGAGTACATCGTTTAAATCGGCAATGGCCCAAACCACAATTTTACCTTCGGCTTGAGCTTGTAATTGTTGGGTAATTTGTTCTTTCGCTTCTTCAACAGATACAGCCA
>Ga0105055_10003745_pt1 | contig 22742 bp, 25 predicted proteins | sample BON03_FD_78090 | JGI IMG/M metagenome (GOLD analysis project Ga0105055, IMG submission 78090) | Freshwater microbial communities from Lake Bonney liftoff mats and glacier meltwater in Antarctica - BON-03 | ecosystem: Environmental > Aquatic > Freshwater > Ice > Glacier meltwater | place: Lake...
GAAAAATACCGTCAAAGAGAAAATAGTATGGCACTACAAATCACTTTGGGACTGGAACCAAGCATCCATGCGGGTTGGCGGGCGGTTCGGGCCAAAAATGGGCTAAAAGTTGACAAACTTGGGTTAAGAGATCGAAACATGAAACCTCGTACCCGGGCGCTCGCTGGCGCTGTACTTTTGTCGTTGATTCCGCTGGTTGGCCAAGCGCAAACGCTGCGTATTGGCCTGGCCGAAGATCCCGACATGCTGGACCCCACGCTGGCGCGCACCTTTGTTGGCCGCATCGTGTTCTCGGCGCTGTGCGACAAGCTGATCGACGTTGATGAAAAGCTCAACTACGTGCCCCAACTCGCCACCAGTTACCAATGGTCGGCCGACGGCAAAGCACTGACGATGAAGCTGCGCAGCGATGTCACCTTCCACGACGGTGAAAAGTTTGACGCCGCCGCTGTCAAGTTCAACATCGAGCGCCACAAGACGATGCAGGGCTCCAACCGCAGCGGCGAGCTGCGCCCAATCACCAGCGTGGACGTGATCGACCCGACCACCGTGCGCCTCAACCTGAGCGCCCCCTTCACGCCCTTGCTGGCCTCGCTGGCCGACCGCGCCGGCATGATGGTGTCACCCAAGGCGGCGCAAAACAGCACCAACTTTGCCAGTGCACCGGTTTGCTCGGGCCCGTTCAAGTTCGTCGAGCGTGTGGCGCAAGACCGCATCGTGTTCGAGAAGTACGCGGGCTATTGGAACAAGGCCGCGATCCATTTCGACCGCGTTGTCTACACCCCCATTCCGGACGCCACCGTGCGCCTGGCCAACCTGCGCTCGGGTCAGCTCGACTTCATCGAACGCGTGGCGTCGAGCGACATCGCCAAGCTGGCAACCGAACCCAGCTTCAAGGTCAGCAAGATCACCGAAATCGGCTACCAAGGCATCACCATCAACCTTGGCAAAAGCGACAGGGCGCAGGCCAACCCGCTGGGCCGCGACGCCCGCGTGCGCGAAGCGTTCGAGCTGTCGCTGGACCGCCAAGGCATTGTGCAGGTGGTGATGGACGGCGAGGCAACGCCAGGCAACCAGTGGGTCCCGCCATCGAGCAGCTTCTACACCAAGAGCAATCCGGTGCCCAAGCGCAACATCGCCAAGGCCAAAGCTTTGCTGAAAGAGGCGGGCGTCCCCAATCCGAGCTTCACGTTGATGACACCCACCACGTCGGACGCGCAAAAAATCGCGCAGGTGGTGCAGGCCATGGCCAAAGAAGCCGGCTTTGACGTCAAGATTGAGTCAACGGAGTTCGCCACATCACTCAACCTGGCCGACAAGGGCGACTTCGACGCCTATCTGCTGGCCTGGAGCGGCCGCGCCGACCCAGACGGCAACATCTACAGCTTCATGGCCTGCAAGCAGCCGCTGAACTACTCGGGCTATTGCAAGCCCGAGGTTGATGCGCTGCTCAACGAAGCCCGCAGCAAACAGACGGTTGCCGATCGCATGAAGGCCTATGAGCAGGTCAACAAGTTCGCTCAGAACGACAAGCCCGTCTTGTACCTCTACCACCGCAACTGGCTGTGGGCCTACACCGCAAAGTTGACGGGCGTGCGCGAAGTGCCGGATGGTTTGCTGCGTTTTGCCGGCCTGAAGTTGAACTGATTCCCCAAGCGCCACCACCGCAGGTTCGAACGATGTTTGCATTCTTCATTCGCCGGCTGGTCACTGTGTTGCCCACACTGGTGTTCGTGTCCATGCTCATCTTCGCCCTGCAGCAGCTGCTGCCGGGCGATCCGGCGCAGATTCTGGCGGGTGAAGACCAAAACCCCGAGCTGATTGCGCAGCTGCGCGAGAAGATGCACCTCGACAAGCCACTACCGGTCCAGTATGGGTATTGGATTGGCGGCGTGCTGCAAGGCGATTTGGGTGAATCGGCACGCACCGGGCAACCGGTGCTGGAGCTGATCTTGCAAAAATTGCCTGTCACTGTGCAACTGGCCTTCATGAGTATGCTGATTGCGCTGCTGATCAGCATCCCGGCTGGCATTGTTTCGGCGGTCAAACGCGGCAGTGTGTGGGACCACAGTGCCACTGTGCTTGGCCTAGCCGGTCTGTCGATGCCCAACTTTTGGCTCGGCATCCTGATGATTCTTTTTTTCTCGGTTGAGTTGGGGTGGTTGCCCGCCTCGGGCTACGTCAGTCCGTTTGAGAACCTGGGGGCCAACCTGGCCGCCATGATCATGCCAGCCGTTGTGCTGGGCACCGGCATTGCCGCTGTCTTGATGCGCCACACCCGCAGCTCCATGCTGCAGGTGCTGGCCACCGATTACGTGCGCACCGCCCGGGCCAAGGGGCTGCGCGAGCGGGTGGTGGTGGGCAAGCATGCCCTGCGCAACGCCCTCACACCCGTCATCACGCTGGCCGCGCTGGAGTTGGGCACCTTGCTCTCGGGCGCGGTGCTGACCGAGCAGGTGTTCACCATCCCCGGCTTCGGCAAGCTCATCATTGACGCTGTGTTCAACCGCGACTACGCCGTCGTCCAGGGTGTTGTGCTGGTCACCGCCACCGCTTACATCTTGCTCAATTTGTTGGCGGATATGGCCTACTTTGTCTTCAACCCGCGCCTGCGACACTGAACCCATGAGCACCTCGATCTCTGTTCCTGGGGCATCGGTCGCCGAAGCCGGCCCTTGGCTGCGGGCTTGGCGAAAGCTGCGCCGTAACCGCATCGGCATGTTTGGCTTGTTGGTGGTTTTAGGCTTCGTGGCCATGGCCGTGCTGGCCCCCTGGATCGCCACCCACGACCCGATTGCCGCGAACTGGAGCGCCATCCGCAAGGCGCCGACCAGCATGTCTTGGTTCGGTACCGACGAGCTCGGCCGCGATGTTTTTTCGCGGGTGGTCTGGGGCACGCGGGCTTCGCTGCTGGCGGGCGTGGTGTCGGTCACCATCGCACTGGTGCTGGGTGTGGCCATTGGCATGGTGGCGGGCTTTTTTGGCGGCCTTGTTGACGCGGTGATTTCACGCATCACCGACGCTTTCTTGGCCTGCCCTTTCCTGATTCTGGCCATCGCGCTGGCGGCCTTTATGGGCCCCAGTCTGAGCAACGCCATGATCGCCATCGGCGTCTCGGCGACGCCTGTTTTTGTGCGCCTGACGCGGGCCCAGGTACTCACCATCCAGGTGGAGGACTACATTGAGGCCGCGCGAGCCGTGGGCTGCTCGCCATTGCGCATCGCCACCTTTCACATCCTGCCCAACATCACAGCGCCGGTCATCGTGCAGTCCACGCTGACGATTGCCAGCGCCATCATTGCCGAGGCCAGCCTGTCCTTCCTGGGCTTGGGTCAGCAGCCGCCCGATCCGAGTTGGGGCAGCATGCTCAACACCGCCAAGAACTTCATGGACAACGCCCCCTGGATGGCGATTTGGCCCGGCATTGCCATCTTTGCGCTGGTGCTGGCCTTCAACCTGCTGGGCGACGGTCTGCGCGACGCCCTCGACCCGCGCCATCGGTAGCACCCTTTTGCTTTTTTCACCACAAGAGACAGCATGAACTTCAACTGGACCAATCCTTACCCCACCGTTCGCAGTCCACTGATGGCCCGCAACGTAGTGGCCACCTCTCACCCACTGGCATCGCAGGCGGGTCTTCGCATGCTGCACAAAGGCGGTAACGCGATTGATGCGGCCATCGCCGCAGCCGCTGCGCTGACCATCGTCGAGCCTGTCTCCAACGGCCTGGGGAGTGACAACTTCGCGATTCTGTGGGACGGCCAGCAGCTCCATGGCCTGAACTCGTCGGGTGTGGCACCAGCGGCCTGGACACCCGAGTCCCTTCGCAAGAAGCACGGCGACACCATGCCCCAGCGGGGCTGGGACACGGTCACCACGCCAGGCGCGGTGGCCGGTTGGGTTGCGCTTTCGGAGCGCTTCGGCAAATTGCCTTTTGCCGACCTCATGGAGCCCGCCATTGAGCTGGCCGAGCGGGGCCATGGCGTGGCGGTGATCGTGGCCGACAAGTGGGCACGCCAGGTGCCCGTACTCCAGAACCAGCCGGGTTTTGCCGAGGCTTTTCTGCCTCGTGGGCGCGCGCCACTGCCGGGTGAACGCTTCGTGTTTGCCGAGGCAGGCGCCACCCTGCGCAAGATCGCTGACAGCAAGGGCGAGTCCTTCTACCGCGGCGAAATAGCAGAGGCGCTGGTGGCGCACGCTGCGGCCCATGGTGGCAGCATGACATTGGCCGACCTGGCGGCCTACGCCCCCGAGTGGGTGACCCCCATTCAAAAGAATTTTGCCGGCCACACCCTTCACGAGATTCCACCCAACGGCCAAGGCATTGCCGCCCTGATGGCCCTCGGCATGCTCGACAAGATGGACCTGGGCAGCATGCCAGTGGACAGCGTCGAGTCGCAGCACCTGCAAATCGAAGCCATGAAGCTGGCCTTTGCCGACACCTACCGCTGGGTGGCTGACGCGCGCCACATGACCGACGTGAGCGCAGCCGACCTGCTGAGCGACGGGTACCTGAGCGAGCGGGCCAAGCTCATCCGCACCGATCGCGCTGGCACCTTTGTCCATGGCACACCACCCAAGGGCGGCACCATCTACCTCACAGCAGCCGACGAGCAAGGGCAGATGATCAGCTTCATCCAGTCCAACTACATGGGCTTTGGCAGCGGCATCGTGGTGCCGAGCACCGGCGTCAGTTTGCAAAACCGAGGCAACGCTTTCACCCTTCAAGACGGTCACCCCAACCAAGTGGCGCCAGGCAAACGCCCGTTCCACACCATCATTCCTGGCTTCCTCACCAAAGATGGCAAGCCGCAGATGGGCTTTGGCGTGATGGGCGGCAACATGCAGCCGCAAGGGCACTTGCAAACGCTGGTGCGCATGTTGGTTCACAAGCAGCAGCCACAGGCCGCCTGCGACGCACCGCGCTGGAAAGTGGGCGACGGCCTGAACGTTGACTTCGAGTCCACCATGTCGCGCGAGTTGGTCGATGGCCTCAAAAACCTGGGGCACCAGTTCACCCCCACCGCCGACAACTACATGGACTTCGGCAGCGGCCAGTTCATCTGGCGCCTGACCGACGACATGGCCGACGGTTATGTTGCCGCCAGCGATTCGCGCCGGGACGGCCAAGCCGTCGGTTATTGAGTCAGCCCATCTAAGCGCGCCCGAGCAGGCGCTCTACACCACCCGCTCGCAGCGTCCCTGCGCCGAAGCAAAACCTCGGAAGTCGCTGCTCCAGCGCTGGGCTGCCGCGTCCACCTGGATGCGCTTGTTGTCCAGCGCAGTAGGAATCAGCGTGTCTTGAATCGCAAAGCTGGAGACCACCTGGCCGTCGATCGTCACCTCGCGGACGCGTCACAGGTCGTGGGCCACGGTGACGGCGCGCACCCAAGTGGCGCGGGTGGGCAGGTAGACCGCCTCGCACACCAGCGTGACAGTGCCCGTGGCTGGCGATGCCGCCGTGCCCTGCTTCGCCGGCTTGGCGGCGCCAACCGGCAGTGCCCCAAGGCTGGCCAGCAAAACGCCAGCCAAGCGCATCACACTGCGCCGTCCTGCGGAGCGGCCAGGCGCGCGCTCTGCCCATACACATCGTCGCCGGCGTGCATGCGGTTGAGCACGCGAGACAGAACAAACACCAGATCGCTCAGGCAGTTGAGGTACCGGCGCGGCGCGTCCTTGATCGCTTTCTCGTTGCGCAACGCAACCACGGCCCGCTCGGCCGAGCGCGCCACCGTGCGGCACACATGGGCAATGCTGGCAGCGCGGGTACCGGCTGGCAAGATGAATTCTTTCAGCCGTGGCAAGGTTTTGTTGTGTTCTTCCAGCGCCTCGTGCAACGCGGCAACCGCTTTGGGTTTGAGCAACTCAAAGCCGGCGATGGACAGCTCGCCGCCCAGGTTGAACCGCTGGTGCTGTATCTCCACCAACAGCCCGTGCACCCCATCGGGCAGCTCCTCGCAAAGCAACACGCCAAGCAGCGACAGCACACCGTGCGGGTGGCGGCCTTTAGCGCGTTTGAGGTAATTGCTATCTGTGCGCTCATCGGCCTGCAAATTCTCGAATTCTTCGGCATTTCGCTGGCCAGCTTTCAAGTGGGTGGTGGCTTGCTGCTGCTCACTGCGGCCCTGTCGATAATCAGCGCACAGCCCGCCGAATCCAAGGTCGCGCAGGGTGAGGTGAAAGACGCTTCGGCTCGCGCCTCGATCGCCGTGGTGCCGCTGACCATCCCGTTGCTCACCTGGCCAACCACCATGTCCACCGTGGTGATTTACGCCAACCAAGCCCAAACCATTTTTTCACATGCTGCACTGGTGGGTTACAGCGTGGTGATTGCACTGGCCACCGCTGTCTGTTTCACATTGGCCGAGCCGATTGCGTGCTTTCTAGGCCGGACCGGCATCAACGTGATGACCCGGCTCATGGGGCTGATAACGGCCGCGCTATCGGTCGAGTGATGGCCACGGGGCTGGTCAAGCTGTTCCCCGCGCTGCGTTAAACCCAGCCTGTGCGACGGGCATCGTGCTGGCCCGCGGCGAACGCCCGTGTGGCCATGGCCAAGCACACCATTTCCAACCAGATCAAGCCTTTTGATCCAGCTCCCGCCAATTTGGCTGCTCACGCCAGCCGGCAAGCGTGCCAGCACCACGGTGCAGGAACACAGCCGGTCGAACAGCAGAACGCACAGCGCGCGGGTGCTCAGCGGGCTTTTTTTGGTGGCGAAAGTGGCTCTGAATGCGTGCCAGTCGGCGTCTGACAGCCATCGCTCGGTGACCGACAAATTTTGTGTTTTTTCCTGGCGCGTCTGCTCCAGGTAAAAGCGCACATGGACCCTGACCGCCATCTCGAACGCCGCACGGTAACGCTGACCCAGGTACTGCCAGGCCATCAACAGGTGCTCAAGGCCGTACGCCGGCTCTCGCCGGTGTGATGGTGGCGGCCAAACATGACGATCACCTCGGCCGTCTCAGGCGCCGCTGCTTTGGCCACATGTGAAAACAGCAGCTTGGTTTCTTCGGGATGGAGCAGGGGTTAGAGAAATTCGTCGAGGTAGAAAAACCCCGCGCGCAACATCGGAAAGGCACTCTTGTTCAGCATGCTTCAGCGGCTTGGCCACGAAGGAGCCAGCAGCAGGCCTTGATACCCACCAAGCGAAAAGCTTCTCATTTTTCCGAAGGCGGCCTCCACCGCTTGAGCAGCAGCGCGTTGCTCACAACACTGACCGAACTCAATGCCATCGCTACGCCTGCGAGCACTGGGCTCAGGTAACCCAGCGCTGCCAGTGGAATGCCAGCGGCGTTGTAGGCAAAGGCCCAAAACAGATTCTGGCGGATTTTTCGCACCGTTTTGTGCGAGATGTCCAGCGCCGCGGCCACCAGCGCCGGGTCGCCGCGCAGCAGGGTGATGCCGGCTGCGTGCATCGCCACGTCAGAGCCGCCGGCGCCGCCGTCCATCGCACCCATCGCCAGCCCGACATCAGCCGCCGCCAGCGCTGGCGCATCGTTCACGCCGTCTCCCACCATGGCCACGGTGTGTGAGCGCTTACTGCCGCTATCCCCCATTGTGCTGGGCGATGACCGCAGCGCATCGGCTTGAAAACCACCCGCCTGCAACTGCGCCACCACGACAGCCTTGTCTCTCGGCAGCACCTCTGCGATCACCTCACCCGCATCGGGGTTCAACCCGAGACGGCGTGCCATCGCGTCGGCCGCACCACGGTTATCACCTGAGACCATGAACAGCCGCATTCCCTGGGCTCGCAGATGCGCCAACGCCTCACGCGCGCCGGCCTTGGGTTCGTCGCCAAACGCCAGCAAGGCAAGCAGCGTCCAGGCAGCATTCTCATTTGCCTGGCTGGCCAGGAGCGAGACGGTGTTGCCCTGGGCCTGCCGTGCCTGCACCAGCGCGGCCAGCGGGCCCAGATCCACACCCATTTCGCCCATCCAGCGCTGGCTGCCCAGCACCAGCCGCGCGCCCTGCACAGAGCCCTGGCTGCCACGCCCCGATACCGCCTGCACGTTTTCCGCCGCATCGGGCACGGCGCCGCCGCTGCGTTCGCGCGCTAGGTCCACAACCGCGCGCGCCAGCGGGTGTTCGCTGTGCGCCTGCAAGGCAGCGGCAGCGCACAATGCAGCGTCTTCGTCCACGCCGGGTGCCGCTTCAATGCTCAGCAGCCGTGGCCGGCCTTCGGTGAGGGTGCCGGTTTTGTCAAACGCCACCGTGTCGACACGGTGCGCTATCTCAAGCGCCGTCACGTCTTTGATCAGAATGCCATGTTGCGCAGCAACACCGGTACCGGCCATGATGGCGGTCGGTGTGGCCAGACCGAGCGCACAGGGGCAGGCAATCACCAGCACCGCCACCGCGTTCAGCAGTGCATCGGTCACCGACGCACCGCTCCACAGCCAGGCCCCCAGCGTGATCGCGGCGATCACCAGCACCACCGGCACAAACACCGCCGCTACCTTGTCCACCAAACGCTGCACCGGCGCCTTGCCGGCTTGGGCGTCTTGCACCATTGCGATGATCTGCGCCAATGTGCTTTGTGCGCCGACTGCACGCACCTTCACATGCACCGAGCCTTCGCTGTTGAGTGAGCCGCCAGTAACCGTATCGCCCCCGAACTTGGGCACCAGGCGCGCCTCGCCGGTCAGCATCGACTCGTCGGCATGGGTTTCGCCGCTGAGCAGCTCGCCGTCGGCCGGGAAACGCTCCCCAGGGAGCACGCGAATCAGATCCCCGGGCAGCAGTTCGTCCACCGGCACATCGGTCGGCTCGGTGCGGCGCACGCCATCGGGCAGCAAGTGAGCGCGCTCTGGGCGCAGCGCATACAGCGCGCGGATCGCGCTGGTGGTCTGGCGCTTGGCACGCGCCTCCAGCCATTTGCCCATCAGCACCAGCGTGATCACCACCGACGCACCCTCGTAATACAGGTGCACGATCTCACCCGGCTCAGCAGACAACCAGAGCCAGGTCGACAAAGCCCAGCCCGCCGTGGTGCCAATTGCCACCAGCAGCTCCATGTTTCCGGTCAAGGCCTTCAATGCGTGCCAGCCGGCCTTGTAAAAACGCGCACCGAGCCAAAACTGCACCGGTGTGGCCAGCGCAAACTGCGCCCAGCCCGGCAACATCCAGTGCTTGCCAAACAAATCGCCCAGCATCGGCAACACCAGCGGCGCTGACAGCAACACACCAACCAGCACCGGCAGCAAATCGCCCGAAATGCCGTGCCAGCGTTTGCCACCCAGATCATGGTCCATCGCGTCCGTGGCGCGCGGCTCGTAGCCGGCGTCGCGCACCGCACGTTTGAGGCGCGCCAGCGTCTCCAACGCATCACCGGTTTCTGGTTTGAGGGTGATTCGCGCCGACTCGGTGGCCAGGTTGACGGTGGCCTCGCCCACCCCTGGCTGTTTTTTCAACACCCGCTCCACGCGTAAAACACACGAGGCACACGTCATGCCGCCAATGCCGAGGTCGATTGGGGCGGCGGGTTCTGCGGCTTGGCCAAGCGCAGCATCTGCTTGACTGGCGAGGCGAATGGGAACGCTGGCAATGGTCATGTCGAAACTGTAAGCTTTCCCCCAGTGGGAAGGTCAAGCCACCGCGTGCACAGTCTGTGGTCAATGTGGGTGTGAACCATAAAGAAATCATTCAATCCCACTTGACCTTGACACAGTGTCAGGCCAAAAAATTTGTCTCTAAAACCATTGGAAATTGCCCATGAACCAGACTTTCAACGTGCAGGGCATGACCTGCGCCCACTGCGAAAAAGCCGTGACCACCGCCATCAAAATCCTGGACCCACAAGCCCAGGTGCGCATCGACCGAAGCCAGAACCGGGTGGAGGTTGACACCACGCAAACGCGCGACGCAGTGACCGAGGCGATTCGCGAAGAGGGTTACAGCGTTTCCGAATGACCAACCCAGAACATGCGAGCCAGAGGGCTCTGGCGGCGGTCACCACATGGCCAGTAAACATCGGGCAGGCCGCGCGCCTGAGCAGCATTTCACCCAAGATGCTGCGCCACTATGAGTCACTTGGTCTGCTCGGTGCGGTACACCGAACCGAGAGCAATTACCGGCAATACAGTCTGGCCGATGTGCACACGCTGCGCTTCATCCGCCGCGCCCGCGACATGGGTTTCAGCCTGGTCGACATCGCCGGGCTGGTCGGTCTTTGGCACAACCGCAAGCGCAGCAGCGCCAGCGTCAAGCGCATCGCCCAGCAACACCAGCAAGTTCTCAGCGAGCGCATCGAAGCACTGCAAGCCATGCAGCGCAGCCTGGAAACCCTGCTCTGCCTGTGCCCAGGCGACGGTCGGCCCGATTGCCCCATCCTGGACGACCTGGCCCACCCCTGACATCCAGCCAGCATGCACAGACACAAACAAATCCGTATTTTTTAACGCTCCGCCAACCAGCCAAGCCCCGTCTCAGCGGGGCTTTTTTGCACCTGCTTTCTGGAGGGGCAACTTGGAATTCCCCAGCTTCGCCACATGGCAAGGCACAAGTCTGCTTTCAGGCGCTAAATTGACACAAGAAATCGCCACAAAAACCCCGAGGAGACAAAGCACCATGCTGACCGCTTACATCACCCACACCGACTGTGTGCTGCACAACATGGGCGAGCACCACCCCGAGTGCCCCGAGCGTTTGGGCGCCATCAACGACCACCTGTTGGTCAAGGGGTTGCTCGACTACATGGTCCCGTACGACGCTCCGCTGGCCACCCAGCAGCAGCTGGCCCGCGCCCACGCCTCGCTTTACGTGCGCGAAATTTTTGCTGCCTCGCCCACCGAAGGCTTGCACGTGGTCGACCCCGACACCAACATGTGCCCGCACACCCTAAACGCTGCCCTGCGCGCGGCCGGCGCGGCGGTTGAAGCAACCGACCTGGTGCTCGCGGGGAGTGCCACCACTGCTTTCTGCTCGGTGCGCCCGCCTGGCCACCACGCCGAGCGCAGCGCTGCCATGGGTTTTTGCTTTTTCAACAACGTGGCGGTCGGTATTCGCCACGCGCTCGATGTGCATGCCCTGCAGCGGGTAGCGCTGATCGACTTCGATGTGCACCACGGCAACGGCAGCGAAGACATTTTTCGCGGCGACGAGCGTGTGCTGATGTGCTCGATTTTCGAAAAAGGCTTGTATCCGTTTAACGGCGAAAAAGCGGTCGGTTCCAACATGGTCAATGTGGGCCTGCCCAGCCGCAGCGGCAGCGGTGCTTTTCGCGATGCCGTGACCCAACACTGGCTGCCTGCACTCGATGCCTTTGCGCCGCAGATCATCTACATCTCAGCCGGCTTTGATGCCCACCGCGAGGACGACATGGGCAACCTCGGTCTGGTCGAAGCCGATTACGAATGGGTTACCCGCCAGCTCATGGGTGTGGCACAGCGCCACTGCCAAGGTCGGGTGATCTCTTGCCTGGAAGGCGGTTATGTGCTCAGCGCGCTGGCGCGCAGCGTTGCTGCTCATGTAAAGGTGCTGATCGGCGCTGACTGACCTCCCCTCTTACAGCCCGAAAACATCGCGGTTTTTGGCGCCAAAGACGCCTCGCCAGAGAACCAAACAAGCCAGGCTCTTCTGCTGCTGGCAGCACCCACTGCCCAGCGCGGCAGCGGCCAGCCTGTGTTAGTCGACACCCACACCACCGGTACCCTGGCCGATCCGGCCCACATCCGGGCCGACCTTGCCATCATTGCGCTGTATGACAGCAAAGCGGTTAAGGCGCTGGAGGTGGCCGGGCGCATCAAAGATTGAGCAACACAAGACTCGGTTGGCTTTTCCACTGTGATCTCGCTCGGCTCCAACACCTCGGTCAACCTGTACCAGGTGTTGGACTTGCAAGCCTGCAACGACCAGACCCACAGCATCGCGGTCTACCTGGAAGGCATCTCCAACGCACACCGCTTCATGAGCGCTTTGCGCGTAGCGGCCAACGTCGAACCGGTTGTGGTGCTGAAAGCAGGGCGCAACTTGGCTGGCCTCAAAGCCGCAAAAACCCACAGCGGCACCATCGTTGGAAGCCACGAGGTGTTTCACGCACCACAGCGCCGCGCTGCACCGCGGTGGTGCGGTGCGGTGCGGGTGCGGTGCGGGTGCGCTCCTATGTCAAGCTGTTCTCCGCTTCCAAGCGCCTGGCTTCGATCCAACGGCCAGTGGGCAAGCGGCTGGCTGTCGTTTGCAACTGCTGTGGCCCCGGTGTACTGGCAGCCGGCTGGCTGTGTGAAGTCGGGCCCACGCTGGGTACGTTCTCGGCTGAGACCATCACCAAACTGAAACCCCAATTGCCAGCAGTGGCATCGCTGCACAACCTGATCGATCTCTTCGAAGAAGCCGGCACCAAACACCACCGCCTGGCGATCGACGCCGCCGCCCACCACAAGGCGTTTGGCGGTGTGCTGGTGCTGCACCCGCCCAAATCGGGCATCAACGCTGCCAAGACAGCCCAGGCGATGGCCAGGGTGAAGGCCGGCTGGGCAAACCGCTGCGGTGCTTCTGAATCGGTGACGCCTCGGTGGGTGAGAGGCGCAGGGTGCTGGCGCGGGGTGACATACCCGTTCTCCACACGCTCAAAGTGGCAGTGGGCTCGCTTGGCAACATTGCCAGCTTTTATGAAAACCAACAGCTGCTGTAGCAAACGTCGCCAACCAAACCAGCTTGGCGCACAGTGCCAACTAGGCAATGAAGCAATGAAGCAATGATGATCGCCACTCAGTCTGGCTGTCCGGCGGCTCTCAAGATCGACCCTCTCGACACCAGCCACAAGAAAGATGAAAACGGGGTGGCGCTCGACATGGTGAGTTCCACCGGGGTGCGCGCCGTTTATCAAGCCACGATCCAGGCGGTGGGCAAGCACAAGCCGCAGATCGGCATCAACAGCGTTACCGTTCAGAAAATGGTGCGCAGCCAGCGCGGTCATGTGCTCAACATCGGTCTCACCACAGACAACCCGTTCGGCCCGGTGTTTGCGTGCGGCGCCGGCGGCACCACGATTGGGCCCATCAACCACTGTGCGATGGAGCTGCTGCCACTCAACCAGTTCCTGGCACGCCGCCTGATCAAGCGCTTGCGCGTTGCAGGAACCCTGGGCAAATGGCGCGGCGCCAGCGCAGTGGACCAACAAATGTAGGAACAAATGCTGTTGGAGGTGTTGGAAATGGTCTGCCAGCTGCCCCAGCTGCACGAAATGGACAACAACCCCATCACCACGAACGCATCTTGTGCGCTGGCAGCACACACCCGCATCGAGGTCGATGGTGCACCGTTCACCGTCCACAACCAAGCCCGTCTGGCCATTCCACTCACCCGGCACGCTGTGCGCAGCTTTGGCTGCTGCAAAGCGGAGGCAGCAGGTACACGATCGGCCTGATCCACCCTGTTGATGCTCGGTTGCCACAAAAACTGATGCAAAGCTTTTCACCTGGGCGCCGTCTACCAAAGGGGTGACCTCTAACCTCAGGCCCCCTTCGAATGACCTCGACGTCAAGTTGTTCAAACACAGTTTTGAAGGCATTTTGTGGGCTGTAGGGCGAGCTGTGGTTTGAGCTTTCTTATTCTTCTAAACCAATCTTATAAATTAGTAGTAGTAGTAGAGAGCAGCTTGTTCTGTGGATAAGCCGTTTTTTTCGTTGTAAAACAAACGCTTATGGTTTGTATAACGTTGTTTATGGTGGCCTGTCTGCTCGTCGGTCATTTGGGGACAAAAGCGGTCTCTGACATCCTGCTGTGGATAACCATACAGATATTAAAAAGTTATACACATGTCTGTGTACAAACTTTGTCCACCGTCAACCGCTGCCAGTCGCAAACGCGTTTTGACCCCAAATCTTGTGATGGGCTGTCACCGCTGATGCTCAGAGCCCACAGTTACAAGAATTCGGGTTTACAGGCCCTGGCTTGTCCATCAAAAAGTGGCGCACCACCACAACAGCCAACGGGCTACAGAGAAAAGCCCATTCCAGCCAATCAAAAAAGTGGGGTCAGTACAGCCGTTCGGTGGGATTCAGGTCGTTCATTTGGCGCTACAAGGGTCCGTGTTTTTCTCTTGCTCTTAATCATTCTTATAAATTAGTAGCAGTAGTAGAGGGCGCTGTATTCAGTGGACAAGTCACTTTTTTGATTGGATATCAAGCACTTACCCTCTGTGCAACGCTGTTCAAATCGACTGGTTTTCTAGTCCCTGATTTGGGGATAACATCTGGTTTTTACACTGTGTTGTGGATAACAATGGAGTTGTTAGAAAGTTATTCACAGAGTTGTGTGTAACGCTTGGGCATCTACCCTCACGCCGGTGTAAATCCAGGGAGAGCCGCTGGCGAAGGGCGCTGTGTCCTGACCATTGGCGATATCTGCACCGCTCCTTGCGTTGCGCAGGGTGTTGAACAGGGTGCTTGCTGCGTGCGTCACCACAAGCGCAAGGGCTACGGTGTTGTGCTTGTGGCAGATGACGCAATCTCGGGTTCGGGTTCGGGTTCGGGTTCGGGTACGGCGCGCGCGGCTCTGCTTTGACCTTGTCTGTGCCACAGAGCGGCATCAAGTCCGGCGATGGCGCACAGAGACAGGTGATCGCAGGTGAACACTTTCGGCGGCTTTCTTTCGCACAGGGCGCTGGTAACATGCGCGATTGACCGGTTTGCCACCCTGGGCGCCAGCCTGTCCCCGTTCTGATACATGACCACCATCCTCAGCGCCACCGCTCCCTCCTGCTTTGAAATCAAGAGTGCCAACCTGCCTTTGGTGGCCCTGTTGCTCAAGTCGCCAGATCTGGACCGTCTGGGCCAAGAGTTGGCCCAGCGGTTCGGTGACATGCCCGATTTCTTCGATAACGATCCGCTGGTGGTCGATCTGTCGCCCCTGCTGGCCGGTGAAGACAGCGATGCAATCGATTTCAAAACGCTTTCCGTTTTGTTGCGTGCCTACCGCCTGCAGCCGCTGGCGGTGCGCGGCGGCTCCAAGGTGCAGATGGCCGCCGCTGCGCTGGCAGGATTCATTGCGGCATCAGACGCCCATGTGCAACGCACCGCCAGCGCAATCGACCGGGCAGGCCCAGCAAGTGAAGCCGACCACACAGCGACAGAGCCCACCCCCGTTGCGATGCCACCGACACCTGGTGCGCTGGTGATCGACAAGCCGCTGCGCTCGGGCCAACAGGTGTATGCACGCGGTCGCGACCTTGTTGTCTTGGCCATGGTGAATCCAGGCGCGGAGGTGATCGCCGATGGCCACATCCACGTCTACGCACCACTGCGAGGCAGGGCGATTGCGGGCGCACGCGGCAATGGCGACGCGCGCATTTTTGCCTTGTCGATGGCGCCTGAGCTGATTTCGATTGCGGGCATCTACCGCACCATCGAAAGCCCGTTGCCCGCTGCGGTGCTCGGCAAACCTGCCCAGGTGCGCTTGGTGGCCGATCCCGATGGCGACAAGCTTGTGATAGATGCCATCAGCAGCTGAACCGCTTGCGACTGTGCCGACCTTTCTTTTGTTCCAATTCTGCGAGAGACACACTTCACCATGACAAGAATTGTTGTTGTCACATCTGGCAAAGGCGGTGTGGGCAAAACCACCACCAGCGCGAGCTTCGCCACTGGCCTGGCCTTGCGCGGTCTCAAAACGGCAGTCATTGACTTCGACGTTGGGCTGCGCAACCTCGATCTCATCATGGGCTGCGAGCGACGTGTGGTTTACGACCTGATCAATGTGATTCAGGGTGAGGCCAACCTGAACCAAGCGCTCATCAAGGACAAACAATGCGACAACCTGTTTGTTCTGGCTGCCAGCCAGACGCGCGATAAAGACGCGCTGTCGCAAGATGGTGTGGAGAAGGTGCTCAACGACCTCAAGGGAATGGGGTTCGACTACATTGTGTGCGACTCGCCAGCCGGCATCGAAACCGGTGCATTGATGGCAATGCACTTCGCCGACGAAGCGCTGGTTGTCACCAACCCCGAGGTGTCCAGCGTGCGCGATTCAGACCGTATCCTGGGCATGCTCAGCAGCAAAACGCTGCGTGCCATTGAAGGCAAAGAGCCAATTCAGGAGCACCTCCTGATTACCCGATACAACCCGAATCGCGTGGCTGAGGGCCAGATGCTCTCGTTAGAAGACATTCAAGACATCCTGCGTATCAAGCTGATTGGTGTGATTCCCGAAAGTGACAGCGTGCTTACCGCCTCAAACCAGGGCACACCAGTCATCCACCTCAAGGGCAGCGATGTTGCCGAGGCCTACAACGACGTGATTGACCGTTTCCTGGGTGCAGAAAAACCGCTGCGTTTTATCGAGGCTGGAAAAGCCAACTTTCTCAAACGCTTGTTTGGGGGAAAGTGAGGTGATGTCGTTTCTATCTTTTCTGATTGGCGAAAAAAAGCAGACTGCCAGCGTTGCCAGAGAACGGCTCCAGATTATCTTGGCGCACGAGCGCAGTGGCCGCAGCGCCGCCGAACCTGATTACTTGCCCGCATTGCAGCGAGAGCTGGTGGCGGTGATCTGCAAATACATCAAGATCAATCCAAGCGACATCAAGGTCCAGCTAGAACGTCAGGACAATCTGGATGTGCTGGAAGTCAAGATTGAGCTGCCCGACCGCAAGTGAGTGGCTGTCGCAAGCCATTGCTGTGCGGCGCAGCGTGGGATTCGTCGATGAAAGCTGTCTCTGATGTACGCTTTGCTTCCCTGCAGGCTGATCGAGATCCTCAATGTTGCCCGAAGTCTGGGCAAGCTCAGCACCATTTTCGGCGTGCCAATTCGCTATGTTCTCGGCAACAAGGTGCGCCATCTTGGTTTGGCTTTGGCCCTGGACAGTCATGGGCTGTGCTGTGCTGGGGCAGGTTGGCCGACCTGGTTTGGCTGGCGTCACCGGTTCGTGTGTACCTGTCGATGGAGGCGCGGGAGGCTACCTTCGTCAAGTTGGGTTAAGTCCGCGCCGGGTTTGACGATCTTTTCGGGCCCAAGGGGGCGATGGGTTTGAAAAACTGCACAACAAGATGCGAGCTGTGTCGCTGTTGACGCTGCGTTCCCAGCTGCTGGAGAGGAGCTGGATGGTGAGCCTGAGGCTGTGCTTGCACACCTTGATCCTGGACCGCTCGGGGCAGCCTCGATTGCCCAAGTGCACTGCGCGCGAATGCACAGCAACAGCGAGATGGTGGAAAAAATCTGCCGTTCCAGCATCGGTGAGACCATCGCTGCCGACCTGCGCTTGCTCGCGCGCTTGACCACCCTGGCTGAAACCGAGCTGTTGCAATTGTGCCCCTACCGGCTGCAGCAGATGGTAAGTGAATCCGCGCGCTCCTTGTAGCGCGAGCTTGTTTTGGACGCCGAATGCCGCAATGCTGAGCACATTGCAGCCAGTCTGGCTCCTTGCCTTTTACCGTGTTGCCCAGGGTCTGCCGGGTGCCTAGCCACAAGAACATCAACGTGCCAGACTCCTTCGTTGGTGTAGCCAGCGATGCGCTGGCTTTGCTTGATCGCCAGGGGCTGAGCCGCCGGTTACTGGCCCATTGTGGCGGCCAGGTGGTGCTCAAAATGGTTGTGGAAAATGGTTTTTCTATGTCGATCCCACCCAGGCCATGTGTTTTATCCAAACGACAACCGCGTTACCTTCTTCGACTTCTGCACGGTTGGCTGCTTCTTTGGGCAACACTGCAACAAGGTGCTAAAGAGGTTGCTCGGTGTGAGCGAGTGGGACGCCCAAGCAGTAGATGATGCGATGCCTGACAAAACTTGCAATAAGCACAGTGCGCTTCTGGCAACGCGATCAAGGACTTCATCAACCAGTGCCATGCCATGCCGCAGGCCAAGATCCACCTGGGCCAGATGCTGGCCGGCGTGACCACACACTTGCACGACCACCAGATCGCTTTGGCGACCAACATCGTGATGTTCATCAAAGCGTTTGTCACGCTTGAAGGCATGGGCCACAACCTCGACCCAGTGTTTCACATGACCACCGACGCCCTGCCCCTGCCCACTGCGTGCTGCGAGAGCGTTACCAGCTGCGGTTGATGATGCGACCGGGCTGGGGCCAGCCGGGTCGAACCCTGACCATGGTCTAGCAGCTGCCACGCGACCTTTCGCGCCTGCTGTGCAATGCGCGTCGAGGCTGGCTGTGCGTGAGCCATCAAACAGATCTCGAACTCAACCGCTTCACTGCGGCGCTGGGCGTCGCCAGGCTCATCATTGGCTCGTCGTTTGTAATGGCGGTACCAGTCAGCTCCACGCCCTTTTGCCTGCCCGCTTGCGGGTTCCTCGGTTTCGCCAGCGCATTTGTCGTCGGCGTGTGGCGGGTGCGCCCGGTAAGTCGCAGCAGCCGGCGCTGTGACCTGGACAACGGGGACTGACTGGGAACTGAGTGGGAACTGACTTTATCGCCCAGGTGACAACAATTCCACATCGCAATATAATGAAAGGCTCGCCTCAGGCGATTGACCGCGCAACCTTGCAAAAAATATGGAAGACGGCGCTCCTACCCCTGGCAGAGGGGCTTTTGGTCTTTCTCCTCCATGGCGCGACGCCCACTCTCTCACAGTGTGGTGAAATTCTCCCTGCTGTTGTTCTGTCTGCTGCCATGGATGGGCTACCGGCGCCAACGCAGTGTTGAAAATTCGCTGTGACGCTGGACAAGTCAGTTGGGTACCCCGGCACCCAGGGCCTGCCAATTTTTGGGTGCATCCCCGCTTGGCCGCACAGGCTGCGGGTTTGTTCCATTTGGTGTTTTTGATGATTTCTACGATTTCTGTTTCTGCAACGAAGCCTTTCTCCTCGCTTTCTATGGGCAAGTACCGTATTGCGGCATGCCCGCATTCCTTGCCCTGCGGTCGTTTTGTGGCCCAGGTGTCCATCGCCAGTGGCACCGGCAGTGCATCCACCGACCGCGTGATGCGTTTTGTGGACGATTTCGCCACCTTCGATGATGCTGCGCGCTACGCGCTGGCGCAAGGTGTTGACTGGGTGAACGACACGCTGCGTGTGCGAGGTGATCATCCCCATCCAAACGTGGCACTTTCGCCGCGCCAACCTATCTGTATTTGAACCCGAAGGACTGACTTATGGCCAAAGAAGAACTGATCGACATGATGGGCATCGTCAACGAGGTGCTGCCCGACACGCGTTTTCGCGTGACGCTGGACAACGGACACCAGTTGATTGCCTATTCCGCTGGCAAGATGAAGAAGAACCACATCCGCATCCTTGCGGGTGACCGTGTGTCTCTGGAACTCTCGCCTTACGACCTCACCAAAGGGCGTATCAATTTTCGCCACATTGAGGGCCGCGGCCCGATGGTGCCGCGCAAGCCTCGCTGATCCGAGGCCAGGCGGTGAGGGCGTTTAGATGTCCGTGTCGCGCACCATGAGCAGCCGCCCCCGGGGCGGCTTTTCCACGTCTGTGTCCAACCAGGCAGGCAGGCATTGGCCGAAGCCAGCTGGTACACCACAAGGCCAACTGGCTCAAACCAGGTGTTGGGCGCGCCGCTCCCGCACAGCTGCCGCAAGCCCTTGTAGCACCGGCACGGTTTGCGCCCAGCCGATGCAGGCGTCGGTCACGCTCACCCCCGGCTGTAGCGGCTGGCCAGCCACGATGTCTTGGCGGCCCTCGTGCAGGTGGCTTTCCACCATCACGCCGCATATGCGCGCGTCACCAGTTGCGATCTGCTGCGCCACCGCCTCGCTCACCTCGATCTGTTTGCGGTGCTGTTTGCTGCTGTTGGCGTGTGACACGTCCACCATCACCTGCTCGCGCAGGCCCGCTGTTTTCAGCAGCGCGCAAGCAGCGTTGACGTCGGCCGCGCTGTAGTTGGGCTGTTTGCCGCCGCGCAAGATGATGTGGCAGTCGGCGTTGCCACGGGTCTCGAAGATGGCGGCCTGGCCCATCTTGGTCATGCCCATGAAGGCGTGTTGCGCGTTCGCGGCCTGGATCGCGTCGCCCGCCACCTTCACACCGCCGTCAGTGCCGTTCTTGAAACCCACCGGACACGAGAGGCCGCTGGCAAGTTGGCGGTGGCTCTGGCTCTCGGTGGTGCGCGCGCCGATCGCGCCCCAGCTCACCAGGTCGCTGATGAACTGCGGCGAGAGCAGGTCAAGGAACTCGGTGCCCACCGGCAATCCAGTGGCCAGCAGGTCAAGCAGCAACTTGCGCGCCAGCTCAAGGCCCTCGTTGATCGCGAAGCTGCCGTCCAGGTGAGGGTCGTTGATGTAGCCCTTCCAGCCCACCGTGGTGCGCGGCTTCTCGAAATAGACCCGCATCACGATCAGCAGGTCTTCACTCAGCGCGTCGGCTTGTTGTTTGAGGCGTTGCGCGTAGTCGATGGCTTGGTCGTGGTCGTGAATGGAACACGGCCCCACCACCACCACCAGCCGGTCGTCCAGGCCTTGCAGCACGCGCGAGATCGCGCCGCGACTCTGCGCCACCAGCGCCTGCGCCGCAGGGGGCGCGGGCAGCCATTCTTGCAGCAGCGCTGGGGTAATCAGCGGACGCACTGCGCCGATGCGCGTATCGTCGGTGCGGGTGGTGTCCAGGGTGGAGGGCACTGTGGTGGCGGGGATGCGGTGGGACATGGGGACTGACGAAAGAACGTTGAAAAAATTCAAACAGGAGCGTTGGCCAAAGGCCGGCGTTGGGCCAGCCAGCGCGGCAGCGTGGCTTTGCTGCAGCGCTGCAGCTCCATCAGGAAACCATGATCGGGGTCGACCACCGCGTGACGCGTGCGCAGATCGTATTGCATGCGTGTAAGCAGAGCAGCGGCCATTTCGGCGTCCACCATGGCGCGGTGGGCCGCACCGGTTTGTGGCAGCCGCAGGCGCTGCACCAGCGCGCCCAGTTTGTGGCTTGTTGCCTGTGGGTAGAGCCGGCGTGACAGCAGCACGGTGCAGGCGAACGGTTGCGGCGCGGGCAGGTCGGCCAGCGCCAGCTCGGCCTGCCAGTAGCGGCGGTCGAACGACGCGTTGTGCGCCGCCATCGGCGCCCCACCCACAAAGCGTGCCGCGTCCGCCATCACCTGCTCGGCGCGCGGTGCGGCTGTGACCATTGCGTTGGTGATGCCGGTGAGCTGGGTGATGAAACCCGGGATGAACGCGCCCGCATTCATCAGGCTTTGAAAGCGGTCCACCACCTGGCCACGCTCCAGCAACACGATGGCGATTTCGGTGGCGCGGTCACCCATCGAGGGCGAGATGCCGGTGGTTTCAAAGTCGATGACGGCGATGTGGGTCATGGGGCGTGCATTGTCTCAGGTAGGTAGGTAGGTGGATCGTTGGGTGGGTGGGTGGGTAGGCGGGCGGGCCGGCTATGCGTGGATTCGGGCTGCTGTGTGTCCCTGCTGAGCCTGCCGGCATGCGGCATGGCCGACACTCTCTCCATGAGCAACGAATCGACCACCCCTACCATCGACGCCGCCCGAGCCGGCTTTCACTTCGACAACAGCTACGCGCGAGACCTCAACGGGTTCTACGCGCCCTGGCCTGCGGCCCAGGTGCCCAGCCCGGTGCTGCTCAAGCTTAACCACGCGCTCGCTGCCGAACTCGGCCTGGACGCAACCGCGCTCAATGGGCCCTTGGGCGGCGCCATCTTCAGCGGCAACCTCGCGCCCCCCGGCGCCACACCGATTGCCCAGGCCTACGCCGGCCACCAGTTCGGCGGCTTCTCCCCCCAGCTGGGCGACGGTCGCGCGCTGCTGCTGGGCGAGGTCATCGACCGCCAAGGCCAGCGGCGCGACATCGCCTTAAAAGGCTCAGGTCGCACGCCGTTTTCGCGCGGTGGCGATGGCAAGGCTGCGCTCGGTCCGGTGCTGCGCGAGTACCTGATGGGCGAGGCGATGCACGCGCTGGGCATCCCCACCACCCGCGCGCTCGCGGCTGTGGCCACTGGCGAGCAGGTGTTGCGTGATACAGGCTCGCTGCCTGGCGCCGTGCTCACCCGCGTGGCCGCTAGCCACCTGCGCGTGGGCACTTTCCAGTTTTTCGCCACCCGCGGCACGCCCGATCAGCTCAAGGCCCTGGCCGACTACGCGATTGCTCGCCACGACACCGCGATGGCGCACAGCGAGCAGCCCTATCTGGCCCTTTTGCGCCAGGTGGCTGAGCGCCAGGCCGTGCTGATCGCGCGCTGGATGGGCGTGGGCTTCATCCACGGCGTGATGAACACCGACAACATGACGATTTCGGGCGAGACCATCGACTATGGCCCTTGCGCCTTCATGGACGCCTACGATCCAGCCACCGTCTTCAGCTCCATCGACCGCCAGGGCCGATACGCCTACGGCAACCAGCCCGGTATCGGCCAGTGGAACCTTGCTCGCCTGGCCGAAACCCTGTTGCCCTTGTTGCACACCGATGTTGACCAAGCCGTTGCCCTGGCCAGCGAGGTGGTCAACAGTTTTCCTGAGCGTTTTCAGCGCCACTGGCGCGCCGAGCTGCGCCACAAGCTCGGCCTGCAAGACGAAAGGCCCGATGACGATACGCTGGCGAGTGACTGGCTGGCGCTGCTGCAAACCGAGCGCATCGATTTCACGCTGGCCCACCGCCTTCTGGCCGACGCCGCGCAAACGGGCAATGCCACCGCGTTGCAAAGCCTGTTCGTCAACCCAGCCGCGCCCGATGCCTGGCTTCACCGCTGGCAGACACGCGCCGCCAGCGACACCGCTACGCCCACAGCACGCGCCGAGCAGATGCGTTTCGCCAACCCACTCTATATTCCGCGCAACCACCAGGTCGAGGCGGCGCTGGCTGCTGCTGTTGAACAGGGCGACC
>Ga0105055_10003758_pt1 | contig 22713 bp, 11 predicted proteins | sample BON03_FD_78090 | JGI IMG/M metagenome (GOLD analysis project Ga0105055, IMG submission 78090) | Freshwater microbial communities from Lake Bonney liftoff mats and glacier meltwater in Antarctica - BON-03 | ecosystem: Environmental > Aquatic > Freshwater > Ice > Glacier meltwater | place: Lake...
CGGGTCAGGGCCCCGGGCGGGCCCCCCTTTGGGGGGGCCCTTTTTTTTCCCGCGGGCCCGCGGGCCCCAAGGTGTTGGGGCACCGTTTTTTCTTTCCCCCCCCCCCCCCCCCGCTTTTTTTCTAGATTCGCTCACGCCCCCCCGCCGAACACAAACGCACTCGCACCTCATCCCAGGTCTTCCACCGGCTGCTGATCGACTGGAGCGGCGCGCGCCCGCCGCCGCCCGCGCCCCCGCCGGCCCCGACCAGCAGCGGCAGCGGCGCGCCCCCGCCGGCGCTCGCGGCGGCGGCAGCGCCGCAGCCCCCCCATCAGCCGCAGCAGCCGCAGCAAGCCGAGGTCGTCCCCGGCTTCTCGCGCTTCTGCCTCGAGCGCATCGCCGGGGGCGCGTGCGTCCTGGGGGTGTTTGGCTCGGGCGCCGACGCGGCGGCGGCGGCGGCGGCGGCGGCGCTTCCGGCGACCGCTCTCGGCGCCGGCGGCGCCGCCGCCGTGGCCGCCGCCGCCCGAGGAGGGGTCGGCCTCGACCCGCGCGACGCCGGCACCGTCGCGCTCCTGGGCGACGCCGCCCTCGCCCTGGCCCTGGTCGCGAGTGCCCTCTCCGCGGGCGGCGGCAGCGGGGCCGCGGCGCTCGCGGCCGCGCTCGAGGCGGGCCCGCTGCCGGCGTCGATGGCGCCGCCAGAGGCGCGCGCGCGGCTGCTGCAGGCGCTCCGCGGCGCGAGCGGCGGCGGCGGCGGCGGCGGCCACGTCGATCTGCGCGAGGTGAAAGACGCGCTGCGGTCCGGACTGCAGGCGCAGCGCGCGACCAGCGGCATGATGACGGGCAGCGGGAGCGGGAGCCGCGGGTGAGAGCGGGGAGGCGGGGGTGGGGGGGCGTTTTCGTTTTGTGTTTGTGTGTGGCGGGCGCGGGGGCGTTGTCGCCCTTGCGCTCTTCCCGCTTTCTTGGCCGCGCTTTTTTTCCGAGAAACAGAGAGGTCGGCGGGACTACCCATGTTGTAACAGCAGGACTTGATCTTTAAGATGTGTTCAACAACGCGGGGGAGTTCCCCGCCACCCCCAAGAAACACAAGCCCAAAAAAAGAGCGACCGGCGCCGCGCTTGCGCTGCTTTTTTGCGCCGCCCAGAAAAAATAAACACGGCCGCTGTTCGATCCCTTCCGTCACGCACGCGCCCCTCGGCACCTTCATATCCTCAGCACCAGCGCGCCTTCTTCGGGTTGAACGACTTGGGCGCCAGGCCCAGCATCGCGCGCGCCGCCGCCTCCTCGCGCTCGACCAGCTCGGGCATCGTCTCCCGCGCCAGGCGCCACGCGTCGGCGTCGCTGATGGGCGGCGGCACGTGCAGCGGCGGCACGGGCGGCAGCCGCAGCTGCAGCGGCGGCGGCGGCGGCGACGAGGGCGGGGCGGCGGCGGCGGCAGCGACGCCGGCGGCAGGGCCGGTCGCGGCGTCGCCCTCGTCGGAGGCGGCGGCGGCGGCCGCGGCGAGAAGCTCGTCGAGGCGGCCGGCGTCGTCGGCGTCGGCGTCCGAGGCGGTCGCGGCGTCGGCGGCGCTCGCAGCGGCAACGGCGGCGGCGGCGGCGGCGGCGGCGACTGCAGAGGCCTTCATCCGCAGGCGCAGGGGGATGCCCGAGTTGGGCTGCGGCGGCCGCGGCAGAAACGGGGGCTGCTCGGCGGCGGCAGCTGCTGCTGCTGCTGCGGCGGCGGCGGCGGCCTTGCGCGCGGCGCGCGGCGCGGCCGTGTCGGTCCGGCGGCGGCGGGGAGGGGCCGGCGGGCTGGGGGCGGCCGCCTCCGCTTCCTGCCGTTGCGCCTGCTGCTGCCGCTGCTGCTGCTCCTGCTGCGGCTGCAGCTGCTGCGCCTGGGGCGCGGAGGCGGCGGCGCCCGGCAGCGCAGAGGACGACCCGGGGGCCGCGCCGATCGAGGGAGGAGCGGCCGCGGCGGCTGCGGCGATCGCGGCGACAGCGGCGGCGACGGCGGCGCTCGCGGGGGCGGCGGCGGTCGCGGCGGCGGCGGGGGTGGGGGCGGAGGGCCGCGCCTTGGTGCTCAGGCGAACGCGCTTAGGCTTGGCGGCCTGCGCGGGCGAGAGCAGCTGCTGCCGGACCCGGTGCTGCCCCTGCAGCTGCTCGCGCGACTCGTCGGCCATCATGGGAGACAGGCGCACGGGGGTCGGGCCTGCCGCGGCCGCCGCCCCGCTGGCGTCTGGGGGCGTGACGGGCGTCGCGGCGGCGGCGGCGGCCCTGGGGGCGGGCGCGGCGGTCTCGGGCGCCGCGCCGCCCGCGCCCGAGCCCGCGGCTGCAGCGACCACGGTCGCGGGCGCCTCGACGTTCGAGGGCGAGGCGCCGCCGGCCGCCGGGGCGCGGCGGGCGACGGTCGAGGGGGGGATGCCGCTGCCGCCGCCGCCAGAGGAGGGGGCGTCGCGCGCGCGCGGACCGGGCAGCGGCGGCAGGCCCGCTCCCGCCGGCGCCGGCGGCGCCGCCGCCGCCAGGCCGCTCATCGCGCCGGCGCCCGAGTGCGGGGCGCCCTTGAGGGAGGCCGCGGGCGTGCACGCCACGAGCGGCGGGCTCTTGGCGGCGGCGGCGCTGCGGGAGCCGGGGGTGGCGGGCGCGGGAGAGGGGGCCGCGGCCGAGGGGCTCGGCGCGACCGCGGGGGCAGCGGCGGCGGCGGCGGCGGTGGCGGCGGCATCGGCGGCGGCGGCGGCGGCGGCGGCGGCCAGCTCTGTCTTTTCCTTGCGGCCGGCTTCGGACGCGGCGCGGCGGCGCTTCTGGGGCGGGGCCAAGAGGCCCGCGCCGACGCTCGCGCCCGGGGGCGCGTTCTCCTTGTTGTCGTCCTTGTTGTTGCTGCCGGTGCCGCCGCGGTTGCTTCCGGCGTCGACGCCGCCGCCGCCAGCGCCGCCGCCGCCCGCGGCGGCGGCGGTGCGCGCAGCGGCCGCGGCCGCATTGGCGTCCTCGACCCTCTGCACGGGCGTGCGGCCCTGGAAGAGGCGGTCGACCTGTCGTTTTGTGGTGTGGAGACGATCAGAGATCCAGGGATGGAGCGCATCGGGCCAAGAAGACGGGGGCGTGTTTCTCGCGATTTTGAGTTTTGAAAGGGGGGGCAGCTGTCTCGTAGCGGCCGCCGAGCGGCGGCGGCGGCGGCGCGCATCTTCGGCGGCCGATCAGCAGCAACTTTCAAACGCCCCCATATTGGCCGCCTCACCTCCTCAAAGTCTCGCCGGCCCTTGGCACCGACCGGGTGCTTGGAGGCCTTGGAGTCCCAGAAGAACGGAGCGAGCGTGCGCAGCTCCTTGAGGCTCATCGTGGCGATTTCGGGGTGTTGTTGAGTTTTTTTTCTCGTTTCCAGCAGCTCTCGATTGACAGGTGAATCGCGATGCGTTCCGATGCGCGCGTCGGCGGAGGCTGAGGGTGTGCGACGAGGGGACGCCGTCGATATTTGGGCCGAGCGGTTGCGTACGTTTCCAAAAAAGTGGGATGCGAGAAAGAATGTGAAGCAGAGAGGCAAGGCGCGCGCGCCCCCCTCTTTGTGCGTTGTTCGCCGGCCGCTGGCCGCCGGCCGCCGGTCGCCGTCCCTGCGGTCGTCTCGCGGGCCCCAATCGAATGCAATTTCGTTCAAGCGTCTTTCCTTTTTTCACAAGGATCGTCTTCCGTTTTCATAATGCGTCTGGGTGCAAAGATGGCAGCTAGATGTATGGAGGCGTGTGGGGGACGCACACGCAATAGGCAAGAGGAAACAAAGGCGGCGGCGACGCCGAGGGTGGAAACGCGAAACTTTCTCCCTTTCCATATCATCGGCGGAACAAAGCGGGGGGCGGAAGGAGGAAAAAAGGGCGCCTCGCAAGTGGTCCTCGAGGCGGCGTCTTGGGGCTTGGGGGGGCCGGCGCGAGCGGCAAAAGGATGTGGGTACAGAGGAGAGCGGCGCGCGGCGGCGGAGCTCGTGCGTGGTGTGAAAAAAGAACGAAACGGGGGGCTGCGGCGAACAAAATTGCAAGGGGGGGGGCGCGGGCGCGGTTGTGTTTTTCTGGTTGGGGGGGGACAATTTTGTACAACACGTGTGTGTGTTTGTGCGTGCGAGTGCAAGCACGTGCGCACCCCTCGTGGCACATCGAGGACGAGGGAGAGAGAGAGAGGGCGCCTCAGCACGCCGCCCCGGCCTCGGGCGCCGGAGACGACGACGACGGCCTATCGGCAGCGGCAGAGGCAGAGGCAGAGGCAGCGGCGGCAACCGCGGGGCAGGGTGGCGAGAAGCCGCGCGCCGCGTCCAGGGCCGACGTGCCACCCCCGGCGACCGCCGCGCGCTTGGCCGCGCGCTTGGCCCGCCGGCCGGGCGCTTCGGACTCTGCGGCGGCGGCAGCCGCCGCGCTCGCCGCCGCCGCCGCCGCCGCGGCCTTGCTGCCGCCGCCGCCGCCCTTGCGCGAAGGCACGGGCGGAGGGCGCGGGCGCGCGTACATGCGCCCCGCGCGCACCACGCCACCCTCGCCCCAGCGCCGGTTGCCCAGCAGCATGCCCGCGGCGCCCAGCCCCAGCCCCGCGCCGCCCGCCGCCTCGGCCGCGCGCCGCGCCGCCGCCGCGTTGGGCCCCGCGCCGGGGCCCGAGAGGTAGTGCCCCTCGAGCTCCTCGTCGTCCTCGAGCTGCGCGTCCAGGTAGGCCTCGTACTCGTCCGCCCAGTCGGGGAAGCCGGAGGAGGACGAGGACGGGCCGGCCGCCGCCGCTGCCGACGCGCCCGCGCGCCGGCCGGCGCGGGTCGAGGCGGCCGCGTGCTGCGCCAGGCGCGCGGCCTCCTCGCGCGCGTGCGCGCGGAACCACGACGAGCGCAGGAGGAGGGTGACCGACTCCTCGACGGGGTAGTCGCTCAGCGATCCGTCGAGCAGGCGGTGCGTGTACAGGTAAGAGAACCGCGCCTTGCAGCAGGGGCACGACTCGCGCGCGGCCTGCGCGGCGGCGCCGCGCGGCGCGGCCTCGGGCGCCGAGTCGACCCAGGCGAGGATGCACTGGCAGCAGAACTCGTGGCGGCACGTCTTGACGACGGCCAGGTCGGCGGGCGCGATTTGCTCGAGGCAGATGGCGCACGTCATGTCGTCCGGGCCAGAGTCGTCGTCGGCGCCGGCGTTGGCAGCAGTGGCGGGGGAAGGGGTGGCGGCGTCCTCGTCCTCGCCGTTGCCGTCCTCGTCGCCGGCCGGTGTTGCCGCTGGGGCGTCTGGCGCGGCGGGTGCTGGCGTGGCGGCGAGCGGGGGGTAGGCGCCCGAGGGCGAGGGCGAGGGCGGGGCGCTGTCCGCTGCCGCTGCCGGTGCTGCGGTTGGATCCGAAACGGCTGCGTCAGCGTCGCCGACGAGCGCCCCGGGAAGCAACGGCGGGGCGGCGTCGCGCGAGACGACGCGCGCCCACGCCATCACCGGGCGGGGCTGCTGCGGCTGCTGCGGCTGCTGCTGCGGCTGCTGCTGCTGCTGCTGGTCGTCGACGTCGCCGCCGCGGGGCGCCTGCTTTTGACGTTTTGGTTGTGGAGGAGAGGGCGGATGCGTGAGCAAATGTGTGAAGAGATTCGGGGGTTGTTTGTCGTTGCGCCTGAGCTCTTGACCGACAATCGACGCACCTGCTGCGCGGCCGCCGGAGAGGTCGACATGATGCTGAGCTCGGGAGGGCGACGACGTGACCCGCGCGGGTGATTCGTGGGACCCAGGCGGAATCAATGAGGTCCTCCCTCCTCGTGTGGCGAGAACAAAGACTTCTAAACTAGAACTTCTAGCCCGCCGCGCATATCATGGCGCGACGCAAGGAAGGGGCTGCGGAGGTCTCCGCTCGCCGACCACCCTTCGCACCGCCAAGAGAGAAAAAGAGAGGAAGAGGAATCGCAGCGGAAAGGGGAAACTATGAGGGGGAGGAGGAGAGGGGGAGGAGGGGCACCTAGAACAGGAGAGAGGAGGAGAGTCGAGGAGCGACACCCGTGGGCGGACAGCACCAAAACGCGCGCGCCAACTAATTAACCCCGCCCGCCGTACGCGCGCGCGCACACACACGCAACCGCACGCCCGCCACCCACATCAAGCGCCACCCACAGCAATTGCTCGACGAAACACTTACACAAGACTTCCTCTCCCTCCGCAGCCTCCCACACACAAAAACACGCCGGCCGGTGGGCGCGCGCTTGTCGCTGTCACAAAGGGGCGAGCGCGCAGGAGCGGCGGGCGATCGCCCGGCGTCGCCGGCGGCCGCGCGCCCATTTGCCGCCGTCGGCCGGTCGATCGATCGCGCGCCCGCTCCGCTGCGCCGTCCGCCCCGGTCGTCTCGCTGTTGCGGCTGGCGACCGCGACGGAGGCTCTTCTTTCCGCCCCCGCCCGTCTCCTCGAAAAAGCCAAACAGCAAAATGGCGAGCGAGCTCCTCTCGCTCGCCGACGCGTCGGCCCTCATCCACCGCGTTTGGCCGCCCCAGCCCGCCTCGGCCGCCGACAGCCCCGAGGCCGTCGCCCACGAGGCGCGCCGCTTCGCCGCCCTCTTGCTCGTCGCCCGGCAGGCAGGGCGGCTCGCCGATTCGCGCACAAAGATGTCCGACGTGGGCTCGGCCGTCGCCGTCGCGCTCGGCCGCCGGCACTGGCCGCCGATCCCCACGCGCAAGGCGAAAGGGCTGCTCTGCCCCGACGTTCTGCGCGCGGACGCGCGCTTCGAGCTTTCCCCCGACGAGTCGCTTATCTCCGGCGGCGGCGGCGCCGGGCAGGAGTCCGTCCGGCTCAACCTGCGGCTGCTGGCGCTGCCGCCGGCCGAGGCCGCGCGCCTGGGGGCGGGCGGCCCGCCATGGTGGCCGGCGCCGGGCGGCGCGGTCGTGCGGCCGGGCGCGTCGATGTGCCGCCAGTGGCGCCTGAACCGGCGCTGCCCGGGCGCGGCCAGCCAGGCGTGCCCCCACTCGCACCCGCCGCCCGACTCGGCGTGGGCGCTGTTCGACGACGGCGCGCCCGTGCCGCGCCCGGCCCCTCCCTTTTCGGGCAAGGGCGGCGGCGGGCCGAGCGCGGGCGGCGGCGGCGGCAGCAGCGCCGCGGCCTCGTCCTCCCCGCCGGCCGCCGCCGCAGCGGGCCCCTCCGCCTCTCCAGCCGCCCTCCTCGCGCCCACGGGCGCGCCGCTGCAGCTGCTGCCCCCGGGCGACCCGGCGCTCGACGACGAGGGCCACGTCCCGGCCGTCCTCACGTGGAGCGACCTCTCGCGCCAGCGCGGCGCGGTCTCGGCGCGCCCGCCCGCGCGGCAGGCGCTGGCCGCCGCGCTCGAGCGGGTGTGGGACCCCCGCGCCGGCAAGGAGCAATATATGCTCGCCGTGCTGGCGCGCCTGATCGTCTCCGCCGCCCTGGCCATGCCGCAGGGTGGGGGGCCGGCCTGCGCGGGCCCGCCCGACGGGACGCCGCCCATCCCGGGCGGGCACGGGGCGGCGCTGGACGACGGCGGGCCGGGCGGCGGCGTCGGCGGCGGTGGCGGCGGCTCGGCGCGCGCGCTCCCCGCCGCGGCCTTTGCCACGCGCGCGGGCGGTGAGGTGGTAGCGCGCGTCATCATGGCGGCCGTCGGCATGGAGCTGCGCGACGCGTGGCGCCGCCAGCGCCTCTACGACTTTGAGGCCAAGCCCTACGCCTCGCTGTCCGCCCTGGTGGAGGAGCACGAGCTTACTGGATTTTTAGTGCTCGACCCTTTGCCCGTGGCCGGCGGCGGCGCCCGCTGCGTGGGCCTGCGCCTCACGGCGCTGTTCGGCGGCCCGGGCGCGCCGGCCAAGTCGGGATCCCGCAACGCGGTGGACGGCCTGGCGACGTGGTTCGGCGAGATGCTCGAGGGCGCGTGGCCCGCGGGCGAGCCGCGCGGCGACCGGCGGGAGATCGCCCTCCGCGCCGTCAGCGCTTGGGCGGGGCGGCGTGGCGGCAAGTCCTCGGCCGGCGGCGGCGGCTCGGGCAGGGGCGGCTCGGGCGCCGCCGCGTCCGAGGGCGCGCCCCTCGTGCGCGAGCTCCTGGGCGCGTGCGTCCCTGCGATTGCGTTCGCCGGGCGCGCAGGCGCCGCCGCCGCCACGCCGCCGCCGCCCGGCCTGTCGCCGCTGCGCTTCCGCGTCGCCACCAGCGCCGCCGAGGAGGCGGGCCTCAGCGCCGGCGGCCCCGCGCTCAAGGGCGGCGCCGGACAGCCGGCCTACTACGGCCGGGCGGTGGCGGGCACGGGCGGGGCGCTGCAGCTCGTGCGGCTCGGGCCCGACTGGATATCCGACGGCCGCGCCGAGGAGGGCGTGTGCGTGCAGCTAAACCTGCGGCGGCTGGCTGCGCTGGTCGCGCGCGGCGGGCAGCAGCGCGTCTCCTCCGCGTCCGCGGGCGGGGGCGGGGGCGTCGCCAGCGGCAGCGCCGGCGGCGTCGGCAGCGCCGGCGGCGGCATCGGCAGCGCCGGCGGCGCGGGTCCTGCGAGCGTGTACGCGGGGTCTGCCGGCGGTGTGAGGGCGGCGTTGCAGGCGGAGGCGGACGAGGAGGACGAGGGGGACGAGGACGAGGACGACGACGAGGAGGAGGGGGCCGAGGGTCCCTGCGGGATCGAGAGCGGGGCCGAGGAGGAGGAGGGCAACAACGACGACGACGACGACGGCGACGAGGGCGGCGACGACGACGACGACCTCGACGAGGAGAGCGCGCAGCAGTTGGAGACGCTGGCGCGCCTGCGCGGCCTGTCCGGCGCGGGCGCGGCCGGCAGCGGCGGCGGCCGCCAGGGCAACGGCACTGGCGGCGGCGGCGGCGGCGGCTCGGGCGCCCGCACCAACAACACCAACAGCAGCGGGGGCGGCGGCGGCGCGCCCTCGTCGTCCGCCGCGCCCGCCCCCTCCTCCTCCGGCGCGCCGCACCCCCCCTCCTCCACCCGCGCGTGGGACGCGCCCCAGGGCTGGCCGTCCCCGTCGTTCGAGCCCATGGCGCGCGCTGAGGCGGCGGTCCGCCTCGTCTCGCGTCCCGACGCGGCCGACGCCGGCGGCGGCGGCTGGCCGTCCTCCTCCTCCTCGCCGGCGACGGGCCCGGCGGCCGACGCGCGCGCCATGCTCGAGCTGCAGCAGCACCTCGCCATTGTCCCCCTCTTCTCCGCCTTTGTGCCCTGCTGGAAGGGCCGCGCCCAGATCATGTGCGTCTTCTGCCCGCACGCGCCCGCGGGCGGCGGCGCGCCGGCCATGCCCGCTACTGTATACTTGCTGGACGTCTCCGCCTCGCGCCGCCACCTGGCCGCCGCCGTCGCCGCCGTGCGGCCGGCGCTCGAGGACGACTGCACCGCGACGGTGCTGTGCGGCTCGCGCGAGTGGCTGATGCAGGCGGACGCCGCCCTCGCCGCGGGCAGCGGCGGCGGCGGCTCCCCTCCGCTCCGGCCGCGGTGCGTCCTGGACGTGCAGCAGATGCGCGCGCTTGAGGTGCAGCTGCGGCGCCACGCCGCGGCGTCGGGCGGCGGGGCGTCGTCGTCCTCGGCGGCGCCGCCGGCCGCGCCGCCGCACCCGGCGTCGCTGAGGCAGCTCGCGCTGTGGGCGGGGGTCTATCACCCCGTGCGCCACGACCCGCGCACGGCGGGCGGCGTGCGCCTGTGGCAGGAGCGCCCGCTGCCGCCCGACTGCGTCGAGTGCGGGGCGGCCGACGCCATCTTCCTGGTGCTGGTGTGCGAGTGGATCCTGCCGCTCTTGCAGCGCGCGGCGGCCGCGGCGGCGGCGGCGGTGGCGCGCGCGGGCGGGGCGCCGATCCCCGCGCTGGGCAACGTGGCGCCGGCCGTGCCCGCGCGCGCGCCGGCGGCGCTGGCGGCGATCGTGGCGCCCGCGGGCAGCCCGGCCGACCTGGTTTGGGACCGCGCGCGGGCGGCGGCGGGCCACCCGGATCTGGCGCAGGTGCTTGCGCAGTGAGATTCGGATCGTTGGTTTTGTGTTTTGGTTGTCGCTGTTTGTTGTTTTTGCCGCCGTCTCTCGCTCAGATTCGAGCCGCTCCGATTTAGCGTAAAGCATCAAGATCCGGCCGACCTGCGAGCGTCGGCTCCTTGCAAGAAGCACAAATGAATTGAGGGGTTGCAAAATCGAAGTCCAACAACTGAAGAGAGAGCAGAACGCCCAGAAAAAACAAACACGAGGCCGCTTTTTGGCCAAAAACGCGACAAGAGCAAAGCGCAACCAAACCAAACCCCCCGCTCCTCAACTCCCAAGACGAAAAAAAATGGTGTTTCACAGCCTGGCCGTCGCCTCGAACCCCTTGTACACCAGCCACAGCACCGCCAGGCCCGTGGCAAGCGCGAGGGCGTCGCTGTTGAAGGCCTGCCGGTCGGTCTGCCCCTGGAAGAACTTCATCGGGTCGTTGGGGTCGCCGCCGCCGCCATCCGCGCCCTCGTCCCCGTCCATCGACGCCAGCGCCGACAGCGCGTCCGCCGCCCGCCCCAGGCCCTCGCCCGCGTCCAGGGACGCCTCGCGCGCGGCCCAGGCGGCGCGCGAGGCGGCGATGGCGGCGGCGGCCGCGGCGCCGACGCCCGGAGAGGCCTGCCAGGCCTCGGTGTGCTGGGTCACCCGGCCTGTCAGCAGGTTGAGCGAGAAGGTCGAGACCACGTCGGCCGAGACGCCGGAAAAGACGAAGAGGTCGCCTTTCACGGTCCAGGAGATCTCGGCGGTGCCCTTGTCGACCATGCGGATCCGGGTGACGGTCTGCGGTTGGGGATGAAGCGGTGTGTTTTTCGTTCGGCGGCGGCGTTTCGGAGAGGTTGGAACGGCGGCGAGGGGCGCGCGGCGGTGAGAAAGAGAGGAGAGAGAAGGGTCAGCGAGCGAGGGGCGGGGAGCAGCAAGAGAGCCGGGCGTCCCCCTGTACGCGCTTCAGCCAACAAGAACGAGGAGGGACAAGGGCTGACCACCAAACAACTCACCGCCTTGGCCCCCTTGAGCGCAAACTCTGGCCAAAAGGCGCGCGCGCCGTGCAAGCCGCCGCCCGTGAAGCGCCGCGCGCCGTCCGAAAACTTGACGTCGGGCTGGAACAGGCGCGCGGTCCAGCGGCGGGCGCCGACGTCGCGCGCGAGCTGGCGCACGGCCTGCTCCACGGCGGGGCTGGACGTGCACTCGAACTCGTTGCAGTAGTCGCGGCGGACGCCCTCGATCTCGAGCTCGGGGAGCGAGCCGGAGGAGGAGGAGGAGGGCGGGGGCGTCCGCTGCACGGCCCGCGGAGGGGGCGCCAGCGGGCGCCGGGCGGGGGCGGCGGCGACGGGGCGGCGGAGGCCGAGGCGGCCAATGCCGGCGCCGAGCGGGGTCGACGCGGCGCGCGCGCTCGTGGTCGCTGTTGGTTGGGATGTGGCGTCGGTGAGTGTGGGGTCGGGCGTGAGCGGCGGATGGGAAGCGTGCGCCTCTCGCCTCGGACGCGGATCGATCCCCCCCTTGGGTCGAGCAGCAACACGCGGACTCACCGGCCGAGGCGCCGCACGACCGCAAGAGCGAGGGCGGGGCCATCGTGTCTGCGCGACTCGCCCTGCCTTGAGGGTGACAGAGAGAGCTCTAGAAAGACAAGGCCGCGTTTGAGAGAGAGAAGGGAGGAAGAGTGTCCAGCGAGGACGAAATCGCTCGACCGGCGCTCTTCTCCCTCTTGCGTTCGAGAGATTGGGAGTGGAGTGGTGAGCGAGAAGGTCAATGTGAACAACGTTGTGACGGGTCGTCGTGAGAGGGAGGGCGGGAGCAAAGCAGGTTCGGCCGCCGCCGCCGGGTCCAAAGACGTCCGACGCTTGACGCCGATGCCGCCGCTTCGGCGGAACGTCGCGGCCCGCGCGCTTTGTGTGGTTGTTTTGCGCGCTCGTTCCGCGGACGTCCGCGCATATGACGTGTGTGTGTGTGCTTTTCACATCGCCCGCTCTCTATCTCGTCAACCGACATTGGTCGCGTCGCCCTCGTTCTTCCGCGACCGCGCAAGTTTCCTGGATCACCACTCTGCGCCGCCTCTCTGCTTCTCCCTCCCTCCCTCTCCTTTCGCCTCGCCCGCACAGCAGCATCACACGAGCCCTCGATCCGCGCGACAACTAGACAGCCACGCACCCCGCGCGCGCGCGTCCGCGCCTCCACACACATACACCGAAGAAACATGGCGGACCCACCGCCGCCGGTGCCAGCAACGGCGCCGCCGGCGACGAGCGCGAGCGCCGCCGCCGCCGCCGCCGACCGCCGGCTGCCCGTCACGCTGCTCTCGGGCTTCCTCGGCGCCGGCAAGACCTCCCTGCTGCGCCACATCCTGCGCGAGCGCGACCCGGCCATGCGGTGCGCCGTGATCGTCAACGACATGGCCGAGCTCAACATTGACGCGGCGCTCGTGTGCGGCGCCGCGGGGGTGCCCACCGGGGCCAACGGCGGCGCGGGCGGTACCGGCGGCGGCGGGGGCGGCGGGCGCGCGTCGGGCAGCGCAGCGGCGGCGGCGGCGGCGGCGGCGGCGGCGGCGGCCCAACAGCCCCAGCGGCTGGTACAGCTGCACAACGGGTGCATCTGCTGCACGCTGCGCGACGACCTGCTGCAGGAGGTGGCGTCGCTGGCGGCCGCGGGACGGTTCGACTACCTGGTCATCGAGTCGACGGGAGTCAGCGAGCCGATGCAGGTGGCCGAGGCGTTCACGATGGCCATCGAGCAAGGCGGGGGCGCGGTGGGCGGCGGAGGAGGAGGCGCGGCGGCAGCAGCAGCAGCGGGCGCCGGCGGCAACAACAGCATCGGCAACGGCAACGGCGACGGCAACGGCAACGGCAACGGCGGCGGCAACGGCAACGGCAACGGCGGCGGCAACGGCAACGGCAACGGCGGCGGCAGAAAGGGTGACTCTGCTCTGATCCCCCGCGCCTTGCGGGACGTCGCGCGCCTCGACACGTGCGTCACCGTGGTGGACGCGGCGCAGCTGCGCGAGAACCTCGCGTCCCTGCAGACGATGCGGCAGCGCGACGGCGACGGCGGCGGCTACGGCGGCGGCGGCGGCGGCGGCGGCGGCGGCGGCGGCGGCGGCGGCGGCGGCGCAAACAGACACGGACGCGGAAGGAGCGCCGCCGACGGCGCGAGCGGCGGCGCCAAGAACGAGGGCCGACAGCAGCACCACCCGCACGCCCCCCACGACGACGACGACGGCGCCGAGGGCGAGCGCCACGTCAGCGACCTCCTGCTCGACCAGATCGAGTTCGCCGACGTCCTGGTGCTCAACAAAGCGGACCTTGTGCCCGACGCCGCCGAGCTGTGCTCGCTGCGCGCGGCGCTGCGCGCGCTCAACCGCCGCGCGGCGCTCGTCGACGCCACGCACGGCCGCGCCCCGCTGTCCTCCGTGGTCGCCACGGGGCTCTTCTCGTTCGAGCGCGCCGCGCGGGCCGCCGGGTGGCTGGCCGACCTGCAGCCGGGCGCGGCGCCGCACGTGCCCGAGACCGAGGAATACGGGATCGGCAGCCTCGTGTACCGCGCGCGCCGCCCCTTCCACCCTCTGAGGCTGCACGATTGGCTGACGCGGCACTTTGTGCTGCAGCAGCCGGACTGGTCCGAGGCCTTGATTGAGCATGATGGCGAGGGGGAGGGCGGCGGGGGGGAGGAGGGCGGCGGCGGGGGGGGCTGCTGGGACGAGCTGCGGCGGGCGGCCGACGCGCTCGCGGCGGCGGCGGGAAAGGCCGCCGCCGCGTCGACGACGACAACGACAACCGACAGCAGCAGCGCCAGCGCCGCCCTGGCCGCCGCCCGCGCCGCCGCAAAGGCGGCCGCGGCGGCGGCGGTAGAGGCGGCCGCGGCGTCGTCGCCCGCCGCTGCGGGACCCTCTTCCTCCCTGGCCGCCGGTTCCGCTTCCGCCGCTGACGCCAACGCCAACGCCGCCGCCGCCGCCGCCGCCGCCGCCGCCGCCGCCTCTCGCGCCGCCGCCGCCAACGCCATCCCACCGGACGCCGACGCCGCCGCGCGCCTGGCCGCCCTCCGCGCGCGCTACGGCGACGTCATGCGCTCCAAGGGGTTCGCCTGGATCGCAGGGCGCGACGACCACTGCGCCGAGTGGAGCCAGGCGGGCAGGTTCCTGCGCCTCGGCACGGGCGGCCCCTGGTTTGACGTGCTGCCCCGATCGGCGTGGCCCAGTGAGCCCGAGCGCGTGGCTGCGATCGAGCGCGACTTTTTGCCCGGCGGCGTCGGTGACCGGCGCCAGGAGCTCGTGTTCATCGGCGCGCGGCTGGACAAGGACGCCCTGCGCGAGTCCCTGGACGCGTGCCTGGTGACCGAGGGGGAGCGCGCGGCGCGCGAGGCGGCGGTCGAGGAGGCCGCGGCCGGCGGCGACAGCGTCTCGGCGCGGGCGGCGGCGCGGGCGTCGGCGCGCGTGCTGGGCGGCGAGGACCCGTTCCTGCCGTGGCCGGACATCGGCGACATCATGGACGCCGGGAGCGACGAGGACGAGGACGAAATCGACGAGGGGGATGGCCACCACCGCCACCACCACCACCACCACCACCATCACGAGCACGACGCCGAGGGGAGGTGCGTCGTTGGCAACGGGGCCGGCGCCGAGGACGGCAACGGAAACGTCGACGACGACGACGACGCCGACAATGAGGAGCAGCAGCAAGCCAGCGAGGAGTACGACGACGCCCTCTCGGCCCTGTCGTGGACCCCGGGAGACGTCGTCGACGTGACCGAGGGCGCGTCCGAGGCGCAGGCGCTGCTCGACGCGTTTGCCGAGCGGCACGCTGCAATGGCGGCGGCGGCGGCGGCGGCGGCGGCGGCGGCGGCGGCGAGCGGCGGCGGCGGCGGCTCGGCCGGCGCGCCGCCCCCCGCCCGTCCCCCCCAGCCCATCGCCGTCATCGAGTGGCTCGCCCCCTGGGCCACCGCCAGCCAGGCCGCCTCCCTCCGCCTCGCCCGGGAGGCCGCCCTCCGCCCCGGCGCCCTGTTCCTGCGCGTCGACGTGTCCGCCCACAGCAGGCCTTTCCCGCTGAACGAGGTGTTTGCGCTCGAAAAAGTGATGACGCGCGCGCAGAGCCGCCGCGGCGGCGGCGCCACGCCATACCCTGTACCAAAGGTGGGGGGCGGGGCCAAGTGGCCCGTGGTGACGGTGCACGTGGCTCCGGCCCTGCACCCGGTGGAGGCGATCGCGGGGGAGGGCGCGGCGGAGCGGGCGGCACAGGCGCTGGACGAGCTCGGCGGGGGCGCGGGCCCGGTGCCCTCCGGCGGCGGCGCGGGCGGCGACAGCGGCGGCAACGGCGGCCGCTTCGGCCGCACCCTGCGGCCGCTCGGCCCGGGGCGCGTCGCCGACAACGTCCTGAGCCTCGAGCAGGGCGCGGGCGACCTCGAGCGCCTGCTGGCCATGTGCAAGGAGGCGGGCGACAAGCCGATGCTGGTTGTCTGGTTCAGCGGCGGCGGCGCCAGCACGCCCGGCGGCGACGCGGGCGCGGCGCTGGCGGCGGCCGCCGCGCGCGCCGTGGTCTCTGGCGCGGCCCGCCTGGGGTGCGCCTCCGCGGGCAACGCCTTCGTGGCGCTGGCCGACGTGTCGCACGGGCACGCCAACCAGGTGCTGGCGGCGGCCCTGGGCGTCAAGGCGCTGCCGGCCGCGCACGTGTACGTCGGAACGAAGGCAGTGGCCGCCGTCAAGCCGCCGAGCGCCGCCGAGGCCGCCGCCGCCGCCGCCGCTGCCGCTGCCGCTGCCGCCGCCGGGGGCGGCGGCTCGGGCCGCGGGAGCGCCGCCGCCGCCGCCGCCAGGGGGGCGGCCGAGGCCGCCGCCGTGTCGGTGCTCGCGCGCGCGCGCGAGGCGCTTGCCGAGGGCCTGGCCCCCGCCGACGCCGCGCGCCTGCGCCCCCGGGCCGCCGCCGCCGCCGCCCCTCGCGCCGCCAAAAAGGACGAGGCCCAGGCCGAAGACGCCGCCGAACACGCCGACGCGCCGGCCTCTGGCGGCGTGTGGGACCCGCCCGCCGGCAAGCTCGCGCGCCCGGGCGCCCGCCGCGTCCTGCCCGGCAAGCCCCTGCCCGCCGTCTATTGGCCGCGCATGCCCTGCCTCCGCTGCGGCTCGCCCTGGTGGCTGGGAGAAGATTGGGATGCAAAGTGCGCCCGCTGCTCTTGGAGCTGCGAGCGCGAGGGGTACGACGACGACAGCAACCCGCTGCCCGGGCACGAGGCGGCGTTCCGCGCGTACACGGCGCTGTTTCGGGAGGGGAGGACGGCGGAGTGGCCGAAGGCGCCCGCGACGCCGCGGAGGTAGGAAGTGGGGTGGGGGGGCGGAGTGCTGCCCGCGCTGGAAAGAAGGGGGGGAGGAAGGCGTGGCGGCGGCGTTGGCCTGTTTTTTCGTTTCTCGATGGAAAGAAGGAATGATCCATTTTATTCTCGTTGTTACTTAGTTTCGCGGAACAAACCTGCGGCTCTATCTCGTCGTCTCCTCGGGCTGGGGCGGGCGCGGCAGGCCCACGGCCGGCGCCACGGCGGAGAGCCAGGCGGCAAGGTAGCGGCTCGCCGCTTCGGCGCCGGCGTCGGCATCGCCGCCGCTGCCGCCGGCGACGGCGACGACGCCGCCGTTCTCGCAAGCGGCCGCCGCCCCGTCTCGCCCCTGCCCGCCCTTGGCGGCCGCCGCCTGCATCATCAGGGCCATGCGCTCGGCCGTGCGGCACGGGTGCAGGAAGGAGACTTGGGCGGGCGCGCCGGGCAGGCCGCCCGGGTGCTCGCCGCGCGACAGATAAAACGCCCACGAGGAGGAGGAGGAGGAGGAAGGCGCGCTGTTGTCGCCGCCGCCGCCGCCGCCGCCGCCGCCGCCGCCGCCGCCGCCTCGCTCTGTGTCCGTTTTCGGCGGCGGCGGCGGCGGCGCGGGCCCCTCCTGCTGGAGCCACGGCGACAGGTCGCGCCGCACCTGCTCGGGCTCGACGGGCGAGCCGTCCGCGCGCGTCGCGGCGAAGCACAGCACGGGGGCTCGGTACGTGCGGCTGTAGGCCACGTGGAAAAGGTAGCGGTGCCAACAGTGCTTTGCATCGGCGTCGGCGCAAGCGTTGGCGTCGGCTCTGGCAGCGCCGTTCGCGCGGCGGCAACCGGGGACGACGGCTGCCTCGTCCTCGCTCGCCGCGCCGAACTCGCCCTTTTCTCCTCCTTCTTCTTCTCCCGCTTCTTCTTCTGTGTCGTCCGCGCTGGCGGCGGTCGGCGGGCGCTCCGCCTCGCGCGCGGGCATCCAGCGCTCGAGCTCGAGCACGCCGACCGGCTCTGCCGTGACGGGCGCGCGGCGCTCGACCCACCGCCACCGACAGCGCAAGAGGGGCGGCGCTGGCGCGGGCGCAGGCTGCGTCTGTGTCGTCGTCGGCGGCGGCGGCGGTTGGGGCTGCGGCGCTTCTTCTCCGCCTTTCGCTTTCACGCGTCGCAGGGAAGAACCCGGGTCGTCGTCCGAATCCGACTGCTGCAGCCGCGCGAGGCGCTCGGCCAGGCGCGCGGCGCCACGTGCGAACTGGTCGTAACTGATTTCGAGCATTTGAGGGGTGTGGTGGAGCCGGCTGCAGCTAACGCGGCGGGCTTGCTGGCGGTGAGTGAATGACCCTAGAGTTACGCGTGTGGGGGGATGGTCGGGAAGGGGGAGGGGGGGGCTTTCTATAGAGCGCACGAAGAGACCCGGTCACGCGGCGGCGACCCAGCTCGCGCCGTCGCGTCGGGACTTTTGTCTCGAATTGCGCGCGACCGATCGCTCACTCTCTCGCCCTCAAGATTGGACGTGCGTCCCAGTTGAACCGATCCAGCACTGAATTCATATCAAGCACGAGTCTTGTCGATTGCCGCTCGCTCTCTGGGCTCCTTCCGCGCGCGCGATTGATCGGACACGGTCAGAGACCGCTTCCAGCAGCTGTAGGCGGCAATCCCCAATCGCGGCCTCCACCAATCGGGGGATGGCGACCGCCACCCTCGCTATGGAGCACCTGGACGCGGCGGCGACGGCCGGGCGACTCTCGCGCGGGTTGGAAAGTGACCAAGGCGGCGGAGACGGCGGCAGCGGCGACGCCCGGCCCGCTGACGCCCCCGCGAGCGCCGCCGACGCCGATCCGCCAGCCGCGGCCGGCCGCCCGACGACCTCCCTGCCCTACGCCGCCCTCGCGCGCCTGGCGCGGGCCGCCCTCGACCGCGCGCGCTCATGGATCGCCCGGCTCATTGACTGGGCGGGCGAGGAGTTCGACCCCTGGCTAAAGTGGATCGTCTTCGACGCGCTGTTTGCGCTGGCGACGGCGGCCGTCGCGCGGCGCGTGGCGGCGGTGCGGCCGCTGTTCGAGGCGGTCGGGTGGACGTGAGGGTCGGTGATGGCGATGACGGGGGCTTTGTCATGTACACTATCGACTTTGTACGGCGTTTGATTTCTCTCTAGCCGGGGGGCTGCCGGCTCGATTGACCAACCGCTCCGAGACAAAAAAGGCGCACCTCGCCCGAGCGCCGGCACCGCCCTCGATTTGATTTCGCGATTCGAGACCTTTTGGCGCATCCACTCTGAATTCCTTGCAAAATTAGACCACTTCCACGCACTTGAACGACACGACACGACACGACACGAGACCTTTGATCGAGACACACGCGCACGCGCAAAGCGACCCACTGAAGCACCCCTCCGCAACCGACGAGAGAAAGAGTCGTCAACGCGTTCCCTCACCGCCTCGATCAAATCGGTCTGCGCGCGTGCGCGTGTTCGTTCCAAATCTCACGTGCGCGTGTGCGGCGCAAACCTCGCGTGCGCGTGTGCCTCGCGCAACCTCGAGCCTGATCGCTCGCGCCGCCGCCGCCGTTCGCGACGACCATGCCGCCGCCGCCGCCGCCCGCTGACGGCAACGGCGGTGCGGATGGCGGCGGGCCCGCGCCCCCGCCGCCGCCGCTGCGCCCCCTCTTGATCTTTGACGACCCGTGGACGCAGCTCCGCACGCGCGACGTCACCCTCGACGCCATGCTCCGGCCCGACGGCGATCAGCTCACCCTCGCGGGCGTCCGCGACGTCGCCCAGCAGCGCAGCACCGCCTGCGTGCGCGCCGGCACGGCCGCCGTCCCGCCGCCGACTGAGACCGCCCGCCGCGCGCTGTCGCTCTACCTATCCTCCCTCGACCTCGTCGTCGAGCGCGCGGGCGGGGTGCTGGCGTCGGCGGACGACGGCGGCGGCGGCGGCGGCGGCGAGCGGCCGGCGTCGACGGCGGGCGCCGCGGCCATGGGGGGAGGAGCGTCAGGGGCGAGCGCGGCAGCGTCCACGTCAGCGCCGCGCCGCCCGTTCGAGACAGAATGGACAAGCCCGCTCGGCGGCCGCGCTGCGCGCTTCATCGCTCTGCGGGGCGCGGCGAAAGAGCAGGCCATGGCGCTGTTTCTGTACGGGTCGCTGCTGCGGCAGCTGGGGCACCAGGCGCTGGACGACGCGCTGCAGCGGGAGCGGGAGCCGACGCCGGCAGAGGCGGGAGAAGCGGGAGGAGCGGGAGGAGCGGGAGCGAGCGGGGGCAGGAGCGCGCCGTCGCCGCCGCCGCCGCCGCCCCCGCCCGCCGGCCCGCTCGCCGAGGCCGCGCACCACCTCCGCCGCGCCGCGGGCGTCTTCCGCCGCCTCGCCGACCGCACCCTGCCGGCCATCCTCCTCGCCCTCGGCACGCGCGACCGCCCTCTAGAGATCACGCCGCCCGCCGCAGAAGCAATGGCCCTGGTCTGCCTGGCAGAGGCGCAGGCGCTGACCGCCTTCCGCGCCGAGGAGCGCGGCAGCCCCCCCGCCCTGCTGTCGTCGCTGCACGCGGGCGCCCGGTCGCTGTACGCGCGGGCGTCGCGCGCGCTGCCCCCCGCGCACGCGTCCGGCGGCGGCGGCGGAGGCGGCGGCGGCGCGAGCGAGCACGCGCGGCCGGGGGAGCGCCTGACCCGTTTTTTGGCGCTGGGGCAGGCCGTGTCGTCCGCGCGCGCCCTGCGCGCCGCCGCGCTCGACCTGGCGTCCCGCTTCGAGGCCGGCACCGCGGAGCGGTGCTGCGACGAGGCCGCGCGCGAGCTGGCCGGCGCGGCGAGTGGCGCCGCGGGCGGGGACCCGGCGTGGCGCTTGCTCGTGCAGGAGGAGGCGGGGAGGCTCGAGGCCGCCGCCGCGCCCATCCGCAAAGATCGCCTGTACGTGACGGTCCAGGCGGTGCCGCGGGACCTGCCGCGCGGCCTGCCCGAGGCCAGGGTGCTGGTGGCGGAGCTGCCGTTCGACGAGCCGTTTGTGGCCGGCGGGGTGGTGGACGCGAGGTGAGCGGGGGGAGCGATCCCGGCGGGCGGGCGGGCGGGCGGGCGGGCGGGCGGGCGGGCGGGCGGGCGTCGGCGACGCTCTCCGCCGCCGGTGCCGACGGTCGGTCGCGCGCGCTTCTTCTCCGGGGGCCCGTGCATCATGTTCTGACTCGCACAACCACTCACATTGCTGCGACACACACACACACACACACTCGCTAGCGTCCATAGACCACGCGCGCCCGCCTCGCGGTATAAATCGTCGCGTGAAACAACAAGAGGGTTGTTCCTGGCGCAACCAACGTCCAAACGACCGCCCTCAAGCAAGCAGCGAAACCATGTCGCGCGAATACGAGCGCGAGGCCGACTATGGGTGGGTTTGTGCGGTTGCGCTTGTGCGCTGTCGGCGCGCAGAGAGGGAGTGAGAGCCTCGGCCATCCTCCCCCTCACTGCAAAGCCCTCGTTCCCCTTGCCGCGAGGCCCCTCCTTTGAGCGCGCGCTGGGGGATCGGGGCAAGGACGCGTGCCTGTTGACTCTAGTAGCGTGGCGGCGGGCGGCGCTGGCGTGAGAGGAGGAGGGAGGGAGGAAGGGAGGGTTGTTCCTACGCGGTCCCTCCTCCCCCCCCCCTCCGCGAGGATCAATGCGCGGGCTGGCCAATCCCAAGTCCCGCATCGGCGCCTGTGCCCACGACGCGCGCCTCGATTCGTCGGCGCGCGCGCCGGGCGACCCCTTGGGAAAGGCACTAGGAGGATTGTTCCGTTTTTGGCGGTCGGCGCGTGCGCGGACCGGGGCCTCTCGCCGCCGGCGCCGCGTCGAGCGAGGGTCGAGCGCGCCGCTCTATCTTCTCTCGTTCCCGCCGCCGGCCTTGTCGGCGTCTCTCCTCCCCGACGCCCATCGCTCCCTCCCGCCACAACCACGACGCCCGCCGCCCCCGAGCGACCTTCGACAAGCGACCGTCGCAAGAACCAACGCAAACCAACGTCATTGAACAAAACCCAAACAGACCCCCCCCCCCAAAAAAAAACGCCGCCGCCGCCGCCGCTTGCCCCTCACAACCAAAACCAAATCCAAAAACCCGAAAACCAAAAACCAAAAACAACAGCTTCGTGCGCAAGGTCTCCGGCCCCGTCGTCGTGGCCGACCGCATGCAGGGCAGCGCCATGTACGAGCTCGTGCGCGTGGGGCCCGACAACCTGATCGGCGAGATCATCCGGCTCGAGGGCGACAGCGCGACGATCCAGGTGTACGAGGAGACCGCGGGCTTGACGGTCGGGTGCGTTTGCTTCTTTTTTCCCCTCCTCCTTTGTTTCCCTTTTTCGCGAAGTCGCTTCGCGTCTCTTGCTTTCGTGTTTTGCACGGCTCCCGCCCGTTCCATGACGGTCGGGTGCGTGCTTTTTTTTAATTCTTCCTTTTTTTGGTTCTTTTTTCGCGCTTGTCGCTTGACGCTTATCCGCGTCTCTTGCCTTCGCACTGTGAAAGGTTTTGCGGCCCTCCTCCCCTTGGTCCACCCTCCCCCCCCCTTGCACGGCTCTCGCCCGTTTCCTGACGGTCGGGTGCGTGCGACGCGTTTGTTGTTCTTCTCCCGTCCGCTTTGTTTTGTCCTTTCGCGGCTCTTTTTGTTTTTTTACCCAAGTGCGCGCTCACCAGCCTCCCTCCCCCCCTGACAACGACCCCGACACAACCAACCCGAAAAACAAAAAAACGCGACCAATCGACCACAGCGACCTCGTCCAGCGCACGAAAAAACCCCTGTGCGTCGAGCTGGGCCCGGGCATCCTCGGAAACATCTTCGACGGCATCCAACGCCCGCTGAAAGACATCGCCGCGCAGAGCGGCGACGTCTTCATCCCCAGGGGGGTGGCCGTGCCCGCTCTGGACCCGAGCCGCATGTGGGACTTTGTGCCCGGCAGCGGGGGGGGCAAGCCGGGGAGCGGCCCCGCGACGGTCGGCGGCGGCGGCGGCCTGTCGGTTGGCGCGCGGGCGGCCGCCGGCGACATCTACGCCACCGTGCAGGAGAATTCAATGATGGAGCACCGCGTGATGCTCCCGCCCGGCGCCCGCGGGGTCGTGACGTACCTGGCGCCCGAGGGGCAGTACACCATCGAGGAAGAAGTCATCGAGCTCGAGTTCCAGGGCGTGAAGAAGCGCTACTCGATGAAGCAGATGTGGCCGGTGCGGTCGCCCCGGCCCGTCGCGCAAAAGCTGCTGGCAAACACGCCGGTGAGTTCACTTTTGTTCTTTTCTTTCGTCTTTTCGTTGTTCCTTTGTTTTGGTTGTCTTTCCTCTCTTTGTTTGTTTGGTTCGTGGTTTCGCGGGTTCGTCGATCGTCGGTTCGTCGCCCGCGCGCGATCATGCATGCCACAGCACCGACCCACCTCTCTCGCTTCAAAACCCGACTCTGAACCCCCCCCCCCCCCCCCCCCCCCAAAAAAAACAAAAAAAAAAAAAAAAAAAACCACCACCCACCACGCCACAGCCGGGCACGCCCCCCCCCCCCCCCCCCCCCCCCCGCCCCCCCGCCCCCCCCCCCCCCCCCCACAACCAAAAAAAAACCAAAACACACACAAACAAAAACACAAAAAACCCAACACCCACAACACCACACA
>Ga0105055_10003761_pt1 | contig 22697 bp, 18 predicted proteins | sample BON03_FD_78090 | JGI IMG/M metagenome (GOLD analysis project Ga0105055, IMG submission 78090) | Freshwater microbial communities from Lake Bonney liftoff mats and glacier meltwater in Antarctica - BON-03 | ecosystem: Environmental > Aquatic > Freshwater > Ice > Glacier meltwater | place: Lake...
CCGGGGGGGGGGTTGTGGGCGGGGGGGGGGGGGTTTGGAAGGGGGGGGGGGGGGGGGAGGAGCAAGGGGCCCCCCCCCCCCCCCCCCGGCAAAAGGGGGGGGGGGGCCCCCCCCCCCCCCCCCGCCCCCCCGCCGTCTTCGAACCCCCGCGCGCAACGGCACAAAACCGCTCGCCCCAAGTGCTCATTTGCGGCCCTCCACACACACACCCTTTTCCCTTTTCCGCTCGGCCCCATCCCGCTCATCTCGTGCTCCTTCTCTCCCTCCCGACCCTCCACATGAATCCGTGACCGCCCCGCCCCCTCCCGGCGCCCCCGGACGCTCGAACTCAAATCCAAAAAAGGCGCCGAGGGAGGAGGACGATGCAGGAGGTCCCCGCGGGCCTGGTGGAGTCCGCGCCCCCTAGCCTGCAGGCGCAGGTCCTGCAGCCGCTCGGCTCGGAAGGGCAGCCGCTGCGGTTCTTCTGCCCTGTGCCAGGGTGCCAGCGCTCGTTCAGCGCGTTCTGGAGGTGGGTGTTTTGCCACAAACAGGTCGAGAAAATTAAAGGCCCCCCGCTCCCTCTCTCCGCCCGCCCTCCCCCCTCCCTTTCCCCGTCGCCGGACACGTTATTGCCACGCCCGAACAATTGACGCGGGGCCGGGGAGGGAGGAGGGCGCGCGGCGCCGGCAGGGGGCCTTGCACTTTGCGGCCCCAAATCGGCGCGGGCGACGGCGAGCGACCGCAAGAGCGGCGAGCGACAAAGAGGGGAAAACCATGGCTTTCCTCCCATCCTCCTTCCCGCCCCCTCCTCTCTCCCGCACCCCCGGCCGTCGGCCGCGCCCGCCCCCGGCCCGTCGCGTTCGGCCGCGCCCTCCCGTCCTCCCCACGCGGCCGCGCGCGCCTCATTGGGTGGTTGGCGGGGCAGCGCGAACGGCGTCCGCGAACAGTTTATCAAGTTCTCCCATCGGGTCGTCACGGTGACAAAGCACCCCAATCCTCCTCTCTTCCTTCCTCTCACCTCCTCCCCTTTTTTCCGTTTCAAAACAATCGCAGGCTCAAGGTGCACTACCGGTCCCCCCCGGACGCGCGCGGCAGCGGCGTCGAGCGCGGGCACGGCCAGGAGCTCCCCTTCTGCCCCATCTGCCTCGCCGACCTCAAGCACGTGCGCTATCACAAGTGCCCGGCCACGGTGGGCAGCGGCGGCGGCGGCGGCGGGAAGAGCGGCGGCGGCGCGGGCGCGACGATGACGGCCTCGGCGACGACGGGTGGCGGCCCGGCCGCGAGCGACGCGACGGGCGGCGGCGGCGGCAAGGCCGAGTGGGCCGCGAGCGCCAAGCAGCGCGCCGGAATCGCCGCCGCGGCGAAGGCCGCCGCCGCCGCCTTGAACGCCAGCGAGCCGGCGTCTGGCGCGGCGGCCGTCGCGGCGGCCGTCAACACCGCGGCCGCGGCCGACGCCGCCGCCGCCGCCGCCGCGACGGCCGCCCTCGCGCCCCCCGCCGCCGCCACCGCAGCAGCGGCAGCGGCAGCCAAGCCGCGCAAGCCCAGGCAGCCGAAAAAGGTCAAGGAGGAGCCGGGCACGCCGGCGGCGGCCGCGGCCGCGGCCGCAGCCGCCGCCGCAGCGGCGGCAACAGCAGCAGCGGCGGCGTACAACCCGGGCATGCAGCAGCAGCAGCAGCCGCCGGGGGGTGCCCCGCCCCTTCCGCCGCCGCCGCCCGCGGCCGCAGACATCTACGGCCAGGACCACTACGCCGCTGTCGCCGTCGCCGCCGCCGCCGCCGCCGCCGCCGCCGCCGCCTACCCCGGCGGCGCCTACCTGCCGCCGCACTTTAACGGCTACCCTCACGCCCACGGCCACGGCCAAGGCGGCGGCGGCGGGTCGGGGGGGGGCGCGAGCGGCGCCGGCGCGCCGGGCCTGCCCTTTTTCCAGGCGCCAGGGTCGCAGCCGGCGCCGGGCGCGGCGGGCGCCCCGCCGCCGCACTCGCACCACGCGCCGCCGCACGCGCGTTCGCACGCGCCTTCGCACGCGCACGCGCCGCACCACGCGCACCATCACCCCTACGCGCACGCCCACGCGCACCACGCCTACATGGCGGCGGCGCACGGGCTCCCGCACGGCGCCCCGCCCCCGCCCCACGGCGCGCCGCCGCCGGGTCCCGGGCCGCCGCCGCCGCCGCCCCACCCCCACGCGCTCGCGCACGCGCACGTGGCGGCCGCCTACGCGCACTGGGGCCACCCGTACCACCACCCTTACGGCCCGCCGCACGGGCAGCCGCAGCACCACCACCCGCAGCACCACGGGCAGCCGCCGCACCAGCAGCCGCCGCCGCACCAGCAGCACGGGGGCGGGGCGATGGGCGGCGTCGGCGACCCCCGCCTTGGGTACGGCGGCGGCGGCGGCGGGCCCGCCTCTGCCCCGGGCGGCGGCGGCGGCACCAACGCGCTGATGGACGGCTGGCTGCACTCCCTGGCGGCGCTCGCGGCGGCCGAGGCCGGCGACGGGCGCGCCGGCCTGCGGCGCTTGGACGCGGGCGCGGCGCCCATCGCCGCCGCCGCCGCCGCCCCCGCGCCCGCCGCCGCCGCCGCCCCCGAAGCGAGCGGGCACAGCGGCGGCAGCGGGAGCGGGGGTAGCGGCGGGCCGCTGCCGCCCGCGGCCTCGACCATCCTCGAGTCGCTAAAGGCGGCGCTGACGGACCTGCGCGCCACGATGACGCGACAGGAGGAGGAGAACGCGCGGAGGCGGCAGCGCCAGGGGCAAGAGGCGGCGGCGGCGGGCGAGCGCGAGGCCGAGGGCGAGGGCGGCACTACGACCCGCGCCCGCGAGGACGACGACGCGGCCAGCGGCGGCGGCGCCCAAGGCGGAGGCCTCCCCGCCGCCAAGCGCGCGCGCAGCGAGGCGGGCGCCGTCGCCGCCGCCCCGGGCGCCCCCATCGGCTCGTCCGACGCCACGGCCCTCACGACGCTCGGCGGCGGCCCCGGCCCCGGCCCCGGCCTTCCGGGCACGGCCGCGGCCGGCGGCGGCCACGCCAGCGGCCCGCTTGGCGGCGCCTTCCCGCCCGCGCGCGCGTCGCCCGGCGCTGCTGACGACGACGACGAGCAGGCGCAGGCCCTCGGGCAGGCGCGGCAGCCGGCCGACGGCGGCGGCAAGGGGGCCGGGCAGCAGCAGCAGCAGATCAGCTCGGCCTCCCACCACCAGGCCGCTGGCGGCGGCGGCGGGCAGGCCGGCGGCAGCAGCGGGCAGGTCGGCGCCCCCCTCGGCGGCGGCGGCGGCGGGCAGGCCAACGGCGGCCCGGCCGCCCCCGCCGGCTCGCGCCCCTCCCCGCCCCCGCCCCCCGAGACCGACCTCCGCGACGGCGGCGGCCACATGACCCGCCTCCAGGGCCTCCTCGGCGCCGCCCTGCGCGCCGCCAGCGAGGCCGGCATCGGCGGCGGCGCCTCGCGCGGCCTCGAGGCGGCGCTCGCCACCGCCGTCGACGAGCACCTGTCGCTGCTGGCGGCGTCTCCGGCAGCGGCGGCGGCGCGCGCCGTGCACGAGGCGCACGCGGCGGCGCACGCGGGCGGCGGCGGGGGGGCGAGCAACCAGGGCAGCCCCGCGCGGGCCGGCAGCGCCGGGGGAGGGAACGCCGCCGTCTGATGACGAGCGGGGGAGGGAAGGGGCGTGCTGGCGATTGCCCGCCCGACGGCGCCCGCCTCCTTTTCGTTTTCTCTCTCTCTTTCGTCGCTCCTCCTCGTCGCCTCCTCTCGCCTTCTAGGCTTGTTCCCCCGCCCTCCAGCCGCGCCCTCTCGTCCTCGGGACAGAGCCCCGCCCGCGAGCCCGTGCTACGCGCAACAACACAACTCCACCCCCTGCTTTCGTGTCACAACACCCCCCCACAAAAAAAGAAAGAAGAAACACTTGTTTTTCGTGGCGGCGCCCCGCTGCGGCGCCCGACCTCCGCAAGCGGAGAGCACAGAACAGAGAGACCGCCCGACAAGAGAAGAAAACGGACTCCGCGCGTCGGCCGCCGCCCTCTTTTCGCGCCAGGGGGGATCTTTCCTCGTCGCCCCCCCGTTTCACCCCCCTTCCCCCCTCGCCCCTTTCAACCCCACGCCAATGAAAAGCGCAACGTACCACAAATGCGTGCGTTTGTGGAATCCAATCCGAAAACGGCACGCGATTCCCCGCTCCGCGGCCCCTCTTGCTGTTTTTTCGTGTCGTTTTTTTTCGCCTGGTGTTTTCTCCGCCCCATCTTTCGTTTGGCGCGCGCCGCCGCCTCCCCACACATTTTGCCCACTCCCTTTCATTACTGACCCCCACGAGAGACCATGCCCACAAACCCCCACAAGAGCACACGTAGAGAGCGAGAGGGGCGAGCGAGCGAGAGGCGCGCGCGCGCGCCGGGCCGCCGCCGAGCGAGCGAGAGAAGAGAGAACGCGCCGGGCCTCCGGGCCTTCCCCCGCCCCGCCCCTCCCTTAACACCAATAGAGCGCCGAGCCGACCGAGGACGCCAGAACCAAGCGTCCGCCGTCCCCCGTCCCTCTTGCGCGCGAGCGACCGCCCCCGCCCGTCCCTCACCCCCTTACTTTTTTTTGTCCAACCCTGTCTACGTCGTCCCCGCACTCGCGGCGGCGCCTGTCTGCCACGTTTCATTCTTGACCCGCTTACTATGATCGACGCTCGCGCCGCCCCCTCCCCTGGCTTCTTTACACAGCTGTAAAATAATCACTAAAAATGATAATCGATGATCGGGTTGCGAGCGGCGAGCGGGCGCCGGCGAGCGCGTCGCTCGTTTTCCAGGGACGACGGTCGTCGCCCAGGGCCAATGACCACCTCCCCTTTTCACCCGCCCCCCTCCGGCCCACACACGCACACATACGCGCACATCAACACTGTCCCTTCTTCGCACGCGCACGCGCACGACAACCAACCGTGCACGCCACGCATTAACAGAATCCCGAAAGAGAGACAGAGAGAGGAAATCGCGTCGCGCCCCCCGCGCGGTGGCGCGCCCCCCCCCCCCGCCCCCTTCCCAGGCAGCATGATCAAGTTCCTCCTGCTCGTCAACAAGCAGGGCCAGACCCGCCTCGCGCGCTACTTCGGCGACGAGCTGCGCGGCCAGGACGAGCGACGCGCGCTCGAGGCCGAGGCCGTGCGCCGCTGCCTCGCGCGCGGCGACCGGCAGGCCTCGTTTTTTGAGCACCGCTCGCACCGGATCGTCTACCGGCGGTACGCGTCGCTGTTCTTCCTGGCGGGCGTGGACGAGGACGAGGTGAGAAAGGGAGGGAGCGAGGCCTCGGCAGAAGAAAGGTGGCGAGGCGAGCAAAGAGAAAGGGACGCAAACGGCCTCCGCCGCCGACGCCGGAAAAAAAAACACGCTCGAACACGCGCCGTTCCCCGTTCCCATTTTTGCCAACGCCCCCCTGCTTTTTTCATACGACCCGCAAACACCAAACAAAAAAACAGAACGAGCTCGGCGTCCTGGAGCTGGTACACGCCTTTGTCGAGGCCTTGGACAAGCACTTTGGGCAGGTGTGTGTGTGTGTGTGTGTGAGAGTCGTTTCTGCTCCCCCGTCCTCGTCGTCCTCATCGTCGTCGGCGTCGTCGTTGGCGGCGGCAGCGGCGTCGGGCGGCAGCGTTTTGTTTGCTGGTTGCCGGGGGGTCGCGCGCGCGTCTACCAGCACCGTCCATCGCACTCTTGTACTCTCCGCTCACTCATTCTCATCATGTGACCCGAATCCACTGTCTCTGCCCGATAAACGACCCCAAAAAACCGAAACCCCAACCCAAAACCGCCAAACGCGCTGGAAAAAAAAAAACGCCTTGCCAACACCCAAACCGAAAAACAAAAACAGGTGTGCGAGCTCGACATCATGAGCGAGCCCGACACCGTGCACTACATCCTGGACGAGATGGTCCTCAACGGGAGCGTCCTGGACACCAACCGCGCGTCCGTGCTGGAGCAGGTGGCGCTGCTGGAGCAGTACGGGGCGACGAATTGAGGAGAGGGGGGGGGGGAGGGGGGGCAGAAGCGGGCGGCGGGCGTTCGTCCGACACGAAATAAGAGGCGCGGCGCCCGCCCGCGGCAACGGCCCGCCAGAACAGCGGGCGCGACGCTTTCTCCCCCCCCCCCCCCTCCCTCATAAACGAACGAACCCCTCTCCTTGTAACTTTGCCATCTGCAACCCCTCGTCGCACCACTCCGACACGACCGGGCTTGTGGCCCGCTTGGAACGAGCACAGCAGCGCGCGCGCGCGCATCAAAAAGCCTCTCTCTCTCTCTCCTCTCTTCCCGTTTTGCGACACGGGCTCTCCCAATGGAGCCGCTCGGCCCCCGCCGGGAGCGCGTGTGCCCCGACTGCCGCGGCATCGACTTTGTCGAGGACCACGCGGCGGGCGACATCATCTGCAGGGTGAGAGGCAGAGAGGGGGAGGAGAGGGGTCAAGAGACAGAGACAACCCGTCGTCTCCCTTCTCCCGCCCGCCGGCCCTCACCCAACGACCCACCCGCCGACCCGAAACGCAACACCAAACGCAACAACGCAAGGGCTGCGGCCTCGTCGTCGAGGCGCACATCATCGACGAGCGCTCCGAGTGGCGCACCTTCGGCGACAAGGACAAGGGCGAGGGCGGCGGCGGCGACGACCCGTCGCGCGTCGGCGCCGCCGCCAACGCCCTCTTTGCCGACGGCGGCCTGTCGACCGTCGTCGGCCGCGTCACCGGCGACGGCGCGGCCGCCGCCAACGCGCTGCACCGCCTGCACACGCGCCAGGTCGGCGCCTCCGAGCGCTCCCTCCAGGCGGCCGCGCGCGCCATCGCCGCCGTCTGCGACCGCCTCGCCCTGGTCGAGGGCGTCAAGCGCCGCGCGGCGGAGGTCTTCAAGGAGACGCACGACGCGAGAGCTCTCCGCGGCCGCGCCAACCCGGCCATCTACGCGGCCTGCATCTACCTCGCGTGCCGCCAGGAGGGCGCGCCGCGCACCTTCAAGGAGATCACGGCCGTGCTGACCGACGCCAACAAGCGCGACATCGGCCGCTGCTACAGCGCCATGTTTCAAATGTACCAGAGGCAGAAGCAGGAGGCGCTCGCCGTCCGCAGCGCAGCGCGCGCGGCGGGCGAGGCGGCGGGCGGCGCCGGCGCCATGGGCGCGGCGGCCGCGGCGTCGGCGGCGGCGTCGGCGGCGGCGGCGGCGGCGGCCGCGGCGCCGCAGGGGGCCGGGGCCGCGGCGGCCATGGCGGTCGCGGCCGCGGCCGCGCGCGGCGGCTTCGCCTCGGCCGAGCGGACGGCGGCGGCGGCGGCGGCGGCGGCGGCGGCAGCAGGCGGCGGCGACGACGGTTTTGGGCCCTCTCCCTCTTCTGCCGGCGCTGGTGGCGCCTCGCTGCCCACCGGCCCCGCGCTCAGGGGACCGGGAGGAGGGGCGGCCGCGGCCACCAGCGCCGTCGACGTGATCAAGAGGGTGACGGCGCGCCTGGGGTTCGACCCGCCCGCCGCCAACGCTGCGCGGCACACGGCGCTGCGCGCGCACGAGCTGGCGGGCGAGGCGGACGTGCCGTGGGCGGGGCGCAACCCGGCCACCGTGGCCGGGGCGGTGGCGGTGGCGGTGCACCTGCTGGCGCGCGTCAAGGCGGCCGACGCTGCGGCGGCGGCGGCGGCGGCGGCGGCAGGGGGCGGGGCGGCGGCGGCGGCGGCGGCGGGCGGCGGAGGCTCCGTGGCGGCGCGGCTGCAGCAGCACCAGGGGCCGGTGGCGGAGATCTCGTGGAGCGAGTTCAACGCCAAGGTCGGCATGGCGTCGCAGACGCTGCGCACGGCGCTGCAGGACATGCAGCCGTGGCTGACGACGTTTGTGAGTTTTTTGTTTCTGTTTTTTTGAGACTGTTTTTTTCCGTCTGTTTTGTTCGTCCGCTCACACGCTCGACTGATCACTCACGCGCGCCCCCCCTTTTCGCACTCTTTCCGCCCTCGCACCAAAATACACAAAACAACCTCGTTCCTGCACCACAGGGCCAGCTCGTCCCCGAGAACTTTGCGACGCCCGAGCAGCTGCGCAAGCTGGCCGCGGCGATCGAAGCGAAGGTGAAGGCGAGCTACTGAAGAGAGGAGAAGACCTCGCGCCTGATTTTATTTCATTGTTTTCCTTTGTCGGGAACGCGCGTGTAAGACAACCTGAAGAGAAGGTACCGACGATAGATCGTTGGTCGTTGGCAAGGAAAGATTGAGGGCAGGCGCGTCTGTTTTTACGGATGTAATCCGGACTAGGAAAATCTCCACAGAGCAAAAAGAGCGAACGGCGCCCAGCCTTTCAAAATCTTTCAAAAATGTCAGGACAAAACAGACAAAAGGGATTTGAGCTCCCTTTTCTTGCCGTCATTCAAGGGAGGACGCGCTTGATGACGCGCACGACCGTCTTCTTGAGCTTAGACCCGCCCGCCGCCGTGACGCGCGCCGCCTCTCCCGCTTGCCCCTCCTCGGCGGCCGTGCCGTTGCCGCTGGCGCCGCCATCGCCGAGCGCCGCCGCCGTGCCGTTCGTGCTGTTGTCGGTCATGGTGCTGTTGCCGACGATGACATCGGTCGTCGCGGGCGGCGGCATCGTCGCGGGAAGGGGCTCGGCGAGCATGCGCGCCGAGTCGAGCGCGCGCGAGACCTCGGCCGCGCCGCCGGGGGCGCCGGCGGCCACCGGCGACGCGCCCGCTGGCGAGGCCCCCACCGCCGCCGCCACGGCCTCGGGAGGGGGCGTCAGGACCATGTCGATCAGGGCCACGCTCCCGCCCTCCTTGCCGCCCATGCGCGCCTGCTCGATGCCCAGCACGGTCGCCGTGTTGTCCAGGGGCAGCGGCACCAGCGCCGACGGCGCGTCCCCCCCCACAAAATGCGCCAGCCCCCCGCCTCCGCGCCGCGACGCGTGCACGCGCGCGTTGGCCAGCAGCGTCACGAAGGGCTGGCCCTCGCGCAGGCGCGCGGGCGCGGGAGGGAGGGCGTCCGCGGGCAGGACGTGGTAGAGGAGGATCGCCGCCTTGGCGGCGGGGTCGGCCGGCAGCGGCTTGGCGGCCAGGGCGGCCGCGTTGGGGCAGAGGACGCTGCCGGCGAATGCAGGGGTGCTGACTTGGCGCCAGGCGTCGGGCGCGTACTGCCGCAGGGCCGCGACGAAAGGGGCGCAGTCGGGCACCGCGGTGAGGACGTCCTGGACGGTGCGGGCGGCCGCCGGGAGGGCGAGCGCGAGCAGGGCGAGGGCGGCGACGGCCAGAGAGGGGGGCCGGGGCGCCATTGTCGTTTTTTCCTTTTTCCTTGGGCGGGGGCGTTTGGCGTCCTTTGGGTTCTTCGGTTATTTCTTACTTTGATTCCTTCGTAGACGTCCTTGTGTTTTGTGAAGAGGGTGCTGTTACGATGAAATGAGAATGTGCCGAGAGGAGGGGGCCGTATGGGGGCAACCGCGAAATGAGGCCGACGTTCCCTCGGCGGCGGCGGCGGCGGCGGCGGCGGCGGCGGCGGCGGCGGCGGCGGCGGCGGCGGAGACCGAAACAGGAGAAAAACGGAAACAGAGAAAAACAGCGGCGTCACCTCACTTTCCACAGCTCTTTTTCTTTTTTTTGCCCCAAAAACGCGACAAGCAACCATGGCCCCCAAACGCCCCATCCCCGCCGCCCCCAAGGGCGGCTCCGCCCACCCAAAGGGCGCCGAGCTCGACGCAATGGCGGCGACGGCCTTCCCCGGCGGCAGCGGCCACTTCGCCGACATCGCGCACAGCAACGCCCCGGAAGCGCGCGACCAGCGGCAGTTCCTGCGCGAGGCGCACAAGAAGCGCGTCACGCCGGAGCTGCTCAAGGCGGTCGGGTCGGGCAGCGCGCCGCCGAGCCCCGCGGCGACGCCGCGCCCGGCCGGCGGCGCGTGACGAGAGAGGGAGAGACGACGAGAGAGAAAGAGAGCCAGAGAGAGGGCAGCGGGAGCGCACGGGCAGAAAGCGGCGACGCTCTCGGAACGCGCATCCAATGCCATCAAAAGTTTTAGTATTTGCAATCGCACAGACTCTTTGCAACCCCTTTTTAAGCGGGCTCCGCCCGCTCCTTGGGCGGCGGGTTCCCGCCCGCCGCCACGTTATACACGCAGTAGAGCGCCGCCGCGCAGCTGAGCGCCAGCGCGGCCTGCGTCGCCGCCTGCGCCCACCACGCCCCCGCCCCCGCCGCCGCCCCCGCCGCCGCCTGATCCGCCGCCCGCTCCGCCGCCTGCTTGACCGCCTTGCCCGCGCCCGCCGCCAGCCACGCCGCCGCGCCCCCGGACGCCAGGGTGTAGGGCGCGGACGCCCCGGGGGCGCCCCCCGACGCCCGCCACGCGCGCAGCGACAGCGCCGACGCCGCGACGACGAGCGCGCCGACGGCCAGCGCGCGCGCGGCGAGCGCGCTGCCGCCGCCCGACAGCGCGAGCGCGACGGCGGCGCCGCAGAACGTGAGCGCGCCGTAGGGGATGGTCATGCAAAAGTCGTGCAGGACGGCGCGGCGCGGCGGCTTGGAGGAAGGGGACGACGCGGCGGCAGAGGTGGTGAGGAGGGGGAGGCGGGCGGCGCGCGGAGGAGGTTTCTTTTTCCTCCCTCTCTCCCCCCCTCCTCCTCCTTGCCTCCTTCTCCTCCTCGTCGCGTGATCAGGCGCGGCGACGACGATGCTGCGCGCCGCGAGCGCCGGGCGCGGAGCCCCACCACCGATCCCGACCGCGCCCGACCGCGCCGAGAGCTGCATTTGAAGCGCGTTGTCGTTGTCCTCCTCCTTTTGGGGGCGCGTGAAGAGAATCGGTCTCGGGAAATGTTTTGGGGGGTTTGTGAGGCGCGCGTGCTTAAGCCGCGAGAGAGGCGTGCGGGAACTGAGTGACAGGTTGCGTAAGCGTCGACGAAAGAAGAGGGAGGGGCGCGCGCACGTCAACAAAAGGGAACGACGGCGCGCGCGTCACGAGCCGCTGGCGTCGATCGGCGCGGCCGCCGAGTCGGCGGCCCGCCGACGCTCCCGTTTCTTCCTTGTCCTGCCTATCCGAGCCCCTCATGCTCCTCCTCATCACTCACTGAGCACACTACCAAGAAGGCAACGGAAGAAGGGAGAGAGGCGCAGACCCGTCGTGATCGATCGCCCGTCCGGCCCCTGCTCTCCCTGATGCTCGTCCCAATGCACCAGAAGCGCACCTCCCCCTGCCGAGGGCCGCCCCGAGGTGGCGCGACACCGCCCCGGCTCGCGACCCTCCGCGCGCGCGCGCAGGCCGTCGACGCGCGGCCGACGCCGCCGCCGCCGCCGCAGAGGACGCTCCGCCACGTCCTCGCCGACGGCGCCGAGCTCGAGATCGTCGTCCAGCCGCCCTCGCACGCTGCGTCGCCGTCGTCCTCGTCCGCCGCCGCCGCCCGCCGCCCCCCTGTGCTGCTGGTGCACGGCTCGTTCCACGCCGCGTGGTGCTGGCGCGACACCTTCATGCCCCGGCTCGCCGCGAAGGGGCACCCCACGTACGCCGTGTCGCTGCGGGGCCAGGGACGGAGCGACCGCCGGCCCGCCGCCGCCGTCGCCGCCAAGGGGGTCGCCGGGACGCTCGCCACGCACGCCGACGACCTGGCGTCGGTGGTGCAGGCGGTGGCGGCGGGGCTCGGGCGCGAGGGGGCGGAGGGGGCGGGGGGGCGGGCGCCCGAGCGCGTCGTGGTCGTGGCGCACTCGTTCGGCGGGCTGGTGCTGCAGGATTTGATGAGCCGGGGGCCGACAGGGGCGGCGGCAGAGGGGGCGGGGGCGGCGGCAGCGGCAGCGGCGGCGGCGGCGACGGCAGAAGCAGCGGCAGCAGCGGCAGCAGGAGCAGAAGCAGAGGCAGCAGAAGCAGCAGCAGAAGCACCAGCAGCACTAGCACCAGCAGCAGCAGCAGCACCACCACCACCAGCACCATCAGCACGACCACCAGCAGCAGCAGAGGCAGCAGGAGCAGCAGCAGCGGCAGCAGCAGCAGCGGCAGGGGCAGCAGCAGCAGCGGCCGAGGCGGCAGAGGCAGCGGCGGCCCCCTTGCCGCTCGCCGGCGCCGCCTTCCTGGGATCCATCCCGCCGTCGGGCAACGGGCCCATGATCGGGCGCTTCCTGCGCCGCGACCCCTGGCTCTCCGCCAAGCTGACCTACGCGATGGTGTCGGCCTCGTTCGCCCGCGACGCCGCCGCCTGCCGCGCCTGCTTCCTGTCCGCCGACGCGCCGCCAGAGCTCGTCGAGGCCGTGCGCGCCGCCATCCAGGCCGACCTCAGCCCGCTGCGGCTGATCGACCTGGCCGACGCGTCCAAGCGCGTGCCGCTGCCGCCGCCCTCGGCGCGCGCGGCGACGCCCGCGCCGGCGCTCGTGATGAGGGGGGAGCTGGACGCCATCGTCGACGGCGAGGCGGCGGCCGAGCTCGAGGGGTGGCTGCTGTCGGGGGAGACGCCTTGCCCGTCGTGTTCGCGGGTGGAGCTGCAGGGGCTGGCGCACGACGTGATGCTCGACGCGCGGTGGCCGGCCGCCGCTCACGAGCTGGAGGGGTGGCTCGAGTCCATCTCTGACAACTGAGAAAATCAATCATTTTGATCAAGTACTGAGAGAAGATCAGATGATCAAAAGATAAAAAAAGATCAAAAGATCAAAAGATCACAACAGCCTCTTTTTTACAATCACATGTGTTGAAATCGGTCAACACGCAAGCACGCGCGGGAAGGCCGTCGGCGGCCAGCCGGCGGCCACTGCCGACGTCGGCGGCGGCGGGGGCGAGGCGGCCACGGCGAGCAGGAGGGCGTGCGGCGGCGGCGGGAGCGGCGGCGGGAGCAGGCCGGGCGCGCGGCGGCGGCGCTCGGCGGCGGCGGCACTTCCGCCGCCGCCGCCGCCGCTCCGGCGCCGGCCGGCGCGCGCGTGCAGGAGCAGGGCGGCGGGCGCGGGCGGGAGAGGGGTGTGGCGTCGTCGGTGCGTCGTGTTTGTCGCTTGAGGCGGCGGCGGCGGCGGCGGCGGGAGCACCAGCGCCTGCATCTGCAGCGCGGGACGCTGCCGCCGCCGCTGCTCGCCCTCCTCCGGTTCGCTCGCCCGAGCAGGCGGCGGCGGCTTTGGCGCCTCTCTCTTCCGCCCCGCGATCAAAAGGCCGTGCCACCCGCCAAAGTGGCAGTGGTGGTCCGCGTCGGGGCCCTCGCCGCCGTCGTCCTCGGCGCCCTCTCTCCGCCCGCCGCCGCTGGTGCTGGTGCTGGTGCTGGTGCTGGTGCCGGTGCTGGTGCTGGTGCTGGTGCTGGTGGTGGCGCCGGTGCCGGCGCCGACGCGCCGTCCTAATCCGCCGCCGCCGCCGCCGCCGCCGCCGCCGCCGCCGCCGTCGCCGCCGCCGCCGCCGCCGCAGCCGCCGCCGCCCGAGGACGCGACGCGAAGGCCCAACACCCCTCCTCGCCCGGCAAACGCCTCTCCGGGGTCGCTCGCGGCGTCGCTGACGGCGGCTGCCTCAAAAGACTCGCTGACGCATGATGCGCCCGTCGCCCTCCTCCACGGCGCGTGCAGCCACTGCGCGCTTTGCTCGCGCTGCCGGCCCAAAAACTCCTGGCGGGCCAGGGCGGCGGCGCGGCGCCAGTCGCGGGCGGCGCCTGGTGCGTCGGCGGCGGCGGCGGCGGCGGCGTCTCCAGACGCCGACGGCCCCCTGGTCCTCGGCTCGCACGAGGCCGCGAATCGCGCGGCCTCGAGCCAGCCGAGCGACTCGTCGCGCGTGAGCAGGTTGTGACGCCACATATGCGTCTCGGCGTTTGCGCCCCTCTCGGCCTCTTTTTCCGGCGGCTCTCCTCTGTCGTTCCTGTTTTTTGTGCGTCGAGTGTCCGCGCGCGCTCGCGCTGTGTAACAAGTCGAGTCGACAAGCACGACCTTTGCGAGTGCGTTGCGTGGAACCTGCCTCGCCGTCGATTCTCTGTGCAACCTGCTCGGGCCAACACGACGGCGTTCTTTCTCTGCGCTCCTGTCGACCTGGCCCAGAAACGGGAACAGAAAAACAAGGCCGACGCCGCCAAAGCCCAACAAGCGGCGGCGACAAGGAGAGCGCAACAACCCACACGTGATTGATCAATAACCAATTTGGTTCCGGCTCTATACGTCTACGACGGATGGTGGAGCAAGGGGTGCGGGTGGTGCTGCTGCGGCCGAGGCGCCAGAGGCGGCAGCGGCGGCGGCGCCAGCGCCGGCGCCAAATTCCCCCCCCGATGCTGCTGCAGCTGCGCCGCCAGCGCCGCCGCCGCGTGCGCCGCCGCCGCCCGCTGCACCGCCGCCGCCTGCGCGTGCGCCTGCTGCGCCGCCGCCGCCGCCCCACTGCTCCCCGCCCCCCCGCGCATGTCCCCCAGGACACGACCGCACACGTCCATTCCCAGTAAAACGTCGGCGGCAGCGCCGTCGCCGGCGCCGCCGGCGCCGCCGCCCGCGGCCAGCACCGCTGGGTCGTCCAGGCACTGAACGTCGACCGCATACTCCTCCTCGCGCACGCGGTACACCTGCACCTCGAACCGCACGGCGCGCTCGATGCAGGGCGCCCAGATGGGGCAGGCGGGGGCGCCGGGGAGGGGCACCCAGGAGGCGGCGGCGGGGGCAGGGGACGAGGACGAGGGGCCGCCGCCGCGCAGGGCGGCCGGGGGGGCGGTGGTGCCGCCGCCCGGCGCGCCGCCGCCGCCTGCTGCTCCCGCCGCCGCAGCGTCGTCGTCCGACGACATGCGCCCGCCCGCCCCGCCGTCCGTCATCACGGCGTCGTCCTCCGAGACGCGCGGCGGGCGGGGGCCGGAAGGGTGCGACGCGTTCACGCCCACTCCACCGCCCGCGCCGCTGGCGAGCGCCGCCGCCGCCGCCGACAGCGCCGCCGCCGACGAGGGCAGCGGCGCGCAGGCGGGCAGCGCCAGGCCCGGCCGCAGCAGCACGGTCTTTCGGCACTTGAGATTGTAAGGGCCCGCCTTTTTCCACGCGATGCCGTGCGCGGCGAGGACGCGCAGCAGCTCGGCCATCAGGGCCGAGGGGTGGCCGCGGGCGTGCACGCCCAGGCGCCACCGCCGCTCGGGCACGTGCGCGCCGGGGCCCGTGCCGCCGCCGCCGCCGCCGCCGCCCGGCGACGCCGCGCCGCCCGCGCCGTTGTCGCCGCCCGCCGCGCCGCCGCCGCCGCCCGCCACCCCGGCGCGCGCCCCGCCCGCCGCCGCCGCCGCGGCCGCCGCCTGCGCCGCGGCCTGCGCCGCGGCCGCCGCCGCCGCGGCCTCGGTCATCTCGGCCGTCAGGTAGCCGCTCGACGGCAGGCGCCGCCGGTTGTCCACCAATAGCCGGTAAGCGACGGCGGCGCGCGTCTGCTCGCGGCTCCGCAGCGCCGAGACGAGCTCCTCCCGCGCGAAGCCCAGGCGCACGACCTCGGCCACCATCTCCTCGTCCAGGGGGACGGCGGCGGCGGCGGCGGCGGCGCCCGGGCCGCCGCCTCCCGGGGTCGCGGGGGCGACGGGGCCAGCGCCGCCGCCGCCGCCGCCCCCTCCCGCCGCCCCCGCGCCGCCGCCGCCGCCGCCCCCGCCGCCGCCCGCCGACGCCGCGCCGCCCGAGAACGGCGCGGTCGACGGCGCCGCGTGCATGACGGCCAGGTACCTCGGCAGGCGCAGCGCGAACCAGGGGTGCGCGCGCACCTCCTGCAGGGTGGCGCGCTTGAGCGGGTCGACCAGCAGCATCCGCGGGATGAGGTCGCGCGCGCCGGGCGACAGGTGCGACGGCAGGGAGTAGACGCCCCCCTTTATTTTTTTGAACAGGTTTGGAATGTTCTCGTCGTCGAAGGGCAGGCTGCCGCACAGCAGGGCGTAGAGGATGACGCCGCAGGACCAGACGTCGACCTCGGGGCCGGCGTAGAGGCGGCCGGAGATGACCTGCGTTGGCGTGGTTGATGTTTTTGGGGTGGCCGGATGGGAAGAAAAAGGGGGGGCGGAATTTCTCGTCGGTTTTTTGGGGGAGGGCCGGTCGTCGCAGTCGCTCCTGGGCAGGCGTCGCCTCGCGCACGCCGACGACGAGACCCGCGCGCGGGAAGGACGAGAACAAAACAGAAAAATCGCGCGCGCGCACACGCACCTCGGGCGCCGCGTAGTTGGGCGACCCGCACGACGTTTTTAGGAAGTGCCCGTCCCGCATCACGTTGGACAGGCCAAAGTCGGCGATCTTGACGGACAAACGCGCGTCCAGCAGCAGGTTCTCGGGCTTGAGGTCGCGGTGCACGACCATGTTGCGGTGGCAGTACTCGACGCCGCTGACGATCTGTTGGAAGAAGCCGCGCGCCTCGTCCTCCGGCAGGCGGCCCTTCTCGACGATGTGGTCGAACAGCTCGCCGCCTTTTCGGTTCAAGGTTTTTTTGTTTTTTGGTTTTGGGTGTTTTTTTTGTGTTGTTTAGTCGTGTGGACGGCGGGTTTGTTTGCGTGTGTTTATGGGTCGGCTCGGCATTTTCATTTATCAGAGGGGCCGGCGGTTGGACTGGAGATGGCCAGCTTTTGAAGCTTCTCGGGGGACGCTCGTCTCGACGACGAGATAAAAAGAAGCGACGACGAGATAAAAAAAGAAGCGACGGCGACGAAACCAAAAGATCGCCTTGTTTCCTCCTCCTCCTCCTCCCCCTCCCTCACCTCGCACGTACTCCATGACGACGTAGATGTCCGCGGGCGTCTCGACCACCTCGTACAGGCGGATGATGTGCGGGTGGACGAACAGGCGGAGGATCTTGATCTCGCGGCGTACTGTTTGTTTTTGTTTCGTTTTTTTGTTTTTGGTGTTTTTGGTTTTGCGCGTGTGTGTTTGTGTTTCGGGGGGCGTTAGAGCGGGGGCCCGGGGGGATCGAGGGAGAGACAGAGGGGCGGGCGGCGAGACACGCAAGATCGCAAAAGATCGCAAGAACGAACGAAGCACGGAAGCCGGGCCGCAACAGACGGACGAAATCAGAGACGAGCGCAAAAAAAGAAAAAAGGCGAGAGGCGAGCGGCGACGGCGACGAGGCGACGGCAAGACGGCACGACGACAAGCCGTGACAACAACGCACCCTTCTCCTCCATGTCCATGGCCTGGATCTTGCGGCGGTTGAGGATCTTGATGGCGACCTTGTGCCCCGTCAGCACGTGCTCGGCCACCTTGACCTGTTGGTTTCGTTTGATTGTTGAGGCGTTTCGGCCTGAGCGAGAAGAAAGAGGGAGAGAGCGGGGCGGGGCGGGCGGCCGCGCACGTCGCGGGACGACGACTAAAAAAGGCGCACGCGCGCGCGCGCGCGCCGCCCGCCCCAGCGGTCCCGTCTATCCTTGCCGCAGCACCACCCACCTTGCCGAACGACCCGATGCCCAGCGTCTTGCCCAGGCGGTAGTTGGACAGGAAAAACTCGGCCGACTGGTTCGAGCTCGACACCCCCTGCGGCGCCACGGCGGCGGCGCCCGCGGCGGCGGCGGCGTGCGCGGCGGCGGCCGCCGCCTGCTGCGCGGCGGCGGCGGCCTCCTGCGCGGCCTGCTGGGCGGCCGCGGCCTGCGCCTGGTGCTGGTGGTAAGCGGCGGCGGCGGCCGCGGCGGCCGCCGCCGCGTCCGTGCCCGGCGGCAGCGTGGCCGGGTGCATTGGACAGAGGGGTGTTGCGCGCGTCGGGTCCGGGGGACACACGGGACAGAGGAGAGGAGAGGGACCAAAGTCTCTCTCTCTCGCGCCCTCACGCGCGCCCCCGATCGAGGGGCGGGACGCCCCTTGACCTGTCGATTCGCGGAGTCGTCTCCTCTCCTGTTGGCAGGCGCGCGTTCCCGGCTCGCTCTGTTTTGGGGTGGTGTGATCCGAGAGAGGAGTGACGAGGACGATGGCGGTGCTGCTCCGTCTGCTGCTGCTGCGCGCGCGCGTGTGAGATGGTGAAAAAGGAGGCCGCGAGGACAATGTGTCTTAGGTTCTAGGGAGTTTGTCGGAGGTGGGCAGAAAGAGAGGGGTCGAGGAAGAGGGGATGGCGCGAGGACCGCGACGCGCAGCGGGCGGCGGCGGCCCTTTTTCGCGGCGCGAAGAGAGAGACGCCTCTGCTCGGCCGTCGGTCCTTTTTAAACGTCGAGACCATTTGCTGCTAACGTCCCACTCTTCCCAGCACGCGCGCCGTCGGGTCTTGGAAACAAAAAAGGGGGCGCGCGGGGGCCGGGCCCGGGCCGTAGGAAAACACCGCGCGCACCCTCACTTTGACGCGACGGCCTCGCCGGCGTCGAGCGCGCGGACGATTTCCGCCAAGAGCTGCGGGTCCGACAGGCCGCCGGGGGAACACGACGCCGTCTCGCCGTCGCCGTCCATCAGCTCGAGGGAGCCGTCGGAATGGGCCTCGAGCACCGAGCACTCGCGGGCGCCGCTGGCGTCGTCGGCCCCGTCTGCTGCTGCCGCCGCCGCCGCCGCCGCCGCCGTCGCCGCCGCCGCCGCCGCCGCCCCCCCTCCCGCCCCTCTGAGCCGGTCGAGGTGCGTGAGCATCTGGCGCTTGTGCCCGGTCGAGAAGACGTTGAACGGCATCGCGAGGGCGTCCTCGAGCAGGGCGACGGCGGGCGCGGCGGCGGCGGCCTCGTCCTTGCCGCCGCCGCCGCCCCCCCCGGACGCTGACGCCGTCGCCGACGCCGACGCCGACGCCGACGCTGCAGCTGCATGTCGCACGACGGCGTCGCAGAGGGCCTGCGACGCGCCCGGCGTGAGCCGCTGCTCCTGGTTGCGGTACAAGGACTTGCGCAGCGTCGCGATCGCCAGGTCACGCAGGGCCGGGAGGGACAGCGGGCACGATAAGGGGGTGTCGGCGGCGGCATCGTCGGCGGCGGCGGCCGTCGGTTTCGCGGACGCGTCGGCCGCAAACTTGGCGCACCGCTCGTCCATCCTTGCAGAGACGACGCCTCTCCGCGCGCGCCTCCTTTTCGCGTGACCAGGACGTGGGCAGCGTGCGATCGAGGTTTTGGTCGTGGTTGCAGTACGCCGCCCGTCTCCTGAGGGCGATGCCCCCGGGTTTCTATTTCCGTCAACCCCTCCCTCTCACGAAAAAAAGGGGCCCCCGACGCGCGCTCTCGGCGCCTTTGGCCCTCGCGTCCCGTTTTTTTTTGGCCGCGCGCGCTTCCGTTTTTCACCCCCGCGCCCGCTTTCGGCGCCTTCGTCCCGTCTTCTTCTTAGCGCGCGCGTTTTCCTCTCCCCCGCCCTGTCACCCGAAAAAAGATTAGCAAGGCTGGCCTAGCCGCGTGCCCGCCGGGTTGTACCCCGCCGCGTACCGCACGCCCGCCGGCACCATCCCGCACAGCCCTGGGTTGTCGTGCACGGTCGCCGTGAACAGCCGCGCCCCCGCCAGCGCCCTCAGGTCGCCCGACAGACGGTTGCCGGCCAAGTGCAGCTGCGTCAGCTGGCGCGACGTCGTCTCGTTGGCAAAGCTCATGGGAACGCCTCCCTCGAGGTCGTTGTATTCGACCTGGAAGCGGCGCAGGCGCCGCATGCCGCCGAATTCCGGCGGAATCGTGCCGACCAGGTTGTTTCCTTCGAGTTTCAACTCCGAAAGGAGCGGGTGCCCCGCCAGCGCGGGCGGGATCGTCCCGGTCAGGCGGTGCATGGACAGGTCGAGCTCCTCCATCGCCGGGAAGCACGTCGCCACCCAGTCCTCGATCGGGCCCACGAACCGGCCCGCGCCTTTTCGGCCGCCGACGTCGAGCTGGCGCAGATCTTTCAGGACGCACATCTCGCGAGGTAAGGCGCCATCTAGGTTGACCGAGGTGGTGTGCAGAGAGTTGAGCACGCCGTCGAGCCGGCCGTCGGACGACTCACCCCAGCCCGTGGACCCGCCGCGGCACGAGAGGTGCTGCCAGTTGCCGGACCACGAGTCGCCGCACAGGTCGCAGGCGCCGCCGGTCGCGGTCGGGGGGGGGCAGGTCCAGGTTCGAGTGGCCTCCCGGAAGGCGGGCGAGCGGCCGCGCACGGCGTCGCGGAACCAGACGGCGCGCGCGGACTGGTCCGGGAGGGTCATGGCCGCGGCGAGGGAGCGGCCTGCGGCGAGGAGGAGGAGGAGAAAGAGGGGGGCGGCGGCGGCGCGGGCGCCGGCGTTGCGGCGGGCCGCGGCCATTTTTTTCCGCTTTCTGCTTCTCCGCCTTTTTTCGGCGGGGGGGGGGGGGGGGGGGGCCCCCCTCGTTGGCGGGGGGGGGGGGGTTGTTGGTTCTGTCTTCTGCGGCTGAACGGGGGGGGGGGGGGGGGGGGGGGGGCGGGGGGGGGGTGCGGGGGGCGGCGGGTTTTTTCGCCCGGGTTTGGCGCCGCCGCTGTGGGGGGGGGGGGGGGGGGGGGGAGGGCGCTCCCTTCGTTGGCAGCGGCGGCGGCGATGTTGCTGCTTGCTGCTGCTGCTGAACTGGTCTCGGGGCAAGGGGGCTGGAGCTGCTCGAGGATTTCGCGTGGTTATATTAAAGTGACGCGTTGCGGCAAAGAGAGAGAAAAGGAAAAGGACGGAGCAAAACGTTTCTGTCGCGCCGGGCGCTCTTTGTTTCGTTTGGCGCGAGCGCCGGCGGCGCTCGATGTTTTTTCCCGTGGTCGTTTCTATTTTTTTTCTTTTTGCTCGGCCAATACCCAATCACACAAACGGCAGCGCCGCCACCCCCACGGGCGCCAAGACGTGCGCCAGCACCGCCAAGCCCAGAGCCTCGAGCGGACTCGCGTTCGGCGGGCCGACCCGCCTCCAGCACCATAGCGAGAGGGGAAACCAGCCGCACGCAAACGCAACCGCAAAGACGGCGGCCCGGACGACGGGCGACGCCGCCGTCGGCGCCGACGGCCCGCCCGCCGTCAGAAAAAGGCCCGCGCCGCCCGCAAAGGCGTCCAGCGCGACGGCCGCCGCCTCGTCCGCCAGAAAGGCGACCACCCGATGATCGTCCACATCGCCAACACCGACACAGGCGCCCCAGCGCGCCGCCGCGGCCCGCGCCGCGGGCCAGAGCAGGGCCCGGGCGGCCGGGTTGGCGCCGCGGCCGCCGCCGCCGCCGCTGCCGCCGCCGCTGCCGCCGCCGCTGCCGCCGCCTCCGCCCCTCCACCAGCGCCTCCACGCGCGCGCCGCCCGCGCCAGCAGGACGAGCCACCCGGACGCCACACACGCCAGCCTCGTGACCGCCGCCGACAGCAGACGCAAAAAGGGTTTGGCGGGGGCCGTTCGCCGGCGGGCGGTGGCGGCGGGGGCGGCGGCGGCGGCGGCGGCGGCAAACAGGCGGGCGAGGCGGCGCGCCGACGCTGCAACGAGCGCCCCAAGCGCCGCATACAGGGGCTGCGGCGGCGGCGGCGGCGCCCTCTTGACGCCCGGGAGGAGCCGCCAGGAGGCCGAGGGGGCCGACGACGACGACGACGACGACCAGCGCCGCTCGCCAGGGCCGTCACCGCTGGGCCGAAAAGGAGACGGCGACGACCGGAGGGGCCCGCCTCCGCCCGCCGCCCGCGCGCAAAGCACGACGAGCGCAAAAAAGGCGGCTGCGCGCCCGCAGGCCAGCCACTGCCTCGCGTCGGCCGCAACCGCCGCCTCGGCCCGCCGCCGCAGCGACCGCCGCAGCGCTGCCCAGGCCTCGGCGAGGGCCGCCTCCATCGAGGCCAGGAGCCGCCCGTGCGCCCGGAGCTGCAGGGCGATGTCGCGCAGCAGCAGGTTGCCGAGCCGCTGCTCTCGGGCCAAGAGGGCGACGGCGGCGGCGAGGGAGAGGTCGGGTGCGTCGGTTGCGGCGACGGCGGCGGCGGCGGCGGCGGCCGCGCGCGGCGTCGTCGCGCGGCCGGCGGCGGCGTCTTTGAGGGGCGGGCGGCGCGCGAGGGCCATGTTATCTGGCGTTGATCAGCGCCTTGCTGGTGACGACGTGTTGGGCTCCATCGTGTCGAGGAGCAAGGGGGCGTGCGGAGCAGCAAGTTTATTTATGGGCAGGCACGGACGAATGCATCCGCGCCGGATTGTTGTGGTGTGAGGGGGGGTCACAATGCAAACAAAAGAACGGGCTGGGATGTGCAAGTCGAGTCGAGAGAGTGCCCTATTCATGGGACAACTGACGGAGAGGGGCGCGCGGGCGTGTTGTTGCCGCCCGAACCTTCGCGTCGCCGCCGACTGCAGGTCGAGCGTCGGCGTCGGCGTCGGCGTCGGCGCCTGCATCTGCGTCAGCGCCGGGGCCCTGGCGCCGTCGCCTTTGTCTCTCGAGCGGTCGGTCTCCCGTCCGTCCGTCTGGCGCGCCTGCAAACGTTGCGCACCGGCGGGCGTCCGCGTTTCTCGCGAGAAGGAGAAGGAGGAGAGGAGGGGGTCTGCAAGTCACTAAAGAGCCAAGAAGGGAACGAGGGGCGAAAGGTCCAAGGGTGTGTCCTCCCTCCGCAGGTTTCCCACACACACTCCTCCCTCCCCCTCCTGCAACACACAACCCCAAACCTTAGCAACGATGGCCATGCTCTCGCGCGCAAACACCGTGTCGGTCCAGGCGGCCAAGCCCAAGGCCACCAAGAAGGGCGGGGCCACCAAGGTCGGTGTTTTTTCTGTCAGGAGATATCTGTTCGCGCGCGCGCCCCCCCCAGCAACCCGAGCGCCCACCGGCACCCGCGCGCGCGACCAATTGTGACATGGCATCGCGCTCCATCGCCTGATGCGACCTGTGGCGCGCGCCGCGGCGCCGATTGGAGGGGGCCCATCACGATCTCCCGATTGCTTTTTTACTTTTCGTCGAAGAGATTTTCCCTCTCTCTTCCCCCACACGCCGACTCTCCCCCCCCCCCCCCCCCCCCCCCCCCCCCCCCCCCCCCCCCCCCCCCACCCCCCCGCCCCCCCC
>Ga0105055_10003776_pt1 | contig 22641 bp, 20 predicted proteins | sample BON03_FD_78090 | JGI IMG/M metagenome (GOLD analysis project Ga0105055, IMG submission 78090) | Freshwater microbial communities from Lake Bonney liftoff mats and glacier meltwater in Antarctica - BON-03 | ecosystem: Environmental > Aquatic > Freshwater > Ice > Glacier meltwater | place: Lake...
GATCGCCGAGTAGAGGTCCTCGGCACCTATGAGCGCATCGATCAGCAGCTTCTCGACGATCGGATCACCGATCTGCACACTGGCGCCGGCCACCTCGCCGGTGGTGGCGTCCATGGTGGCCGAGGAGAACGTGGCACCTCGGATGCCGTCACGACCGGTCGCCCCGCCGAGCACGACCACGCGATCACCGGAGAAGGGGCCATCGTGGAGCGGCCTGCTGGGCGCCGTACCGATGCATCCGGCGAACACGAGCGGATTGGTGGTGTACGCAGGATCGTACAGCACGGCGCCCGCAACGGTCGGCAGGCCGATCTTGTTGCCGTAGTCGGCCACGCCGTCGATCACGCCGTCGCGGATGCGGCGCGGGTGCAGCGCGCCTTCGGGGAGATCGGCCAGCGGCAGATCGGCCGGGCCGAAGCACAAGATGTCGGTGATCGCGATCGGTCGGTGGGCAATGCCGAGCACGTCGCGGATCACGCCGCCGACACCGGTGTTCGCCCCGCCGAACGGTTCGACCGCCGACGGATGATTGTGGGTCTCGGCCTTGAGGGCGATCGTGATGCCCTCGGTGAACTCGATGACGCCGGCATTGCCGACGAACGCCGAACGCACGAACGGCGCGTCGATCGAATCGGTGCAGGCACGCAGCTGCGCCATCAACGGGGTGACTTCAGCGGGACCGTCGGGGCCGCCCGTGGTGTCGATGATCGCTCGGAAGGTCTTGTGGGCGCAGTGCTCGCTCCACGTCTGTGCGAGCGTCTCGATCTCGACGTCGGTGATGTCGCGACCGAGGCGTTCGAATTCGTCGCGGATCACCCGGAGCTCTTCGAGGTCGAGATACAGCGAGCGCTCGACGTTCACTGCCAGCAGCGCCTCGTCGTCGAGGCCTCGGATGACGATCAGTTCGGCGTCGGCATGGCCGGGAGCATCGTCGAGCACCGGTGGTTCGACCAGCCCGTGGCCCCACCGCTCGATCACCGCATTGGCGACCACCCGCCGCACGACCTCGTCGGCCAGCTCGGTGCCCACGTCGGCGCCGAACTCGATCCGGCGAGCGGTGGCAGCGCCGCTCAGCTCGATGCCGAGTTGGCGTGCCGCATGCAGCACGGCGGCGGCGGCAGTGTCGGTCACCCCTGGCAGCAACGTCACTTCGATGCCGTTCGAGCTGGGCGCATCCCAGGTGGCGTGCTGGAGGAGCGGGTCGGCCAGCGCTGTGGCCAGTCGCGTACGTTGGCCGTCGTCGAGCGTTCCCGAGACGTGGATGACGTCGGCGACCTCGACGAGTTCGGCCAATCTGATACCGAGGTGCGCAGCAGCCGTGGCGATCGAGGCCCCGCGCGGGTCCGGATCGATGGAACGGATGGTCAGTCGATGCCGGTCGGCCACTACGACGACCCTACGGATCGCGTGCGACGCGCCCCGGGCGTTTGTACAAAATGTCTCGTCGTGAGTTCAGAGTCCCAGACGGAGCAGCACCTCGGCCGTCAGCGGCTGCACCTCAGCGGGGGTGGGGAACATGGTGTCCCAGGCGTCGGGCGACACCGACGTCACCGTGATCGTTGCGCCACCGAGTTCGGGCGGCAGCACCAACTGGCGGATGATGCCGGTGTCGTCGACCCAGATCTCCATCGCGAGGGCCCCGACGCGATCGAGCCCGGCTTGCACCGTGATGCCCGGTGGGAGCGGAAGTGGTGGCGGCGGCGAGCCGTCGACGGTCGGGGTCGTAGCTGCTGTTTGCGCCTGCAGGAGGCGAGCGGGGTCGAGGGAGACGACGAGACGGCGTGCCGGCACCGCGCCCACCGACGACTCGGTTGCTTCGGTGATGGTGCTGAACTGACGGACCGCCGGGGGGAGCAGTTCGTCGAGCGTGTGCACCCAGCGTCCACGTCCGAGCGAGAAGTCGATCGGGAAGTCGCCCCGGGGCAGCGTGTACCAGATGGGTTCGTCGATGCGCCGGATGAACGCCTGGTCCCAGAGGGTGAGCATCTCGATGTTGGGGCTGTCGGTGCGGGGGATCACGACGCGGGCGACCCCCGATTCGAAATCTGCGGTCACCTCGTAGTTCTGCGTGCCGCCGAACGGGTCGGGCTCGCTCACCGTGAACGCGGCGGTGCGTACGGCGGGCGCTGCCGTGACCGGCATCGGATACACGAGCGGCGCTTCAGGCCCGTCCATCGCGTCGGAATTCGTGAACGTTTCGATGGCGGCGGGGCCGTACGTCACGCCGGCGAAACCGAGACCGCCGAGCACGGCGAGCAGGAAGAGCCAACTCACGCCGCGTCGAAGACCGCTACGGCCGCGTGACTGCGGTCCTGGTTGTGGCGGAGGCGACGAGTACATCGCCACGCCGAACGGAGTCATCTCTGGGTTCGCCGGCCGCGGGATCGCTGGTGCCACGGTCGGCAGCATCGGGGCCGCCTGACTGATCTGGCCGGGCCACGCGGCAACGGCTCGGGCCGATGGATCGGTGGGCGGTGGGAGTAAGCGTTCCGGTTTCGTCAGGGTGTCGGTGGTGTCATACCTACCGACATCTGCATCGGCACCGCAGACGAAATCTTGAACGATCTGTCGTATTCTCGGACCATGGCAGCAACCGATCCGACCAGTCGCCAGGCGTGGGTGGTGGTCGGCGCAGGTTCTGCAGGGTGTGTGCTCGCCGGCCGGCTGTCGGAGCATCCTGAGCTGTCGGTGACGTTGCTCGAAGCCGGGCCCGACCTGAGTGGCGACGACCTCGACGGCCCGCTCGGTGGGCCCGACTTCCTGGCTGCACTCGACGTGCCCGGTCGCACGTACCCGGCGCTGGAGGCCACCCGGGCCACCGGTGGACCGCCGGGTCCCTACCGACGAGGTCGGGGGATCGGGGGATCGTCGACCGTCAACGCCATGGTCGCACTGCGAGGTGACGCCGAGCGGTATCGCTCGTGGGGGTGGCATGACACCGATGCCGCCTGGGAGGCGATGGCCCTCCCCGAGGACGAGGTCGAACCAGCTGAACTCGGTGTGGTCGATCGTGCGTTGCTGGCCGCAGCACCCGACGCCGAACGCGCCCGGCTGACCCGCCGCAACGGCCGCCGCGTGACCTCGGCCGAGGCATCGCTGTGGCCGGTGCTCGATCGTGACAACCTCGAGGTCCGTGCCGACACGCTCGTCGACCGGGTGGTGTTCGACGGCCGTCACGCCGTCGGGCTGCGCCTGGCCGACGGCGACATCCTCCCCGCCGATCGGGTCGTGCTGGCCGCTGGCGCCATCCACTCGCCCGCAATCCTGCTGCGCTCGAACGTCGGCACGCCCGGTGTCGGAGCGGGCCTCCAGGACCATGCGTCAGCACCGTTCACGCTGCTCCTCGGCGACGGTCACGCCGGCGTCCCCGGCGGCCTCGCGATCGGTTCGCTGCTGCAGCGGGGCCCCCTGCAGTTCCTGCCGATGAACCACCTCGGCCCGAGCGCACCAGGTCTGGGGCTACTGATGACGGCGTTGATGCGTCCGAGGGGTCGGGCGGGAACGGTGCGGTTGGCGTCCGATGACCCGACTGTCGACCCGATCGTCGACTTTGCCCTGCTCGACGATCCTGTCGACGTGGCTGCGCTCGTCGCAGGCGTGCGGATGGCACTCGATCTGCTCGCGGCCCCGTCGTTCCAGGAGATCGTGGAGGAGGTGTACCTCGATTCGTTCGGCACCACCGCTGCCACGCTGCGCGACGACCGGTCGATCGAGCGGTGGGTGCGCGGTGCAGTCGGCGACTACGTGCACGCATCGAGTAGCTGCGCGATGGGTTCGGTGGTCGACGACGAAGGCTGTCTGATCGGCTACGACGATGTCTACGTCTGCGACGCCTCGGTGTTCCCGACGATCCCTGACGTCAACACCCATCTGCCGACCACCATGCTCGCCGAGCGCTTGAGCGCACGCTGGCTCCGAGAGATCTCTCGACCCAGTGGCTGACGGACGCAACGCGCGACCGGTCATGCCAAGATGACCACATGTCGACGGCCGGGTACACGCACGGACTCCACGAACTCGACGATGGGTGTTTCGCCTATCTGCAGCCCGACGGCGGGTGGGGTTGGAGCAATGCGGGCCTGATCGTCGGCGACGGCCAATCGCTGTTGGTCGACACCCTGTTCGACCTCGACCTGACCGCAGCGATGCTCGACGCAATGGCCGGTGCCACTGCAACTGCCCCGCTCGACACGGTCGTGAACACACACGCCAACGGCGATCACTGCTACGGCAATGCCGAGGTCACCCGCCGACGACCCGATGTCGACATCGTCGCCTCCGCCGCGACGGCCCACGAGATGGCCGATGTGCCCCCGTCGATGCTGGCCGCGCTGAACCGGGCACCCGGCGAGATCGGCGAGTTGTTCCGTTCGTTCTTCGGCGAGTTCCACTTCGACGGCATCGAACTCGTGACGCCGACTCGTACGTTCGACGGGCGACTCGACCTCGACGTCGGCGGGCGACGGGTGGAATTGTTCGAGGTCGGTCCCGCACACACCGCCGGCGACACGATCGTGCACGTGCCCGACGCCCGAACGGTCTACACCGGAGACATCTTGTTCATCGGCGGTACACCGATCGTGTGGGCGGGTCCGTTGTCGAACTGGATCGCGGCATGTGACCTGATGCTCGATCTCGACCCGGAGACCGTCGTGCCGGGCCACGGTCCACTCACCGACACCGCTGGGATCGTCGCTGTTCGCGACTACCTGTCGTTCGTCGACGAGGCAGCCACCGCACGTCACATCTCGGGCATGGATGCCTTCGATGCGGCTCGCGACATCGGTCGCGAACTCGGGCTCGATGAACGTTTCGGCGACTGGGGAGAGTTCGGCCGTATCGCCGTCAACGTGGAAACCGTGTACCGCACCCTCGACCCCGGCCACGTCACCCCTGACGTCGTCGAGCAGTTCCGTCGCATGGCAGAGCTCGAACGCCAGTGACCGGGGCGCACGCAGGTCGCATGGATGTCGGCGACGAGCGCGTCGACGTCGCGATCATCGGCGACGGGCCTGCGGGAAGTGCGCTCGCTCGGGCCTGCGCTCGCGGGGGCGTCGATTCGGTGCTGGTGGGCGACGACGCCCCCTGGAGTGCCACCTACAGCACGTGGATCGACGACCTGACCGGCCCGTCGGTGGCCGAACTCGTTGACATCGACTCGGTGATCGCGACATTGAGCGAGCGGGTGTGGGCATACGGCGCGCGCTCGCACCAACTCGACCGGGCCTATGGCACCTTCGACAACGTGCTGCTACGAGCGGCGCTGCGAGCGGACGTGGCACATCGCGTGTCGCGAGTCGTCGACGTCGCCACCGCACCGGTGGGCAGCGGTGACGGTCATCGAATCGATTTGCACGATGGCTCGAGCCTGCGCGCCCGGGTCGTCATCGATGCCACTGGTTGGCCGGCGAGGTTCGCGAGCAGCGACGGCGAGCACGCTCCCGCCTGGCAGACCGCGCTGGGTGTGGTGCTGGCAGAGCCGCCCGAGGGCGACCTGGGTCGCCCGACGTTCATGGACTTCCGTCAGGTCGTCGGCTCCGACGGTGCGCGGTCCAGCGTCGGCCCGAACGGTGTCACCACCTTCTGTTACTCGCTGCCGATGCCGGACGGTTGGCTCGTGGAGGAAACGGTGCTCGCGGCCCGACCGGCGATCGAACCCATTGCGCTGTTACCCCGGCTGGCAGCGCGCCTCGGCCGTCATCCCGACAGCGTGCTGGCCGACGCGATCCGGACCGAATACGTGAGGATCCCGCTCGGCGGGTCTCGGCCTCGCCTCGATCAGCCGATCGTCGCATTCGGCGCCGCTGCCGGATACGTACACGCTGCCACCGGGTACTCCGTGGCGGCGTCGATTCGCGCCGCACCCCGGGTGGCCGCGGCGATCGCCCGAACCCTCGCTGTCGGGTCGGGAGTACCCGACCACACACCCATCGCGGACGCCGTGTGGTCGGTGGCGATGCAGCGAACTCGAATCTTGCACGATTACGGCCTCGAGGTGCTGCTCGACCTCGACGACGACGAGGTTCGGGCGTTCTTCGACTCGTTCTTCGATCTCGAACCCCCGGACTGGACCACGTACCTGCGGGTGGATTCGTCGCCGCAGGAGGTCAGTGCCGTGATGGCACGTCTGTTCCGGTCGTCGAGTTGGCGGCTTCGACGTCGTCTGGCTGGTCGCAATCCGGCGTCGTTGGCTCGGCTGCTGAAGCCGTGAATGCGTCTCGTCGACGCGACCTGATCGACCGCCGGACCGCTAGCACCCAGCCGACGAGTACTGCTGCGGCAAAGATGAACCATTGCACCGCATACGAGAAGTGGGGGCCGTCGTCGAGGGTCGGCGCCGGCACGGGTGCAGGGTCGGCGCCGGTCACGTTCGGAATGCTGCCGATCAGGTCGATGTAGAACGGCGCGACGTCGCCGTCGATCTGTGCGTCGAGCTGTTCCAGGTCGATTCGTCGCACTTCGAGCAGGCTGCCGTCGCCGCCGTCGGTGAGTTCACCCCGTTGTCGTTCCATCGGGACACGGATGCGGCCGAGGATGTCGATGTCGCCAGTCGGCGCTGCATCGCCGTCGGTGCCGAGCATCACGAAGCCACGGTTGACGATGATCACAGGTGACGTCTGTTCGGCCGAAGGGTCCTGGTCGAGCGCGGCCAGGATGTTGTCGCCTGCGAGACCGTCCTGCGACCGGTTGAACCACACGATCTGCTGCGGCCGGAACGCTCCGGTCACGGTCACCTGGCGCCATTCGAGCTCGGCCGGATCGGTGGCAGTCGCCAGCAGTTCGTCGAGCGGGACGGCCGGGAGATCGATACGGGCTTCGACGACCACGTTGAACGCCTTGCGCTCGTCGAGCCGGTCGAGTTGCCAGAAGGCGGCCCATATCATGAGTGCGACACCGAGGACGACCAGCAGGTGGAATGCAATCCATTTCGGACGCAGCAGGAAGGAGAAGCTCGAACCAGACATCTCGGGCACGACGGTAGCGGTCGCCGAGCACTACCGTGCCCCGCGATGCGTGTAGAAGATGTCACCTCCGAATGGCTGTCGTCGGTGCTCGGCGGCGACGTCGGGCCCACCACTGCGCAACGGATCGGCGACGGCCACATCGGCGTCAACGTGCGCATGGCGATGCCCGATGCCGAGCCAGAACTTCCACGATCGGTGGTGGTGAAGCTCCCGGCCACCGACGAGACCAGCCTCACCACGGCGGCGATGCTGCGCCACTACGAACGCGAAACTCGCTTCTACACCGAACTCGCGGGAACCGTCGACATGCGCATGCCGACCTGCTTCTACGGCGATTGGACAGCAGCGACGAACGCGTTCGTGTTGGTGCTCGAGGACATGGCCCCTGCCACGCAGGGGGATCAGCTCATCGGCTGCAGCCTCGACCAGGCTCGTGACGCCGTGCGCGAACTGGCCAAGCTGCACGGCCCCCGCTGGGACGATCCCACGCTCTACGAGGTCGACTGGATCGAGCACGACACCAGTGACGCGAGAGGCGACGACAGCCACGACGACGGCAGCGACGACGCCGGGGCCGGCCTGGCGATGATGTGGCAGATGTTGTTCCCGGGCTTCGCCGGCACGTATCGGTCCCACCTGAGCGCAGAAGAATTCGAGCTGGCCGAACAGTTCGGCGGGCGGATCGCGCAGTGGCGCGGTGGCCGTTCGGGTCCGAGGGCGGTCACCCACGGCGACTATCGCCTCGACAACATGCTCTTCGCGACGCCCGAAGGTGGAGCATCGATCGCCGTCGTCGACTGGCAGACACCAGCTCACGGCAGCCCGATCACCGACCTGTCGTACTTCATCGGTGCCGGGTTGCTGCCGCCCGAGCGTCGTGCTCACGAACGTGAGTTGGTCGCGGTGTACCTCGAGGCGCTCGCGGCGTACGACATCACGCTCGACGAAGCATGGGTGTGGGATCAGTACCGTCGCGATGCGTTCGCCGGGCTCACGGTGGCAGCAATGGCCTCGCAGATCGTCACGCTCAACGACCGCAGCGAAGCGATGTTCGGCGCGATGGCCCAACGGCATCTCCGCCAGGCTCTCGATCTCGCCTCCTTCGATCTCATCTGATTCCGACCGCTCGACCATCCTCGGATCGACCCGCTGGGCGTGGCCGCATTCCTCTCGCCCGAAACTGAGGAGGCGCCCGCGTGTCGAAGAGGAACATCACCTGGCTTGCCGTCGTCATCGCCGTTGGCGTGATCGGATGGCTCGTATTCGGCATCGTGGCGGGGATCGTCGGTGCCGTGCTGATGCTCGCCGTCAGCGAAGTGATCGAACGGCGGGCGCGAGCGCAACGGCGAGCGGCCAGCGAGACGGCCTGAGACTCGTCGCTGCTGGCTTCGCGGGCACCTGCCACACTGATCGCATGGAACTGCCGGACTTCCACATCCCGCACGCCGAGAAGATCGAATGGATGATCGAGACCAATGGCTGGGCGCTGGAGCCGGTCGGTCCCGATGCCGACACCGATCCGCCCACACCCGGCTACGCCTACTCGATCGGGTTTCCTGACGCCGTCGGGTTCTCCGACGTGGCCGTGTTCGGTCTCACTCCGGTGGCCGCCAACGGGTTGATCACCCTGGTTGCCGATGCCTGTCGGGGCGGCACCGAGATCCCGCTCGGCGTCGAGGTGGTCGGCCTGCTCGACAACGACCTGCGATGCCTGTTCGCTCCGATCGACCTGGGACCGTGGGGGCCGTACTTCGCCACAGCGACGTCGTGGTACCGGAGCGAGCAGTTCGAGATGCTGCAGCTGATGTATCCCGACCGCAACGGGTTCATGCCCTATGAGATCGGTTACGAGCAACGTATGGCGCTCGCCCAGCCGGTGATCGGTACCGTATGAGTCCGATATGGCTGCGTCGACCCCGCTCCCGGTGACCCCGCTCCCGGTGACCCCGCTCCCGGTGACCGGCGCCTGGTTGCCCGGCGACGAGCCCGGCCATCGGCAGTTCTTCACGTTTGCCACCGACCGACGTTTCGCGCTCGACTGCGGCGTGGCCCTCTCCGACGTGGTCGTTGCCTACGAGACGTGGGGGCGCCTCGACGCCGACGGCTCCAACGCGGTGCTGCTGTGCCACGCCTGGACCGGCGACAGCCATGCCGCTGGACCCGCCGGTCGCGGTCATCCCACCCCGGGCTGGTGGGACGACACCGTGGGACCGGGCAAACCGATCGACACCGACAAGTACTTCGTGGTGTGCGTCAACGTGCTCGGCGGGTGCCAGGGGTCCACCGGTCCGGCGTCGCCGCATCCGGTCGACGGAGAGCCCTACGGATCGCGGTTCCCCGTGGTGACCATCCGCGACATGGTGCGAGCCCAGGCACAACTCGGCCTCCACCTCGGCGTCGCCCGCTGGCTGGCGGTCATCGGTGGCTCGATGGGCGGAATGCAAGCACTCGAGTGGGCGGTGATGTACCCCCGCCGGGTCGGTTCGCTGGTCGCCGTCGCCACCTGCATGCAGGCAACCGCGCAGCAGATCGCGTGGGGTGCGATCGGGAGGCGCGCGATCCGGCTCGACCCGAAGTGGCGTGGCGGCGACTACTACGACGCCGAACCAGGCGACGGACCCGCCGAAGGCCTGGAGATAGCCCGCATGGTCGCGCAGGTCACGTTCCGCAGCGACAACGTGTTCACCGACCGGTTCGGACGCGAGCTCGCCGACAAGGCGGCCACCGGCGACACGCTCGGCATGTGGCAGCGCTTCGAGGTCGAGCGCTACTTGGAGTATCACGGAACCAAGCTCGCCCGGCGCTTCGACACCAACAGCTACCTCGCCATCGGCAAGGCCATGGACCTGCACGACGTGGCCCGCGGCCGCGGCTCGCTCGATCGGGCCATCCTTCGTGTCGCGGCGCCCACCATGGCGGTCGGGATCTGGAGCGACATGCTGTACCCGGCTTACCAACAGCAACAGATCCACGACGCCATCGCCGCGAACGGCGTGTCCAGCGAGTACGTCGAGATCGATTCGCCGCACGGTCACGACGCGTTCCTCATCAACAGCGACCAGCTCGCCGAGCCGCTCGAACGGTTCCTCGGGACCGCCGCCAAGACCGTCTCGTCGACCGCCTGAACCGTGCCGGAGGGGCTCGAAGCCGAGATCTGGCGCCGCGCCTGCGAGCCGCTCGTCGGCCGGACCATCGCCGAGGTGATCGTCGACGATCGGGTGGTTGCTGACGGCTTCGTCGCGACCGTCATCGGCGCCACGATCGAGGGCATTCGTCGACGCGGCAAGATCGTGCTCGTCGACACCGATCGCGCCGCGATCGGATTGCACTTCGGGATGACCGGGCGTCTGATCGTCGACGGAGTCGCGCCGATCGAACAGCTCGCCTACTCGTCGGGTCGTGACGATCCGACATGGGACCGACTCGTGATGTCCACCGCGCCAGGCGGCCGAGCGGTTCCGCCTGCGCTGCGGTTCAACGATCCGCGTCGTCTCGGAAGAGTCTCGATCGATCCCGACCTCGGACACTTCGGTGTCGACTATGCCGAGGTGACACCGAAGCGACTCACAGCGGCACTGGGTGGTCGCCATGGCGTACTGAAATCGATCCTGCTCGATCAACACGTGGTGGCCGGTCTGGGGAACCTGTGTGTCGATGAGGTGCTCTGGTGGGCGCGACTCGATCCTCGTCGCTCCGCCGATTCGCTGTCGGCGACGGAGACCGAACGACTCGCCGTGGTCATCCGTCGTCGACTCCCGATCATGCTGTCGCTGGGAGGCAGCACCGCAGGGGTGCTGAACCCATCGGTCCGGGCGATGTGTCCACCATGTGAGCGTGACGGAACACCACTCGAACGAGTGGTGATCGGTGGTCGCACGACGGTGTGGTGTCGCGCACATCAGCGGTGATCCGTGTCGAATTCGTGAACAGCTGCCACAATCGGCGTGTCGTGGTCGCCGCCGTTTCCTCCTCTCCTGTCGCCGTGCCGTCGGTCGGCTTGGCCGTGATCGTGGCGAGCGACCCCGAGGCCAGCCGCTTGGTGTATTCGATGGTGATCGGCCTGGTGTTGATCGGTATGGCACTGATCCTGCTCGCTGTCTGGATCCTGCGTCAGACCCGATCCGATCTCGAAGTGCTGGCGCCGCTCGAACGAATGGGCGACAGCGACTGGAAGAAGCGTGACCCGTCGACGCAACGACGCATGCTCGACGAGGTTCGCCCAGACGGAGCGCAACCGCTCTCACGCGAACCGATGCAGCCCACCATCGATGCGGAGTTCGAGCAGAACGGGCATCCGGTGGCGTCGTTTGCTGATCTCGGCCCTGGTCTCTTCGACGAGCTGAACGATCCGACGCCCCTCGGGGTTCGCGACGATCTCGATCTCGATCTCGACGCCGCCCTCGGTGCCGATGACGACGGCGAGAGCGCCACCGATGACGTCGCAATCGCCGATGACTCGTTGTCCGATCCGCGCAGGTGACTGCTAGATTGCTGCTCCACACGCGGACGTGGCTCAGTTGGTAGAGCGCAACCTTGCCAAGGTTGAGGTCGCCGGTTCGATCCCGGTCGTCCGCTCGGAAAGCCCCCGCTTCGGCGGGGGTTTTTCCTTTCCTGTCGACGGGTGCCTTCGTCTTTTCCTGTGGGATGGTGCGACGCTGCTCGTCGTGGACGACAACTCGACTCAGCACTCGCCGGTACACGGCTCGGCATCGGTACGCATCGCAGCTTCCCCTGAGCGGGTGTTCTCTCTCCTGACCAGTCTGGAGGAACTCCCTGTGCTGAGCCCCGAGAACCAGCGCTGCGAATGGCTGGAGGGTTCGTCGGCGATGGAGGTCGGCGCCAGGTTCCGGGGGTACAACCGGGCGGGTGACTACGAGTGGCACGCCGACTGCGACGTGACCGTCTTCGAGCCGGGACAGCGGTTTACCTATGTGGTTCCGCCCGACTTCGAGCACGCCACCGAGTGGAGCTACACCATCGAGCCGGACGGTGACGGCTGCGTCGTCACCGAGGCGTTCCACGCACCGTTGCTCGCACTTCCCGAGATCTACCCGGGCAAGATCGAGGGCCGGCGCGACAACCTGGAAGCGGCGTGTCGAACCACGATGGCGAACCTCAAGGCCACGCTCGAACGCTGAGACGCGTCCGCGGGCGCACTCCGACCGGAGTGCGATTTCAGCGCTCTCGTACCATCGGATGATGGCTGCTGTTCCTCGTCCCGAACCCACCTCGCAGGACTGGCTGGACGTGGTGTTCGAGCCGGTCGTCGACCCCGACGCCCCGATCATCGACCCGCACCATCACTTGTGGCCGGCCGGCGGGGCGATGCCGTACGGGCTCGCCGACCTCGAAGCCGACCTGACCAGTGGGCACAACGTGGTCGACACGGTGTTCGTCGAGTGCGGAGCCGCCTACGACCGCAGCGGAGGTGAGGGTGCGTTCGCCCCGGTCGGAGAAACCGTCTTCGTCGCCTCCGAGGCAGAACGCTCTGGTCGCCAGGTGATGGGCGGCATCGTGGCGCACGCCGATCTGTGCGATGCCGCCGACCTCGACGCCGTGCTCGACGCCCACGAGGCAGCGGGCCACGGCCGCCTTCGGGGAATCCGCCACGCCGGCTCGCATGCGTTGCATCCCGAGGTGCTGATGATCCCGGGCCGGGCGCCGGCAGGGCTGTACGCCGATCCAGCGTTCCGGGCGGGCGTCGCCCGGCTGGGGGAGAAGGGTCTCTCCTACGACACGTGGCACTACCACTACCAGAACCGGGACTTCCTCGAACTCGCCCGCAACGTGTCCAGTACCACGATGGTCCTCGACCACTTCGGCACGCCGCTCGGCGTCGGGCCGTACGAGTCGCAACGAGAACACATCTTCGAACAGTGGGCGGCCGACATCGCCGACATCGCCCGATGCGACAACGTGGTCGCCAAGATCGGTGGCCTGGCGATGCCCGACAACGGTTTCGGATGGCACGCCGCCGAGCGTCCGCCGACGTCGGACGAGTTCATCGAGGCGCAGGGCCGGTACTACCTGCACACGATCGAGCAGTTCGGCCCCGAGCGCTGCATGTTCGAGTCGAACTTCCCGGTCGACCGGCTGTCGTTGTCGTATCGGACGTTCTGGAATGCCGCCAAGAAGCTCGTCGCCGATTTCTCGCCCGACGAACGTGACGCCATGCTCCGCAGCACCGCCGCCCGCGTCTACCGGCTGACGACCTGACGTTGCGGTGAGTTCCAGCGCGCACGGGTCGCGCCGGAACTCACCGCCGGAATTCACCGCCGGAATTCACCGCCGGGGGACGTCGGGTGCTTCGCCGTGGACGTCAGGCCAGCTGGAAGCGGTCGACCGAATCGGTCAACTGCCGAGCGACGACATCGAGCTGGTCGCCCGACGACAGCGCCAAGTGAGAGGCATCGCGAATTGCTTCGGCGGCACGAGCCACCTCGGTGACGTTGCGTGCGATCTCGGACGTGGTGACCGACTGCTGCTCGACGGCGGCGGAGACCGACCCGGCGAAGTCGTTGATCTTGCCGATACTGCCGACCACGTTGGTGATCGAGTCGATCGCGGACCCGGTGTCGGCCTGGATGGCCTCGATTCGGGACCGCACGTCGTCGGCGGCCACCCGCGTCTGGTTGGCGAGATTCTTGACCTCACTGGCGACGACGGCGAAGCCCTTCCCGGCCTCGCCGGCACGAGCGGCCTCGATCGTGGCGTTCAGCGCCAGGAGGTTGGTCTGCTCGGCGATGCCGACGATCATCTCGAGGACGTCGCCGATCTCGCCGCTGGACCGAACGAGGTTCTGGATGTCGGTGTTGGCGAGGGTGGCTCGATGGTCGGCCTCCGCAGCGGCCTCGGTCACACTGTTGGCGTTGAAGGCGACCTCGCTGATGGCGCTTCCATCTCCTGCGACGCCGATGCAACCGCTTCGGCCTGCGTCGATGTGGCTTCGGCGGTGTCGGCCAGACGGCCGCTGACCTCACGCACCGACATCGAGCAACTGGTGAGATCGAACGCTGCGGAGCGCAGTTCACCGACGACCTCGCGCAGGCTCGATGACGTCTTCTGTAGCGCCGCTCCGACCATGTCCTGCGAACCGTGCATGATGACCTCATGGTCGAGATTGCCGGCGGCGAGTTCGTCGAGTGACCGCGTGATGCCGGACAGGTATTCGGACATGTCGTTGAACGATTGGGCGAGCTGACCGATCTCATCGTTGCTGGCGTGCTCCACCTGTTCGGTGACGTCCCCACCGGCGATGCGGTCGGCGACCTTGCGCATGCGTTCGAGCGGCTTCAGCGATGTGAACACCATCCACACCAGACCGCCGGCGCCGAACAGCTCGCCGGATTCGACGACGTCGGCAGCATCAGCGGCACCGCCGGACTCGACCGTCTGCGCCACGCTGTCGGCGAGCGAGAACCACGCGGTCCGCTGTTCGTCGAAGGTGACCCAGATCGCCTGCTCCTCAGCAGAGCCGATGGCGATCTCTTTGTACGAGGCGAACCGATCGGCGACCTGCTGTGCATTCTCACGGAAGCCGGCCGCCTCCGCCTCGATCACTGTGGGTCCGTGGCGTCGGCGAGACGCTCGAGGGCCAGTTGCGCCTGGTAGAAGTCGCGGTCGATGTTGAGCAGCAGCAGGCTCGACTCCGCTTCTGACTCGGTGAGTCGCTCGATCTTCGCACCGATCCTCTCGAACGCGAAGAGGTTCGTGGTGATCGCTACAGCGCTGAGCAGGGTGACGGCACACACGGCACCGAGCACCTTCACCCGTATGGAGAGGTTCATCGAAGGTTCCTGACGTGGGTCGACATCGCCTGGGCATGCGTCGAATCGCACCCCATGGTCCTGATTGCCTCGATGACAGTGCAGGCTTCGCACTAAATGGCACGACACCCGAAGGGGTGATCCCTCTCACCTCACGACGCGTCGGACACAACGCTGGCAGGCGCCGCGAGCACACGGTTCGCAGCCTCGACGCGGGTCAGGCATCGCCGGACTGTTCGGCCTCGGCGAGCATGGCGGCCATCACCTCGGCCATGAGCTCCGAACGCGGTGGCAGCCCCGGAACCTGCTCGGGCAGGCTCGGATCGAGCCCTTCTTCGATGTCGCGCCAGCGCGCGATCGCCAGCTCGAGGAATTCGCGTTGCGGGAACACCCAGAACCGGTCCGAACTCACTGCGTGTAGCACGAGGTCGGCGACCGCTGCTGGTTGCATCCCCTCGTCGAGTGCTCGGCTGAGGTGCTTACGGGCGACCTCGCCAGCAGCGTCTCGTTCGGGGAGAGCGCCGAGTTCGTCGGGCCAGTTGCGATCGGATTCGCCGATACCGGTGCGAACCCATCCGGGGCACAGACAGCTGACGCCAACCGGAATCCCACCCTCGCGCAGCGACGTGAACAGGTCCTCGGTGATCGCCACCACGGCGTGCTTGCTGGCGTCGTACGGCGGCGCGGTCATGCCGGGGAAGACACCGGCGATCGACGCGGTGTTGACGATGTGACCGCCGCCGGACATCACGATGTGTGGCAGGAACGCCCTGATGCCGTGTACCACGCCCCAGAAGTTGACGCCCATCACCCACTCCCAGGTTTCGATCGGACCCAGCCACGGGTCGCCGGCGCCACCGACACCGGCGTTGTTGCAGACGACGTGGACCGCGTCGAAACGTTCCATCGTGGCCGCCGCCAACGCCTCGACGGCTGCGACCTTGCTGACGTCGGTGACGACGGTGAGCGTGTCGACGCCGTGAGCACCCACCTCGGCTGCAGCCGTGTCGAGCGCTGTCTGGTCGATGTCGGCGAGCACCACCGAGCATCCGGTGGTCGCGAAGGCGTTCGCTAGCGCCAGGCCGATCCCACTCGCTGCGCCGGTCACCACTGCCACCTTGCCAGGTCCGAGTTCCATCTTTTCCCCTCGTCTCGATTGTCGTGCGATCGCCGTCTCGATTGTCGTGCGATCGCCGTCTCGACTGTCGCGAACGAAAAGACCGTACCCGTTCGCGTCGTGGCCGGATCGACCGAACGGGCATCGACATGTTGGCGTAGGCTTTCGGCCACTCATGGGAAAGGACCGCTGATGAACGAGAACTCCGTACTGACCCACCGCAACGTCGGGGTGCTGTCGGTCGAAGCTGTCGACGCGCCCGAAGTCGTCACGTCGGCGTGGATCGACGAGCAACTGGCCGACACCTACGAGCGCACTGGCATGAAGCCGGGAACACTGTCCGATCTCGCCGGTATCGAAGAGCGTCGATGGTGGCCGGAAGGTGTCACGTTCGACCAAGCAGCCGCCATGGCCGGACAGGCGGCACTCGACGCTGCCGGCATTGATCCGCAGCGCGTCGGCATGCTGATCTCCACCTCGGTGTGCAAGCACCACCTCGAGCCGTCCGTGGCGTGCTCGGTGCACCACCAATTGCAGCTCGCGCCGAGTTGTCTCAACTTCGACGTCGGCAACGCCTGCCTCGGTTTCATAAACGGCATGCAGATCGCCGCCGCTGCGATCGATGCCGGTTCGATCGACTACGCCCTCATCGTCGACGGCGAAGGCAGCCGCTACACCCAGCAGACCACGATCGCACGGCTCCAGCAGCCGACCACCCAGGCAGCTGACGTCTTTGCCGAGTTCGCGTCGCTCACGCTCGGCTCGTGCGCCGCAGCCGCAGTGCTCTGCCGACTCGACGAGCATCCCGAGGCCCACCGTCTCGTCGGTGGTGTCGCCCGCTCTGGTACCCAACACCACGAACTGTGTGTCGGAGACCTCGACCGGATGACCACCGACACCCATGGTCTTCTCGTCGCTGGTCTCGATCTCGCCGAGGCTGCGTGGAAGCACTCGGGCCACGACTTCGACTGGGAAGTGGGCATGGACTGGTACATCGTGCACCAGGTCAGCCAGGTACACACCCGCCTGATCACCGAACGCCTCGGGATCGACCCCGAGCGGGCACCGCTGACGTTCCCGAAGTTCGGAAACTGTGGCCCGGCGGCCATCCCGCTCACGCTCGCGAAATCAGCCGACCAGATCCAGGTCGGCGACCGCGTGCTCTGCATGGGTATCGGATCGGGGCTCAACACGAGCTTCACCGAAATCGTGTGGTGATCACACCGTCTGTCCGGGAGGGCGAGCCGACCGAGGTTCGCGTCACAGCGCCCGATGCCGATACCTGGCGCCGATGGGGGCTCGATCCGTCCTGGTCACGCTCGATCGACGTGGCCAGTCACACGGGTGGCACTCATTGCTGGCATGTCCTCGACACCGGGGCGCCCGACGGTCGAGTCGATGCTCCCGTCGTGCTGTGCGTGCACGGCAACCCCACGTGGGGATACGCGTGGGCGAGTTTCCTGCGGCGTCTGCATCCCACGTACCGCGTCGTGGCAGTCGACCAACTGGGCATGGGCTTCAGCGAACGCATCGGATCGCGCCGCTACGCCGACCGGGTGCGCGATCTCGACGACGTGATCGTGGCGCTGCAGCTCGGGCACGAGTCGCCGCTGGTGCTCGCCGCGCACGATTGGGGCGGCGCAGTCGCCATGGGCTGGGCGGTGCAGGACCCGCGCCAGGTCGCCGGGATGATCCTGTGCAACACCGGTATCGCTGTGCCTGCCGGACGCTCGGCGCCTGCGATCATCCGCCTCGCGGCATCGTCGATGCTGCTCGACGCCGTGTGTCGCGGCACGCCGATATTCGTCGAGGGAACGGTCCGACTGTCCGGGCGTCGTATCACCAAGATCGACCGTGAGGCATTCCGAGCGCCATACCGGAGCGCTCCGGCACGCGCGGCCATCGCTGATTTCGTCGGTGACATCCCGCTTCGTCCCGGGCACCCCTCCGAGGCGGCGATCGCCGACGTGGCCGAGCGGCTCCAGGCTGTCGACGCTCCGGTGCTGCTGGCGTGGGGTGCCCGCGACCCGGTGTTCGACGATGACTTCGCTGCCGACCTCGCGTCCCGCTTCCCGAACACGACCACGCATCGCTTCCCCGAGGCCAACCATCTCGTGATGGCCGAAGCGGACGTTGCTGGCGTTGCCGAGGCCTGGTTGGCCGAACTGTTCGACGGCGGGCTCGCGCGCCCGGCGACCAGCAGTGCCGTCGATGCCGACGGCTCGATCTCGCTCGTCGATCGGGTTCGGCCGCTGTGGGCAGCGATCGACGAACGCCGAGATGACACCGACGAAGCGTTCGTCGACCTCGCCACCGGCGACTCGATCACCTTTGCCGAATTGGCGCATCGCGTCGACGCCGTTGCCAGCGAACTGCATCGACGCGGCCTCCAGTCCGGCGATCACGTCGCGATGCTCACCCCGCCGGGTGTCGATCTCGTCACTGCCGTGTACGGCGTCTGGCGTGCCGGCGGTGTCACCGTGATCGCCGACCGGGGGTTGGGTATCCAGGGGCTCGGCCGCGCGGTGAGGTCGGCTCGACCCCGGTTCGTGATCGGCCCGCGTCGAGCCAGGGCGGCCGCGACGGTGCTGCGCTGGGCGCCACGGGCGACTCGTCTCGATCCGGCTGAACTGGTCGCTGCTCCCGTCGGCGAACTCCCCGTCGCGCCATCAGGCGATGCCCCTGCTGCGGTGTTGTTCACGTCGGGCGCCACCGGTCCGGCCAAGGGTGTGCGTTATCGGCACTCGCAGCTGGCGGCGCAGCGCGACGCGTTGGCGGCAACATACGCGATCACCTCCACCGACCGTCTCGTGGCGGCCTTTGCCCCGTTCGCCCTGTACGGGCCGGCGCTCGGAATCCTCACCGCCTTCCCCGATGTCGACGTCACCAAGCCCGGAGAGCTGACTGCTGATGCGCTCGACGCCGCCTGCGAGCGCATCGGGGCCACGTTGGCGTTTGCATCGCCTTCCGCGTTGGCGAACGTGACCGCCACGGCTCGTGGCGTCAGACAGCATCGCGGGCTCGGCGGCCTTCGAGTCGTGTTCTCCGCCGGTGCGCCTGTGCCGTCGGAGACCCTGCGGGCAATGGCTGAACTCGCTCCCTCCGCCACGCTCCACACGCCGTACGGCATGACCGAGGTGTTGCCGGTGGCCGACATCGAGCTGAACGCCATCGAGCAGGCCGAGCGCGACGACCCGAAGGGTGGAGTATGTGTCGGCGCGCCGGTCACCGGGGCGGAGGTGCGCATAGCCGCGCTCGGATTCGACGCCGCTGACCACGATGTCCCGCCCGAGCTCGACACCGGGTCGACCGGCGAGATCCTGGTGCGGGCACCGTGGGTGTCCGACGGATATCTCGGACTCTGGGCAACCGAGCGCGCTGCCCGGCCGGGGCCGGCGGGCGACTGGCATCGCTCGGGCGATGTCGGTCACCTCGACGTGCTCGGTCGGCTCTGGGTCGAGGGCCGTGTCGTCCATGTGATCCACGCCACCAACGGGCCGATCACGTCGGTTCCCGTCGAACGCATGGTCGAGCGCTCACTCGGAATTGGTCGGGTCGCCGCCGTGGGTGTCGGCCCGGTGGGAAGCCAGCAGCTCGTGATCGTCGTCGAGGATCCCGAGACCGAGGACGGGCCCGCCAGCTCCGACGTGGCCACATCGGTGCGTCACGCCGTCGACGAGCCGGTGGCGTCGGTGCTGACCGTGCGGCAACTGCCTGTCGACATCCGCCACAACGCGAAGATCGACCGCGCAGCGGTCGCGTCGTGGGCGAGCGACGTCTTGGCAGGGCGCCGGGTTCGACCTCTCTCGGGACGGAGCTGATCGCATGAAGGTGCTCGTCACCGGTGGTTCGAGCCTCATCGGCGCAGGCGTCGCTGCAGCCTTGGCGGAGCGCGGTGACGTCGTCGTCGTGCAGCAACGCAGTCGATCCGAGGCGCTGGAACACGTCGAGGTGCGCCAGGAGTTGGGTGACATCCGCGATCCTGATGTGGTGAACCGAGCCGCCGACGGCTGCGACGCGATCGTGCACCTCGCTGCCAAGGTCGGGGTGGTCGGGGAGTGGCTGGAGTACCGGTCGATCAACGTCGACGGCACGCGCAACGTACTCGCTGCTGCCCGCCGGCACGGTATTGCCCGGCTGGTCCACGTGTCGTCACCGTCGGTGGCGCACGGTGGTGAACCGATCGTCGGCGGAGCGGCCGATGCGCCGGTGCTCGGGCGACGGCATGCGTGGTACCCGGAGTCGAAGGCAATGGCCGAGATCGACGCGCTGGCCGCCGCCAGCGACGAAGTCGGGGTGGTCGCGATCCGGCCGCATCTCGTGTGGGGACCAGGCGACACCCAACTCGTGGGCCGGATCGTCGAGCGCGCATCCACCGGTCGGCTCGCCCTGGTCGGCGGCGGCCGCGCCCTGGTCGACACGACCTACATCGACAATGTCATCGGAGCCCTCGTCGCGACGCTCGACGCCGTTACGCCGGGAGCACCGTGTTCCGGACAGGCCTATGTCGTCTCGAACGGGGAACCGCGGATGATCCGCGAACTGGTCGAGGGGATCTGCCTGGCAGCAGGGGTGCCCTTCGCCCCGCGCACGGTGTCGTTGCGCGTTGGCCGTTCGCTCGGTGCGGTCGTCGAACGTGCCTGGCCGTTGCTGCGCCGTACCGACGAGCCACCGTTGACCCAGTTCCTCGCCGAACAGCTCGGCACCGCTCATTGGTTCGATCCTCGGCCGGCCAGGGACGACCTCGGCTGGACGCCGACGGTGTCGATCGACGACGGATTGGTCCGCCTCGCCGACTGGTTCGCCGCCGATCGCCGCCTCACTGCACCGTGAGCGGGCGGTGCCGCTATCCTCGATCCTTCAACTGGCGACGTGGCCGAGTGGTTTAGGCAACGGCCTGCAAAGCCGTGTACATGAGTTCGATTCTCATCGTCGCCTCCAACCCCTGAGTAGGTGAAACCTGCTCAGGGGTTCTTTCGTTTCAGCCTCGGTTCGGCGCTATGGATCGCCGACCGCAGCGTCGCCGCCATCGCCGAGGCCTGGACCCGGCACGGACGGACGGTGGGCCTGACCGATTACTGCACGTTCTCGAGCAGGGGATGTCCGGAACGTGCCGTTCGGGTGGTCAGGAGGTGTGTCGTCGACGCGAACATCGCGACGAGTCGGTGCTGCCTCACCCCGTTGTCAGGCACCGCCACCTGTCGGTACCGAGTGGACGCGGCCGCAAACGCGTCACCGATCGTCAGCGCCGCTGCACCGGTTCCGACCTCGCCGTCGTCGGTTCACTTCGTCAGGACCTGGGCTTCTCCCGGATCCTCCTCGACACCATCGTCGAGGCTGTCGAGCAACTTGTCCGGCAGCTCAGTTCTGCGCACACCAGGCACCGAGGTCACCGAAGAAGACGTGTGCCGTCGGTGTCGATGAACAGATGCGGCTGAGATCGGCCGGTCCTTGCTCGTTCTGGGCGAAGAGGAAGCCGAGGAAGCCGAGGTCGGGAGTGACCTCGCGGACATCGAACTCACCGACGATGCCAGCCAGTTCCACCGCTACTGCCTGAGCCTGATCGAAGTTTCCCGTCTCGTCGATGAGGCCGTTGGCGACTGCGTCAGCTGCGGTGAAGACGCCGGCGCCGAGCTCGTCGATGATGGTGGCACGGGGAATCTCACGGCTGGTGGCGACGTGATCGACGAAGTCGTCGTAGCTGCCGTCGACGACAGCTTGAAACATCTCCTGCTCGCTCGGGGTCAGATCACGGAACGGATTGCCGGCGTCTTTGCCATCTCCGGCGGTGATGAAGAACTGGTCGATTCCGCCGGTGGTCTCCACACCGCCACCGAGCAGACCACCGTCGACTGCTACCACATCGGTGAACCGGGAGAACGGCCCGAGAATCACGCCGATCGAACCGATGAGCGAACCGTTCGACGCAACGATGCGGTCGGCCGGAGCCATGGCCCACATGCCACCAGATGCGGAGATTTCTGTGACGTGGGCGACCACCGGCTTTCCGGCCGATTGGACGGCGGCCACGCCATCGGTGATCAGCTCGGAGCCGACGACCGAACCCCCGGGAGTGTTCAAGCGCAAGATGACGGCAACGACGTCGTCGTCGACTGCGGCTGCCTCGAGTTGCTCCTTGATCGATGCCCCACCAGCGAGCAGACCTCCGAAAGGCCCGGCACCGCCGCTATCGGCCAGGATCACGCCGTCGACGTCGACCACCAAGATCACGTTGCGGGCGCCATCGACGCCGTCGATGTGCTCCGTGGAGCCGATCGGGTCATCGCCGTCTGGTGTAGCCGTCGCGCCACTGACGGCTGCGGCACAACCTGCGACGAGCGCAAGGAACGCGACGGTGGCGAAGATGAGGCCGATCGGGGCGACGAGCGCTGCGGTGATGGCTCGCCCCAAGAACTGGCCGTAACTGAGGTGGGAACGACTCTGCTTCGGCACCGGCGCATACGCAGCGCCGGGCTGAGCCGGAGGTGTCGCAGCGGGGGCAATCTGGTGAGGTCGTGGCGGATCGGTGAGTCGGGGTTCAGGGGGCGGGGGTGTCGAGGCCGTCATACAGCGAAACTACCCGTGCCCTCCCCGTGATTCTCGGCCGTCCCACACGAGGTGGTCCTCGTTCCCTGAAGGCGTCGAACGTCTCGAAGATTCGGTCCTCGGGAACACGGCTCGGAATGATGTCGACGCCGACGGCTGCGTAGTGGGCGATGAGCGAACTCTCCCTTGAATACTGGGGTTTCGCTCATCGCTCTACGACGGTGGAGTTCCTCGGCGACGCCGAGCC
>Ga0105055_10003780_pt1 | contig 22624 bp, 16 predicted proteins | sample BON03_FD_78090 | JGI IMG/M metagenome (GOLD analysis project Ga0105055, IMG submission 78090) | Freshwater microbial communities from Lake Bonney liftoff mats and glacier meltwater in Antarctica - BON-03 | ecosystem: Environmental > Aquatic > Freshwater > Ice > Glacier meltwater | place: Lake...
ATGGTACTTATCATTTTAATTTTTAAAATTATTTCGCCCTTACAACCCTCCTTCGAAGTAGATAATGCGTGCCTTGTCTTACCAGTGTTCTTTGAATTCACCCGTTTTTGCTTAGATCTATCATTCGAAACCGTCCGATAGCAAAAGGAGCTCAGACAGAATGGATGCTTATGTTACTGTAGCCGTACCAACATTTTCGCCCTCAGTCAAAAGAGGGTAACCGAGAAACATCCCAAATTCAGGATCGAGTTTGAAACCAACACCCATTACAGCTGACATTGAAAGCCGAAAACGGACTTTTATAGAATATAGCCGAGTAAGCTCGAACTTTTTAGCTATATTGAATACGACTTTCTCGTCTTGTATGCATGACTCCGACCCTACTCGTTTATTCTTTCTACCTTTCTTCTAAAGCGTCTCCAGAACGTTAAACAGGTTGTTCGAGATGACTGCCTCGTCTGGAAAATTGCAGGCATAAAGTATGCTGCTTGTTGACGATTGAACTAACCAAATTCACGGGAATGAAACTTCCGAAATGCTCTCGAAGTGCCATTTTCCACGAAAGCAATTAGAAAGACTATATTTCGAAGAAGCCATGCAATATCTGAACCAACTTTTAAACGCATCAGGCTGACTTCGAAACGAACTAGAAAGTCCAACCAATGAACATTATTTAAACCACTAGTTGATATGATTCGGGTCAATATGCCCCCTCACTAATACCACATGACACCTCTTGCCAAAGTTCTATTATGGTCTACGCGTAGACCATAGAACACGTTTTCAGTCTTTGCCATTGGATAATAAATTAACATGCCTAACAAATTACGTAAAACCCTACGAACTACGAAACAACTTCTTGAAGTTTTTCTAGAGTTTTGTCCGTTATTATTTACTTGCCTTTCAAGAATCAAGATTCTGCTCAAGTCTGGCAGCTCTAGTTCACGAACCTCTGGTTAACAAGTTTAAATACAGGAAAATTGTTTACATCTAGTATTCGTGTCCTTCATATGGTGCAGGTTCATCCTCTGAATGATACAGGTTGCGCCAATCGAGAGTCGGCTGATTTGGATCTAGGACAAGTTGAACCTAAACCCATACTGGAGAGTGATGGTAAAACGAGACGAAGCACTCTTCATCTTGCCCAGGCGTTCACTAAAGTTGGAATGGCTAGAACGAAAATATTTTCAAGCGATGAATTAGGAAAAGACATGCGAGGCATACGAGCCGTATTCCCATTACACGAAAGTTTCAGCTTCAAAAGAAAAGATTCTATTGCAGCTTTAATATTTGGGGAACGCTTCTCCCGGATGCTGTTTCTTTTTATGAGACGGAATAGAGCATTTTGTCTTGCGTAGGTTCTTCTCTTCAATGCATACTTTGTTTCTGCCCAGCTAGGCCTTATCCGCTTCAACTATCCTCTCTTCATTTGCACCTGCATCTTGCCGGGGGTGCTTGTATCACCTGTTATTCTATTTTTTAGTTCGGAGGTAGTGAGCCCGCTTTGTGATAGATTTGAAGTCCAATTCGCATTGTGTAATCTGGCTGGCATGGGAATTGGGTTGCTATTCATATTCGACAATAAAATTATTGCGGTGTGCCTTGTCTTTATATATTTAATGGTAGTTTTGATGGCCATATTTATAGATGCAGCAATGGAGCGCGAAATTAAGTCTGTATACTTCCTTTATCAATTTATGGCCAGGAGCATTTTGATGGCGATTCGAATTGTCATTGTAAAGGACTATTCAATCGCACCTTAAATGAGCATCATTAACTATGCAGCTGCCGATAAAGGATTTTCCATGGTCGATTTCACCGTGAGATGTATTTCAAATCTCATCATTATTTGTGCAGCTAGACTAATAATACTCGTCAGATATCCCCACTTTTTCGTCAGTTTAAAAAGCCCTCTCAAGACAGCAATAACTTCAGCGGAGTTGCATGAACTGGTATTCAATGCTAATTTGAATGAAAGTGCCGAAATAACAAGCAAGGGAAACCACGAGGGTCCAAAAGTTCATGTTGTTGTTAGTATACGGAAACCATTCGAATATCAAATGCGGGACACCATCGGAATAGCGATCCTAGGACCAAAGTTTTTTGATCGATATTTGTACAAACATATTCAAAGAATCTACTCTGAATACTATCTTGTGTCCTTGATTCCTTGCAATTGGTATATGATTTCAATGTTGATCAACTCAAATGGACCAAATATGCCTCTCAGTAATATGGATATGCTAGTTGCCTTTTTCACAGTTCTGCCTTTGATACCTTCCTTACTGTTTACTAATCCCAAATTGCTATCGCTTACATGTCAAAGTCTTGATATCTATATGGTGCTCGTACCCTACGCGATATTGAATAGTACCTTGTCCTACAAAACCTACGGCACTAATATGATCATATTTCCAGCGGTTGTCATAACTTTATCTTGGGCATTTGCATTTCAGGATGCTCACCTCCATCGACGGACTTTTTCACTCATTAAAGAGATATATTTTATCCACCACCTCGTCGTGATTTACATCAGCCTAGTCTACGATTTTTTTCCATTCGACGATGTATTCATTTCAGTCCCGGGCGTTCGAAAGATTTCCATAAAGTCTATGTGCGTTGGGTGGACCATAACGTTGCTGATTTTGTTGGTTCGCAACATATATCAATGAATCCGGGAGCCAGAATGCTTTCTGTTTATCAAAACTCTTTTTCGTGTACTAAGGGCCTCCGAAGATGCCGGTCGAGTCATGAAAGCCACCAGTGCAAGTTACTTGGTGAAGAACTATCGAGAAATCTCATCCAACAATTAGGTCGTAATCGGGAAATAAAAGAAATTAAAACCATCGCTTCTGGCGATTTGTAAAGATTCTGCAAAAGGCAAGTGAATGTCGATGCTAATAAACTCATGAATATGGAAAGCGGTGCCTCTGCTTTCTATGGATTGATTAGTTTGATTCTCGTAGTCATACTAGTCTATCCTTATTTACTCTCGTGACAACGTTTTGAGATGCTGGTGAAACGAAATTAAGATATAGGTTGTGAAGAAAGCGAACTAGAAGCCGTAGAAGGGAATAGCTCACAGTTGATGCAAGATGATTCAAGTCCACAATTGATTGCAAATAATATGTACTTTTCTTGAAAGTAAAATAAGTAAGCGATATTATTTCTTTGTGGGCATCCCTCCGGAAGCTGCATTTATTGCCTTACACTGTTTGACAGTAAATATTTAATTGCTCCTGTTGATCTCGTTCAAGTACCAGTAACCCAGGTGGGTCGCAACTCGCGATTCAATCGGACTACTGAATGTCTTTAAGTTTCTGTCAAGTTGGTCTTTTGCTAAATAGTCCTTTGGTCTCACGTGTCTTCTGTCGCACTAAAAGATTTCCAATGCTGCCAACTCACTCAGGCATAACAAAAAGCAAACTCTGGAACAGGATACATTATATTTCAAACAAGAATCAAATGGATTTTGTTTCAAATATGAATCAATGAAGATGAAAATCAATTAAAAAGGCTTTTAACGGAGATGCACTTGGATGTATCAGCGATAGCAACCGTTTCTTTTTGAGGGGAAATAGAGATCCAATTAGGCTTATTTTTGATGCCTGTCCATCTATGTAACAAATTCGCAGACGGATGGTCGTCGGTTTTTGCATTGGCGGGTTGCTTTACGTTTTGAATATCCCACAGCGCCATGGTTCGATCAGTTGATGTTGATACCAGGGTTAAACCAGTTTCGTGCTCTAAAACGGCTTTGGCTTGACACACCGCCCCACGATGAGCCACAAATCGTAATTTGTAAGGATCAGCAGGGTTTTGGTAATCGAAGGACCTGACCGCTATTGTTGTGTCTCCAATTGCCACGACATAAAAGTGGTCCGTAACATCGATTGCGTGCACTAAAGGCGGATTCAAGCATTGAAGTCCAGTTGTTGTAGCTGCATCCTCATCAGCAAATGACTCCACATGAACGACTCGTGTCCTAGGCCTTCCAGTAGATGCATTCCAATAGACGAGTAGGGAATCCATTCCTCCAGAAACTAAATAGTCCCATGAATATTTAGGTCTAAATTTGACGGCTGTACACAGGTTAGTATGCTGTCCAGTTAATCTGGTCACTTTCTTCTTCGGCGTTTTCAAATCCAACACGGAAACGGTTCCCGTATCATCAGCGACTGCTAAGCGTCTCCCCGTATGATGTAAGTCCATAACGTTGATATCGTCTTCGCATTCCAATATAGTTTCAATCCCATTCGACCCAATTAGTCGATACACCGAAGAGCCCGCAGCTACAAGAGTATCAGTGGCGGAAATAGTCAGCGCGGTGATCTCATCGTCGGCAATCTTTCGAGTGGCCACAGGATATTCAAGAGTTCTAATATCCCAAGTATAGAGTACTCCATCAGAACCACCACTATACAAAACTGATGGAGATAGTCCCCATTCAACCACAAGGTGCTCCATGCATGCTCGTGCTTTTAAAAATTAATGGTTACGATAATAAAGCCCCCCACTTTGTCAAAGTTTGGCATGATATAATTTCTTGGCTAATAAGAGTGGTTGTGAAAACAACCATTTTGTTTGGTTTTGAAAGGTGATGGTTTATGCTTTTTCTGCCTTTGCGCTCTTCTTTGGCATAAGAACAGCATGAATGTTAGGAAGAACTCCTCCAGACGCGATGGTTACACCTCCAAGAAGTTTGTTAAGCTCTTCATCATTTCTGACTGCAAGTTGAATGTGTCTTGGAATGATTCTAGTTTTCTTGTTGTCACGTGCTGCGTTTCCAGCAAGCTCAAGAATTTCAGCGGCCAAGTATTCAAGAACAGCTGCCATGTATACTGGAGCTCCTCCTCCTACTCTGTTAGCGTATCCTCCTTTCTTCAAGTATCTTGCGATACGTCCGACTGGGAATTGCAATCCAGCTTTAGCCGATCGCGAAGTTGCCTTGCCACTCTTCTTTCCTCGTCCTCCTTTTCCTTTTCCGCTCATGTTTATAAGTTGATTGATTGAGTTTTGGTTTTGCAGAATGAATAATTTATTGGGGAAAATTCTCCAGCCTCAACTTTTTTTCCCTCGTTTCGGACCTACTAGACTACTATACATATTTATTAACAGCAGGAAATTTTCAAAAATGCTAATTTTGGTTTATTTTTTCCACATGAGTGAAGCGTTCTGTTAATCCAACAAACCTTTATCTCAGAACAAGAAAAATGGCTAAAACTCCAAGCAAGAAATCCGCAAAGAAAGTAACCACCAAGGATGGCAAGAAGAAGAGATCCTCGAAAAGAGTAGAAACCTACTCCAGCTACATTTACAAAGTACTCAAACAAGTTCACCCAGAAACCGGAATCTCGAAGAAGTCCATGAGCATCATGAACTCTTTCATTAACGATGTTTTTGAAAGACTTGCAACTGAAGCTGGCAAACTTGGTAAATACAACAGCAAAGCTACTTTGTCTTCTAGAGAGGTACAAACTGCAGTTCGATTGGTTCTTCCTGGAGAGCTCGCTAAACACGCTGTTTCCGAAGGAACCAAGGCTGTGACCAAATTCACTTCTTAAATTTCTCGAGATTACCAATTATTACATCTCAAACAAACAAATGGTTGTTTTCACAACCACTCTCATTCGAAAGAAAACTATTTCAAAATCAAGGTTTTTCAGGTTAGTCGTTTAATAAATCTTTCTAAATTCCTTTCTATCTCCTCCTTAGTCGTTAGCAAGAGCGCTGTAGACATTGTTGATTTGCCGATCTGACTAAACCACCCTTTGTATAAACCCTGAAATCCCTCAGCGTCCATTATTTGATCGAATGACGATCGCATGTCGGGAATCGCATTGTCAGATTGCATTCTTACTTTCATCCTGATTAGCGGATATACTATTGATAATGTGCACGCTTTAGATATCATTCCCAACAAAAACAAATGTCCAGCTCCTAATTCTTTCCCAAGAGCAATCACGAGTCTCTCCTTCAGTCTTTCAAAAGCAGTGAACTGCAAAGCTGGGTTCAGAGACAGAATCATTGATGCTCTATATCCTGCCCATAACCCAGAGACCCCACATTCATTCACGATATTACGCGCATGCATCAAAAAAGAAGTATCACTATTCTGTTCAGTAATGATCTTGGTGCATATCGCTACAAGAATTAATTAAGTTTCCAGCTGAAACGAATACATAACTACTTACTATCAATTGGATGGACAAACAGCTGAGTTAAACAGGCTGAAACAATCCCACAACAGACAGCCTCGATCGAGGTCAATTTTCTACACATCCGAGTTTGTATTGTTTGAATCATGTTGGAAGATATTGCAAAATATAAACTATCTCCCAAAACGGATCTACAAAGCACTGGCGATATACCTTTGAACAAGCCGAGGAAACCATCCTTCTCAATCACATCCTGAACCACATCACTCGCATCTCGAGAACCAGCGATCTCTGATTGAAGCTTGGTCTTCACCAATTCTAGCGGGTAAAATGCCAAACAAGAAATTCCCGCCCCGCATCCGGCACTCAATCCTGCCAATAAGGCAGCTCTGTCCGACCCCATAAAAAATTGGAATTCAGTTGGAGCTTTATGTTATGGCGCCGCAACCCACCCAGGTGGTAAAATTTGTAGGCAAGACATTTATCTACACCACTGGAATAATCTGCGTTTTACTAGCGATTGCATGGGGACTGAATTCAACTACATTGCGCCGTATGTTTGGCTTACTTGACAACAACCGAAGGAACACGATTGCGATGTTGAACCTGGTAGTGTCTATGGTATTCGCTGGATCCCTTTCAAGTGTGATCATGTCTGCTTCTGAGCAAACTGTGGAAATAATTCCTCCTCTCACGTCTTTCTATTTTCTTCTTGTCAGCATGGTGTACCTCTTTGGGTTTTTCGGCATCCAATTTCTCATGGACGAATTTGATATGCTGAAAAACATGCATCAACCTTTACAGATGAGTTTAAAATGGAAATTTGGGGCCATTATTGATACTTTGCCGAATGGAATTTTCGATAATGTCGTTTCACACTTGGATTTTGAAAGTAGTTTACGATTCGCAACTTGTTCGAAAATTTTGAATTCGTTGGTTAGCAAGTCGCATCAAGTGTCTAGAAGTTTTCATAGCGGTAATATGACACCACTCTCGGACAGGATGCTTGGAAATGCCATTCAAAAGCATCGTCCGTTCGATACTGCGTGGGCGTTGAAATCCATCTATATACAAGGTTCCTATTATATAACCGACATTGGGCTCTCTAACGCACTCACTTTGCTGCCAAGAAATCAGTTGATAGATTTGGATGTTTCTGGATGTTTCAAAATCGGAAAGGACACTCTCAAATACCTCGCGGACTACCAGCCTGAAAGCTTGATAAGTTTAGCATTGGACAGATGCCAGTTGATTTCTGCCAATGATTTTGGATATTTGTTTTCTCGTTGTTCCAATATTACTCGACTTTCGCTTCGTGACACTATATTGGACGGAGCAAGCTTCCTCAAGCTTCAGGACCAAAAGTTACGGTATCTTGATATTAGCGAATGCCTACACATAGACGAAGTTAGTGGTTGTCTGGCGCTCTCCCGTATGTCCAATCTTGTTTTATTACTAGCATCAAGCTGCACGTTTTCCGACAACATTTTCCCGCATATCCCGCGTGGTATTTTGAATTTGGATCTCTCAGGATGGAATGTCACTGATATCGGTTTGAAAATGTTTTTTTCGAATTCTCCTAATTTATGCGAAGTAAGAATGAACGGGTGCACCTGTATTTCCGATGAGACCTTGTATATTATGGGGTCTATATGTAAACGCATTCGAACACTTGAAATTGCTCGGAGCCGTGTATCGATCAATGGAATTAAAAGAATTGCGGAGAATTCTCGAATGATGAAGCATATAAACCTTGCCAATTGTGACAAAATAGATGACAGCGTGTGCGAGTATATCTACGGTTCATTTCCTGAATTGAAATTTCTAAATGTTTCAGGATGTCTCGGAGTGAAAGATGACTGTTTGGAAAGATTGTATAAAGAAAAGCCTGATGTGTATTTAATGTATGAATATAGTGAGTTTTTCAGCAAAAAGATGGCGACTGAGAAATTGGGATTAGCCAAAAATGCGATGGCCAGGCTTTTTGCTGGTCAGGGAGCAGGTATCGCTATGGTGGTGCTTTGGTCACAAACCCAAAATTTATTTTTAACAAACGAATTGTAAAATAAAAAGTTAATGATTGATAACTCTCCTATCTCGTAGTATTTGAAAAACGAATTATATTTCCATAGTAAATGTAGGAGATATCAAATTAGATAGGCGAAACTGTATGTTACAGTAGTGGTTGATCCAACATGTAAAGGAAATTTTAGTGCACACCTTCCTTGTGTTAAATTGCGTAGTATCAAGCATCATGGCTGAGGAAGTGAACTCCCGTTTTGTAGCAACATGGAACAATCTGAATGGGAGTTTTGACAGTACGGCCAGGCTATCAGAACTGCGCCAGTTGGTTGCCAAGGTAAGTCGAAGCTTGCCTTTGTATTTTGGTGGTCATTGAAATCTTTTGGTATTAGGGAATACTGAGTCAGGAAACCTATGAAGAGCTAAGTCGCTCAGCTGTAAATGAAAGACTTACAGAGCAGGACCCTAAAAAGCTTCAAAAAATTCTGTCTAGGAGACCAACTATGGGAAATAAAACTGCTTCTAAACCAGATGCCGTTCTTGAAGCGACGAAACCTATCATTGAAGGTTATTTGTGGAAGAGATCACATAGCAAAGGCAATTGGCGACGAAGATATTTTATTCTTTTCCATGATCGTATAGATTATTACGGCAAGAAGCATGAAAAACAGGTTCGTGGTAAATTGTGGTTGAACAAGAATTTCTTTGTCAGCGATAACATTTTGAAAAAGGTGAAGCATGCTCGAAATCATGGATTTATGATGAGCGACTTTAGCGTGACTTATTACTTAGCTGCTGAAACTGAAGATATGAAAAAGTCATGGACTCATACATTGGCTTCCACTGTGAAGTTGCTTCGTGATCATGATTCCATCACCGATACCCCTGTGTTACTCGGCAAGCCTCTTCGAACAAAATCAATGGATAACAAAGCCCTTAAAGCTCGTATGGAAAACTATCAAAAACTGCAAGAGTTGGAGAAAACAACTGGTGAACAGCTGCAAAAACCATCCGACGATGTGAACCCGAAAGAAAAAAAGCTGGATCCAACCCCAGTTAAATCCAAGCAGGAAAAGCCCCGAGATGTCAGAGTGAGAACACTCGCAGTTCAAGCTGCGGGTGCTCATACCAGTGCTCGTGAATCAGCTCAAGTAAATCTTGGTTTGCAGGTCATGTCGTTCGAAGAGAGAGAGGACTTGGTTGAGGTGATTAAAGACGCCGAAGCCGAGAAATTTCTAGCTGATGTTGAAAACGAAGCTGCTACACATATGGCGGAACAAACTTTCAAGGAGGCGAAATCGATTAGAAAGGATTTGAAAAAGGCGCAAGCTGAAGGTGACGGAGAGGCGGTTGAGAAGCTAGAAGCGGCATTTCAACAGTCAAAAGAGAAGGTTACCATATTTGAAGAAGCAGCTCTTCGTTCTGCAAAAGAAAGAGCAAAGGCAGGCGAATTGCTCGTTTCAAGTCAGTCGAAAGTTGCAGAAGGAATTGTGGCAAATGAAATTGTTCTCGAGTTGGCCAAGGATACTACATTTTCTGATCCCAATGTAGATCTCAATTCCGCTGCTGTTCGAGTGAAAACCCTTGAAACAGCAGAAAAAGTCCGCAACTCTGTTTTAGAAGAGAGCTCGAAAATCGCTAGAATTCAATCTGAATCCCAGCAGGATCTTCAAAAAGCAGTAAGTGATCAAGACAGAAAATTGTCGCTGGAAAGCGTAGCACTAAGTGAGGCTTCCACGGGTAGAGCAGATACCAATAAAGTCAAGAGAGCCACTCTTGATCGTTTAAATGCAGACAGGAAGGTTTTAAAAGCAGAAACAAAAGTGGTTGAGATTGCAAACGAAAGATTGGATGCAGTGGCGAAAGCAGCAGCAGTGGAAAGAGCGTTGAATAAGGTAAACAACAATGGATCCAATGAGTATGATGTCGAAGCCTATGGATTCGCAGCTCTTCGTCGAGAGCGAGAAGATCGTGCAAGAAAACAAGCAAAAAAAAGTAAACGAATCAGTATCCCGGCGATAAAGAAACATTTGAGTAACTCAAAGAAGACAGCCACAAAAGCCATGCAGAAGGCAAGATCCTCGATAGCAAGATCTAAGAAACAAAGTGTTCAACGGCCGGTACCAAAGAACAAGCCAATCAAGCGAAGAGAGTCGCCTCCAGACTACGACCCAGCAGTTGAAGCTATGGATTCGTTCCGATCTTTCTTCAATTCTTTCACACAAGTAGCAATAGACACCGTGGAAGTTGTTACTGGTCTAGCATTTGATGATGGCGAGTATTCGGATGAGTATTATTCCAGCGATGATCTCTATGATGAGAGTGAAATTGAATATGATGAGGAGTATGATTCTGATGAGTACTACATGTCCGAAAGTGAAGATGAATTCGAGGATCAAATGCGCAATGTTGGTGACAAAGAGAGAATAGCTGCGGCATCTGCGTGGATTGCTAGGGAAATAGATCGACTTGTGGACATCATTGAAGAGATGGGAAGAAAAGATTCTAAGGGACGAAAATATGTCACATTTATTGAGTTGTTGGGAGAATATGAGAATATCTCAGATACACTAGTTGGCATACTGTTGAGAGCTAAGAATACAGGAAGGGTTCAATACGCAGGTGAAATGTTGTTTGAAGAGGAAGACGCAAGGGTTAAAATAACTGTTTTAAGATAAATTAATGGAGAAAAGGTAAAGCAGGAAGTTTTTGCATGTTTTGATTTCTTTTCGCGCTTTTCTGTTTTGGACTTCTCTGTTTTAGATTTTTCTGTTTCGGACTAGTTTTCGAAGGACTTGCTTTACTAGGACTTGTTTTCAAAGGACTCATTCTATCCAGCTCATGTCGTCTATCCCCAGTAAGGTATTTAATTTTTCTTTGCGTTTGTATCGGTAGTTTATTTGACACTCGAACACCAGAGGGTTTGGCTGCATAAGCAGTAGTGAGTTTTGGTAATGTTGTTGGCTTTTGATCATTCGGGGACAAACGAGTTCGTCCAGGCATAGATATTGCGCGATTCTTTTCTATTGCAGGACTCAGCACTCGTGGTCGATGAGCCTTCGATGAAGCTACCTGACGTCGATCATGCGTATCGTCTTCCATAAACATTAACTGTAATCGAAAGTCTCTAGATTGAAGTTTGTCCCTTCGTCTCTCTCTTTTATCAGTTGGACATAAATTCTCGGTATCTGGGTTACAAGCGTCGGAATTCATAACTGGTTCCATCGGATCCATTTTGTGTGATTCGTCTTCGTCGCTTGATTTTGCCTCTTCTTCCATTTCATAAACCTTTTGTTGAGTTCGTGGAATTCTTAAGTGATCTTCTGATATGTTTTCTGCTATTTCCCCGTCATCAAACTCTACTTCATAAACTCCTTCTTTGAACTCAATGACAGTACCTGGAAAAAATCTTTTCCAAGCAGGAGCTTTCGCAAGCACTTTTGTTCCTGATGGATACTTTGGAGCTATTTCCTCTTGCGGCAACATGTCTTCTGCCGCCTCTCGCCATGACTCCGACCACTCTTCTTTCTTCTCCAAAAACTCCTGTTGGTACGTTTTACGATCCACAGGCAGTGCACCAAGATCCAGTAGCGGTATTAATGGAAAGCCTTCCTTCTTTTCAAGAAATGGTGATTCAATACCATCAATTGGCTCAGGAGACAAGACAATGCTCTCTATCGCTTCATTGTGAGGCGCAGCTACATGGATTCCTGTTGACAGGCGTCTATGAAGAGCTTTGATTGGTGAGCTATGCTTGGTGTTAACATCTTCGATTTGGATATCAATGTTTTCCTCGTGTTCAATTCCATAAGGTGCGCAGAAAATCACGCATTCATCAGTCAATCTCAAAGGTAGTTTTGAAACCGCCATCTTGTTTCGTTTGTCTGCATCATTCTCAGAGGGATTCATCCACGTAAGTTTCGAAAACACGTTCATTTGATTAATCTTTGGAGCTGCTGCTGGAGCCACACGAGCAAAGGAAAGCGTATCACAAAACTGCCGCTGGAATTCCTCCACTGACAATTTTTTATCTACCTCTATTTGAGTTGTTGAGCCCTTTGTCACAACTCCATCCGTGATCAGCAGTGTCGTCAGGTTAACCAAAAGAGCAGCACTTTCTTCCTCCTTCGAAATCACCTTGAATAAAAACTGCTTAGAGCATGTTACAATGACGCCATCTTTATATACCCGACCAGCTCCTCCACTCGATGTCCGTTCGGCAAGTTTAATAACCCCTCCGACTCCTAAATGAGCTGCTACTTGTGCACGAATAAGATCCACCAAGCAACCATTCTTATTTTGAAGTTTAAAAGCCGCCTTTGAAGGGTGTTCGTGATCAAAGAATGTGAATTGGATGCAATCCTTAGGAATAACTTTACCTTTTCCAATAAAAAGAACTCCTTGGTCTGTTATACCCATTTCTTCAATAGAAAGTGATTCATCACGCAATTGAGGGCTCTTGATAGATTTTCGGGCATGAAAGTTCTCATATTCATTAACTGGTATGCCGCATGATTCCAGCATCATCACTTTAACTTCATTTATAGTGGCATTCTTGGATACTTTTAAACGCATATCAAAGTTTTTAGAGAGACCTTTCACTGCAGCAGTAGGATTGTTATGATACACTGTAATATACTGTAGTGACTCTTCTACTTCTTGAAGAAGCGCTTCAGGGAGGAGAAAAGATATAACGACGGTATTTCCACCGTCGTATATTGCGTCATCATCTGACAAAACTTTAACATCAGCTATTTCAAGATGTTTCTTGTCCGGAATCGTAAATAATGAGATGCAATCAGAAGGAACAGATATGGTATTCTCAATAGAGCTCTTTAGCATGGAGATGCTTGTATTGGATGATATTCGAATGGGTCTCAAAGACGTTTCTAATGAGTAAAATGGACTTTGATCAAAAGAGTCGCGAGGAAGGGGATCTCGTTCGGTGACAGTGAAACCTGCTCTCAAAGGCCGAGAAATTCTATGAATACTGTCCCAGCAATACACCTTAATTTGTTGGTGTTCATTAGTATTGTAAGGAGTAAATAATCCTCGTTCTCCGTATTCAAGATACAAAGTGCAATTATTTGAAAATGTTTTCAGGTCCTTCAGCGGTGTGGAATCAAGATCATCAAGTGAGGCTTCCAGTTCGTTCGATTCCGTACAAACAAGTCTCAATCTAAAGCAAGAAAGAGGCAAGGAACAATGGCACACTTTGGGTACCAATGCCATGTATGACATGCGTTTAATGTCCGCAGCAGTTGCACTATCTCCAAATACCTTCAGTTGTACTGATGTATTTCCTGGTACAGATTTATCATAACTCCGAATCGCAGTGAAGTGCATTAACTTCTTTTCCATCTCGTTTGCGGTTCTAAGCCTGTTTAAATTATCGTTGAACTCGTTGATCCAAGTCATGCATCGAGGTGCAATCAACTTTTGAGAAGGAGCCTCCGCTAGAGAGTATAGCAACATGTAGGCCCCTCCATCAGCTAAATGTCCCTCAGAGCCACACATGCGTTCTACTTGATCCTCGCTCAACGAGGAAACTTGAGAGTCGTTCATTTCCCGCCATTGATTTTCATCACCTCGAACAATCGCATAGTAATGTCCTGCCTGTGCATTCCCTGCATGGACAATAATGGAGGTAAGCTCGTACTTCGTATTTTCAAATTTGCATTTCAACGTTTCCTGTAAAGATTCTGAAAGGGAGTCTTCCAAATCAAATGTGGGTTCATTTTGTTGAGAGGATTGTGTAGGGTCTTTGGTTTCAAATCCAATGGTGTCCACTAAATCAATCATAAAGGGAATACTCACATCTGAAATCAATTTTGTTCGCCGTTCTGTTTCCCAATCGAACACAAATCTTTTCAGATGCAAAAACAGCGCCGTCGGGAGTTGTGCTATACGTTGACCTTTGATGGCATCCACCTTGGTGTTGCATTTTTCACAGAAATATTGATTATCACCATCCAGAATTTGAACCTTGACAAATTCTTCAATAGCCTCTTCTACACTGCTCATTCCCTCCGCGGCGAGGCTTAAGTCTTGAAACTCTTCCCGACGTGCTCTCCTGTGTTGGCATTTTTGGCACTGTGTATAGGCTAGCAACGAACCTTTAAACGGAGTGGTCAGATCCTCGCCCCCTAAATGCTTTTCCAGTGAATCAAACAAAATACGGCACATTTCCTGAACATCTTGCTGCTCGAACGCCTCCTTATGAGTCCAGCCAAAACTCTTCGTCAAATTCTTAGTAGAAACAGACCTTTGATCAGCAAATTCAAGTTTCAAAAACAATCGTTGTAACTGCAGGGGTATAGAGCTTTCATCGTCTCCGAAATCTATTTCATATAGTTTCGACCTAAACACAGTTGAATGGAATAGTGTCTGCACCAAAGAATTCAAGTAACAGGTAGCTCCTTGGTTGGTGAGTCCAGCAGGACCTTGCCTAGAAAGCAAACCCATCATGCCTTCTTCTTCAACAAACTTTTCCAGTTGATCAGTCAACTTTCGGTGCTTGGAAAAGTCATACTCGCAAGTCATCGTAGCCGTTACAATCTTTACCACCCATGTTTTTTATGACCCATATCGCAGTCATAAATTGGTGATGGTGGTAAGGTTGACCCGTTCATCTGCTCCTTCTGCTTCTAAGAAAAGAAGAGCTGATACTGCAAACGAAGACATCTCAACTGGAATATCTTCTAAACGAAGTAAAGTGAACCAACCATTAAATAAATCGGTACCTAGTTTGAAACAAGCCGAAAAGAAAACTGTAACGAAGGAAGTCCAAGCAACGACAAATTCAACGCCAAAATTGAAGCCCATCATTGCATCATCGCCTTTAAAACCTATTGCAACTAATAGCCAAGTTTCAAAATCATCTCTAGTCACGACTGGAAATCAAAAAGCTGCTGGCCGGCCTTCCAGAGCAGCAAAAAGAGTGTCACAGAAATCATCTCCTCAAACAGCCCACAGATCTCCTTCTGTTGAGTCATCATCTAGCGACTCATCTGATTCGAATAGCGAATCATCAGATGGAAGTGGTCCTGTGTCAAAACGAATAAATGTCAAGACAAATTCAACGCCAAAATTGAAGCCCATCATTGCATCATCGCCTTTAAAACCTATTGCAACTAATAGCCAAGTTTCAAAATCATCTCTAGTCTCGACTGGAAATCAAAAAGCTGCTGGCCGGCCTTCCAGAGCAGCAAAAAGAGTGTCACAGAAATCATCTCCTCAAACAGCCCACAGATCTCCTTCTGTTGAGTCATCATCTAGCGACTCATCTATTTCGAATAGCGAATCCTCCGATAGAAGTGGTCCTGTGTCAAAACGAACAAATGTCAAGGCAAAATTTAATGTCTCGGCGGAAACGGAAGAAAGTAGGACTTTGAAAGACGTTTCTAAAAAAGAAATCCAAGTACTGAACAAACTGGAATCTGAATCTACGTCGCCACCCAAGAGTACAAACATAGAGTCCACTCTAAATAAGCAAACGAAACGAAGCCGTCGGCGCAGTATTGACGATTTAACTCCTAATGTCACTAGCAAGACTGACGATGATGTTGCGGCTGCTTCATCGAAAGCCATTTCCCATAAACGTGAGTCGAAAATAAACTCCAAGTCAGGCAGTGATGATTCGTTCAATAGTTCAACTTCTGATTCTGACTCATCTTCTAAATCGAACTCATCAGTTACTAGTGGTTTGAACTCTCAATGCCGCCGCTATATCGAGTCCATTGACAAGAATCACACTCTTAAAGCTCGAAAGCGGGCGCTACTTGAAATGGGTGGAATGGATTCAAGTTCAGCCATTCCTGTCAAAGACGAGTTCCCGAGCCAGTGGCATACTCGTGCAGAGAATCTTGAATGGGTCGCCGATGCTATTGGTGTTTATTACACCGCTTGGAGATCGGAGGTTGTATGGAGACCGGGCTTATCTACATCCGATACAAAGACGTACAGTCGAGTTTTTTTGTAAGCGGTATTTAGCCACTTTGGAGTCTGTTCGATATCCTAGTGTTCAATTAGGTTCATTTGTTAGCAAAGAGGATGCTATGCTGGCTCATGATCGAGCGCTTGTGGCCCAGCACTTGATATTTTTGGCTAAATCTGGATTTAACTTTTGTCTTGAAGCTTCCTCGGCGCTGATCTGCATTGCCTCTCACCTAGGAATTGAGAGTTTTCTCTTAGACCCTGCGAGAAGGCATAAATTGTTTCCGATTACACGAGGTGTAAACTCAAACGGGTATAGAGGGCTACTCTATCGTGGAGTTAGTTGGAGTGCAGAGAAGCGTGCATGGAAAGCGACTGTCCACATCATGGGAAGTGAGCATACCAAAACCATAGGATATTTCGGGGATCCAATAGAAGCAGCCAAAGCATACGATAGGGGACTACTAGCACGTATCATGATTTACGACTTGGCTACACTACCTTTGAACTTCCCAGATGGGTTTCAAGGCGTCAACGAGCATGTTGCAGGCTTTGAAACCAGAATTTCTCAAAACCCTGATATAGTATGGGATGTTATTGTAGGCAAGTGGCGTATAAAAACGCGCCAATTGTTTTCTGACCAGGATTTGGAATTGAATTCGTTCGCCCCTTTGGAAACGGATGGATCAGGTTGCGTTGCTTGCGGAGAAATAGTTGCTTTTGAAAATGGCCGATTTTGCAAACGGCATCTTGAGGAGAAGGCAGCTGCACACAAAATCAGAGTAGCCATGCGGACAGAGAATCCTCCTGTGTGTCTTTTTCCAGAATGTCCTCAGCCTAGATGGAGTTCGGGGTTTTGTAGAAAGCATTTTGTTGCTGCAAGAATAGTCAATCGAACGAATCACACATTATATCCGATATTTGGCACCAACACGCTCTGTGAAGAATTTGAGTGCAGCTCGCTGAGAGAACCAGATGAACTATTGTGTCGCCATCATCTGAAACTGCAAAAATTAGAAAACCCGACCCCGAAGAATAAGGCAAAATCATAATTGTCCTTTTGGAAATTACCAGAATAGATTCCCACCAGCTATTGATTGGATTTTACCAAAAAAATTGTTTCCACTCTCAGCGGTTTTTGGGAGTCATATGTATTTTTACGTTAACCATTTTACTTTCGGTATTCTGCCATCCAACTGGCAGCACGATCTTCCTAAACCACTCCATCGATCGGAAATAGTAATAACGAAGAGCTTCAAATTGAAAATAATACGCGGGGGGCTATTGATTTGGCTTGACTGAGCCTTGATGGATTGTTGTGAGGAATCACCTGCAGCCCCCGTGTGTAATTTTGAAGTGAGCGAACCAACGGTAGATGGTGAAAATAGATCGTGTCAAGCCATTGTTTCAGGTACCGCTGAAAACATCACCGCTGCATGTGGTGTCATCATTGTGGTTTTGTTGAACGAAGATACAGTGGAGAGAACAAGATTGACAAGGGACAACATGAAAATTGTAGGATCTGTTGCAACTTTTAAAGCAAAGGTGTCTGGTCTTGGTTTGGGTGTTAAAACCTATTTTGTTAAGATCGTGGTGATCGATCCTGCCGCTGTTGTAATTAGAGTCGAGCGCCTCCTGCCAATTCCAGAGTCTCCTAGAATTTCCCCTACTCCGCCACGAAATCTGCGAGTAACTGGGAAATCAAATAGTTCTGTCAAGTTGCGATGGTCTTTGCCCGCTTGTTGCGGTGGCTGGCCAGCTCCATTGAGTTACATCGTAGAGCAGCTGGGCGATGACGGTGCATGTAACAAAGTGTATATGGGAACAGATCGTTTCTGTACGGTGACTAAACTTATCCCTGGTATGTGTATTACTTTTAGATTGCGAGTATATAATCCGATGTCTAGTGATTGGGCTCCAGTGATTGAAGTCAAGACTCTCCCTTCAGTTCCATCGCCTCCTGGACCTCCTGAAGCAATTGGAGGGATTCAAAACGCTAACGAATTGAATATCCGATGGGATCCTTCTGCTGACAATGGAAGTGAGGTGACGAGCTATTCGGTAGAAATGTATAAAGTGATACCAGTATCCTACAAAGAGGACTCCAATATCCTCAGGAGAGGTGATTCAATGGATTTCCAGCCAGTTTTCACTTCATCTGAGAATTGTTGTATTATTAACCGTTGTATCGAGCCTGCATCTGTGTATCGTATTCGAGTGAGAGCTGCTAACTGTAAAGGGTCGTCGACTTACTCGCTGAGTGTGGATGTTTCAACTGTGGGACTGCCCCCTGATCCTCCAATGAGGCTAGAAGCGTTGCAAATTTTGAACGGGGTATCTATATCATGGTCCCCACCGAGCATCACTAACGGGGCTCCAGTTAAGAACTATACAGTCGAATACTCCTCGACACCACCGGTGTTTCAAGTATCTTACGTCGGGCCACTTCGATCGAGAAATATAGAATTGGTGCCTGGATTAAAGTATAAAGTCAGAGTCTTAGCTCAGAACAGTTTCGGATGGAGTGAACCCAGTGCTGACCTTTCTGTATGCACCAAAATAAATATTCCTCTAGCGCCGAGTGTACCACCCAAGTTGTTAAAAGACCCCTCGACAAATAAATGGAAGATAGAAATGTTTGTTTCACAAGCCAACGGATACAAACTCTTCTTTCGAAAATCTTCGTCTCTTTTGAAGCCGAGAGCAGTTTCAAAGGTGAGCGATCTTAGTGTACCAGTTGTTCAAGAGTACTACTCCACTAGTACAGTCAACGCTGTGAAAGAAACTTTTATGGATTGTTTGTACGAAGAAGACGAGAAGCACTACACTGTGAAAATACAGGAGGTTGCTGATTCGCAATGTCTCGTGGAGTTCACTGAATACGATGAGCCCCCCTCGTGGGTAGACAAGTCACTGCTATGCCCTCGATTGCGAGTTGGTGATAAATGCTTATCGGTGTGCTATAGCAACCTTTGTTCGGAAATGATTTCAGCTGAAGTTCACAATGTGACTGATACTGGCTATTGGGTTCACTTTCCTGCCTTACTTTTGCCTCTTCAAGAAACTCGTACTTCAGACATCAAGCGAATTGAGAATACATCAGCTACGGTTGTCGCACCGAAAGCAGCTGTGATGGTGACACCTAAGAAATCAGTCACCTATTTATCCAATGAAGCATCAAACTGGGAGGAAATATATCAAGGAGTATCAGGAGTCTTTCAAGTGCCTGATACTCTATTAACAGTTGGATCTGAGTACGATGCTAGATACCTTGCCTTTAATATTGCCGGGGACGGAGGGTTCAGTCCAATCCTCTCAAGATTCATAGTGGGAAGTAGGAACCCCAGTAAATGTCCAGAACCAATGATCATCTTGGTAGATCATTGCAAGGTGAAATTCCAACTATCTCAACCTCGTCATCTATTTGGGTCTTCGTTTAAAGGATGGAAGATAAGTTTGGCAAAAGCGCAAATGGTCAGTCCTCATAGTGCGATCGTGTGCTCTCCTTTTACAGAAGTTCCTTTGAAAGAATCTTATATTACTCTTCCTCACGTATCATCAACGTATGCCATATCAGCATGCGGAATTACAGAGGCAGGACAAGGAGCATGGAGTCGAGCAGTTGCAATATCATCCCAAGAAGGACCTCCCTGTTGCACGGTAGCGGATCTCAGTATTGCCTTTCAAGAAGGGGGGATCCAAGTATCTTGGAATCCGCCAAACTGTGGGGTCCAAGTGACAGATTACAAGGTTGATTTCCACTGCGATACAAAACGAAGAGATGAACCTCCAATACAATGGCATACTGGAGGGTGGGTATGTAACACCTCGTTTTTCATAGAAAAGCCATCAAAGAATAGACACGTTTTGGTAAAAATTCAAGCTAGAAATTCTGAGGGAGTTGGACCCTATTCGAAAGTTACCAGCAGCTCTAGAACAAGTACTGTTCCGGGAAGAATCGATGGTAGTATATCTGTAGTTGAAACAGGTAAGACATGGATTCGTATTTCGTGGCCCTATGTATTGGACGACGGCGATGAATCCATTCTTGGATTTGAAACTGAAATTCTTCGCCTCGAGGTTTCAAAAGCTGAGTTAGAATCAAAAAGATCCTGTTTAGAGTCCATGGTACCAGAAGAAAAAGGAGTCACGGAGTTCTTCCCTGGAATAAGTTGTCAAGTACAGTTGAAGGGTCTAGAACAAGATTCCTGTTATATAGTGAGAGTGTCTGCAGTCAACGGGTTAGGAAATGGTCGATGGAGTAGATGGAATGTTGTGGGTACAGCTGCTGTAGTCACAGTGCCACCTCCAGATAAATTGGCCGTGGATACGCTGTCAACTGGGTCTCTGTTGTTTACTTGGAGTGGTGGTGATCCCCCATATGAGCTGCAATTGGCATACTCCACCAAGTTATTCAAGAAAGATTATGTCACTGTTTGTCGAGGGAAAGCAAAGAGGTTCGAATTAGAAAATGTTGTTCGGGGGGCTAAATACAAGGCAAGGGTGCGGACGTATTCGAAAAAAGTGACGAGCTGCTTTTGCGAACCAATTTTTATTCGAACGGAGGATCCGGTTGAAATTGAAAAGCTCCCAAAGGAAAAGCTGCATTCGCGGAAAGTGAATAAAGCTCCTCCTCCTGTGGTGGTGGAAAAACATAGAGTCACACCTTCATTGATCGCGAAATTGAGAAAACGAAAGTGGTACCAAAAATACCCGAGATTCGCAATATCAGTTTTCGTCTCCTCTCTTCTTGTCGTCATACTCTTCTATCTATTCATGGCAACTACTTTGGAACTTTGAAACAAATGAATTTTATTCTTCCTTTTTAATGGGGGGCTATCCTAAAAAGCGTGTGATGTCGCAGATACACCCTTCGTTGCATCATCTTGCAGCTCGCGAGTGGACGGAACCTCATCTTCATGGTTCAAACTTGGTATATCCTCTTTTTGTTACAAGATTAACCGAGGATAAACTAATTCCTCAATTCGGACCAAACAAACAATGGGGGGCTGGCCCAGATGGTAAATCGTATTTGACTTTGGTGGAATACCTTTTGACATTGCAATCGAAGGGGCTTAGATCCGTTATGCTGTTTGGCGTAGTGACCGACAAGGACGAACACGGTTCATCTGCAGAGAAGCTTGACACGCCTGTGATAGTGGCTTGTGGGGCCATTCGATCAGCTTTACCTGAGATGATGGTCATGTGCGATGTTTGCTTGTGCGAGTATACCGACCATGGTCATTGTGGTGTTCTCCGTACCATCGATGGCGAAGATGCTATAAATAATATTGAGTCTTGTTCTCGATTGGCTCAAGTGGCAGTGGCGTATGCGAATGCAGGTGCGCACTGGGTGTGTCCTTCTGATATGATGGATGGCAGGATCGCCGCTATAAGGACCGCCCTCAATAAAAATGGATTTGATCACGTCGGGATATTAGCATACACTTCCAAGAAGGCTTCGGTGATGTATGCTCCTTTCAGGGCTGCAGTGGATTCAACTTTTACTGGTGATAGAAAGAGGTATCAGCAACCTGTAGGATCAGTGGTACATGCAAGACGCGCTTTAACACGAGATCTATCCGAAGGAGCAGACGCGGTTCTGGTGAAACCGTCCTTATTCTATGGTGATATTGTCAAGAGTGTATCAGAGAATGCTCAGGTACCAGTCGCTTGCTATGTAGTGTCAGGCGAGTACGTCATGCTGCTTGACTACGCTAAGCGGACAAACGATTTGCCCAGTATTCTTCACGAGTCCCATGTTGGATTGCTTCGAGCCGGTGCATCGATTTTAATCACATACTTTACCCCAGAGTTGTTGGATCTTATTCCGCAATGGGCTTGAGTTTTTAAAAATGTTAACTCGTTAGTATTCTCACCAATACAAATCTAGTTGGCGTTAACTAGGTTTCAAAAGCTATAAAAATATTTACTCGTTAGTTTTCTCAAAGTCTTCCCAATAATCCACTGAGTCAAGCGCCGTCACACAGCTTTCAGACACGAGTGGCTCCGGATCGTCTGAAAATCTACGAAGAATTTCAACACATTTTGAATTACCAACAGCACCAAGCGCTTCTGCAGCTTCGTGCCTCACCATACCATGTTCATCAAGATCCTCCAAACACGATTGCAATCCTGGTACAGACGCCTCATGTGCCATTTGCCCTAGAACGTAGGCAATTTCATGGCGAAACAACGCCGACGAGTCTTTCAATCCCTTAGCCAATCCTAAAACCGCATCTTCTCCTCCCATATTGCGGAGAAAAAACATGGCTTGATATCTTACAAAGAGAGGGATATCCACGTTCAGGAGTTGAGACACTGCTTCCTCCAGGGACGTAGAGCTATCTAATGGGGGTGCTGGGTCGATGGTATCGTACTCACATGGAACATTGCCGCTGCTATTGTCAGCTAGCCATCGAAGTCGCTTGGCGGCGATCTTACAGGTTTCAGAAACTTCAGGTCGTTCATCTGAGGTATATTTTTCAATCAATGCTAGACTTTCCAAA
>Ga0105055_10003789_pt1 | contig 22605 bp, 19 predicted proteins | sample BON03_FD_78090 | JGI IMG/M metagenome (GOLD analysis project Ga0105055, IMG submission 78090) | Freshwater microbial communities from Lake Bonney liftoff mats and glacier meltwater in Antarctica - BON-03 | ecosystem: Environmental > Aquatic > Freshwater > Ice > Glacier meltwater | place: Lake...
ATAAGAATGCACAGCGAGAGGAACGTTATGTGGGTTACCAGAATACTCATGATCTTGAGATCGGTAAAACCATGACGGTGCCAGCGAATCATTACATGGCTCTGGGAGATAACTCAGCGAATAGCCAGGATAGTCGCTACTGGGGTTACGTATCGGCCAAAGAAGTCATCGGAAGACCGATATTCATTTACTATCCATTTACAAAGCGTTGGGGCCCTCGACGTTGATACACCAACAACGCACAATAAATATTATGTTTAATCATGATTTGGGCGGAATTGAGTCTCTTCTTCACCCGTTAGGCTAAAAGTCTAAACAAGTATCGATGTGCGCAACACCTCCACTGTTCGATTGGCTACAAACACGATCCAGTGGTCTCCTGCTGCATCCCACGTCACTTCCGGGTTCTCAGGGTGTCGGCGTTCTGGATGAATCGGTTGATTCGCTGCTGCGGTTCCTGAAGGCCGCGGATATCAAGAATTGGCAGGTTTGCCCGCTCGGACCGACTGGTTATGGAGATTCGCCTTATCAATGTTTCTCATCCTTTGCTGGAAATCCCTACTTGATCGATCTTTTGGTTCTCCAGCGCCACGGATTGCTTTCGGACGATGATCTAGCGCCATTGAAGACGCTCCCTGCCGATAAAATCGATTTCGGCACACTCTACGTAGCGAAATGGCCTGCGCTCTTCACGGCTTACGAGAATTTCCAAAACACAAACGTCGAATTACCCTATGGTGATTTCTTGGCGTTCAAGAATCAGCAAAGTGCTTGGCTGGAGCCCTACGCGCAGTTTATGGCGCTGAAGGATCACTTTCAGGGACAACCCTGGTGGCTCTGGGATAAATCGGTGCGCTTCTATAAAAGTGCCCGCAAATCCTCTCTGCTGAAAAATACCGCGATGCGCGCCAATGCTTACGCATTTTTCCAATACTTGTTCTTTGGCCAATGGCAGCAAGTTCGGGAGAAAGCTAATGCACTCGACATTACGATTATCGGTGATGCGCCGATCTTTGTGGCCCGCGACAGTGCAGATGTTTGGGCGAATCCTGAGCTGTTTCAAATCGATCAAAAATCTGGCGAACCCCTCGCAGTCGCTGGCGTGCCTCCCGATTACTTTTCCGCCGACGGACAGCTTTGGGGGAATCCGCTCTATGCGTGGAAAACCCATGCGAAGGATGGCTACGCATGGTGGATTCGTCGTCTTCAGGCTAATTTCGATCTCTACGATATCGTGCGCATCGATCATTTCCGTGGCTTCGATACTTACTGGTCGGTTCCCGTAGATGCGGAAAATGCAAAATCCGGTCACTGGGAAAATGGGCCGGGATTAGCATTCTTTGAAGCAGTGCAAAGTGGCCTGCCGGAGTGCCGCCTCATCGCAGAAGATCTCGGCGAACTCTCCGAATCGGTTCATGTGCTCCGCCGAGCGACCGGGTTACCTGGGATGTCGATTCTACAATTCGCTTTCGGTGGTGAAAACGATAACACCTATCTGCCGCATAATCTCACTCCGAATAATATCGTGTATCCGGGAACCCACGACAACGACACGACCTTGGGTTGGTATGCAGATGCCGATGAAAACACTCAGGACCACATCCGACGTTATTTCCGGATAGATGGTTGTGATATCAATTGGGACTTTGTTCGGGCTGGTTATGCCACGGTGAGCAATCTCGCGATATTCCCGCTTCAGGATCTACTCGGTCTCGGATCGGATTGTCGCTTAAACACGCCCGGTCTGCCGGCTGGAAATTGGCAATGGCGCTACTCTGCCGATGAACTCGAGAGCCTCCATCGCGAGAGCTCGAATTTCCTCAGTGAACTTGGCGATCTCTATGGGAGATCGTGATGGGGAAAGCGTGTAGCTACGAACGTGAGCAAGTGGCACCTTTCCGAATCCCATTTCATACCACTCATTGCCTTTTAGCTGAAGTAGGTCATCCGTCGCGTTGCTCAGAATGACAAGGCGACGATAACTACCTAAGTTTCGCTAGTTAAGAACTCGGCGATTACTGGCACAACTTCATCGTCGGCATCGAGCAGCACATAGTGTCCGGCATCGTCCAGATACTTGGTTTTCGCCTGTGGAAACCGTCGAATCCACTCGTCGTAAAAATGATCATTAAAGCAAAAGTCGCGTCCGCCCCAGATGATCAGCATCGACGATTGCTCGAACTGTTTAAGACCCTCGCCCACTTCGGTCAGAGTCTCCCAAGTCTGGTGATGCGGATTCATCGGAATGTCCTGCACGAATCCATTCACTGCCACCCGATTCGCCCACGAATCGTAAGGTAATAAAAGAGCCTTCTTTTCTTCTGGCTGAAGCTTTCGTCGATTCATCGACATGCAAATCGCGGGGCCCGCAAATCCATTGGCTCCGCGCACGACCAATGGTCCCAATCCCGGAAACCGACACGCGGCGATCCTGGCAGGAATGTGTTTCGATGGAAACGCAGCCGTGTTGAGAACGACTAATTTTCCCATTGATTCAGGATGGCGCACCGCAAATCCAAAACCAATCGCACCTCCCCAATCGTGCACGACTAAGTGAATCTTTTTCAGATCAAGACTGGCTACGAGCGATTCGAGATCGGCGATGCGTGTCGCGAGATCATAAGGGTAGTTTTCCGGTTTTTCGGAGAGTCCCATTCCGATGTGATCTGGGGCAATGCAGCGTAATTTCGGCGAGACCGTTCTCATCAACTTCGCGTAGTAATAAGACCAAGTCGGATTGCCGTGAACCAACAGCACCGCCTCATCGCCCTCGCCTTCATCCACGTAACTCATCTGCGCACCACGTGGCGTGGGGAACTTTTGCGGCGTGAAAGGATAGTCCTTTTTAAGCCAAGTCGGAATTTCGCTCGCGTCTACCATTCGAGTGCGAGCATCAGACAATTCAAGCCGCTACCGATGCCGAGGAGTCCGACTTTAGTCCCCTCCCCTATTTCTTTTTGATCTACTGCATTGGCCAGCGTGACGGGTAAGGCGACCGATCCCGTGTTGCCGAGAGTTTCAAAGGTTGAGAAATCTTTCGCCAAGTCGAGACCGAGCGCTTCATACAATTTACGGCGATGTATGCTCCCAACTTGATGGCAGATGAAACGATCAATCCCGGGTTCATTCCATCCGGTTTCGGTTGTGAAATCAGCCCAGGTTACTCGGGCTAAACCGACTCCAGCGATGAGCAATGCTTCGGAATCAGTTTGCATCGCGAGGGCATCGGCTCCGTGGGTGTCGCCTTGGCATAATTCGCTGTGAGCGGTCGCCGCTCGCGCGACCCCTCCGACCAAGCGGTGCTTCGCACCTTTGACCAGATCTTCATGGCAGACGACTGCGCCGACTGCTCCCGATCCAATCGTGAGATTGGCGAAGTAGGGCTTGATGCCGTTGCGATCGAGATTGGCGGTGTTGAGTGTGTTAATCGTTTCTTCAACGAGTGGTCGGCTGTTTTCACCGGAGACGATCAGCGCGCACTTGATCTGTCCCGATTCAATCATGCTCGCGGCAATCGTCAGTGAGTTGAGAAACCCTAGGCACGCATTTGAAACATCGAAGATTTGCGCCGTGGCGGGTAGACCAATCTTGCGATGGGCGAAAGACGCCGTGGCGGGTTCGAGCATATCGCGACACACCGCACTATGGATGAAAAGTTCAACCTGATCCGCGCTGATCGAAGACTTAGCGAGGGCAGCCTTTCCGGCTGCTGCGCTGGCATCCGAAGGTTGCGTGTGCTCTGGCCAGATTCGTCGTTCCTTGATGCCGGTCATCAGTTCGAGACGACCTTCGGGCAGTCGGAGCCGTTCATAGAGTGGACTCAATCGACGCTCAATTTCGGTGGAGCTGAGGATTTCCTCCGGAAGCGCGCTGGCCAACGATTCGATGCAAGTGTTTTGAAAACGCATGGTTTAACTTTCAGGGCGCATCGCGAGACGAACGATATTCTGATCGTAGAAATTGGAGCCCAATCCCGCATCGACCACGAGTGTCGTTCCATTCAGGCCGCTGCTGCGTTCGCTGAGTAAAAAGAGTGCTGCATTGGCCACTTCGGCGGTGGAGAGATTTTTTTTCCGAAACGTGAGTTTCTCGGTGAACAGATAACTTTCGATGTAGCCGGGGATGCCCGCCGAAGCGCTCGTTTTCAACGGTCCTGCGCCGACGACATTGAAACGCACGGCGGTGTCTTCGCTAAATGATTTGGCGAGGAAACGTGCGGTCGATTCGAGAGCCGCTTTGATCGGCCCCATGTAACCGTAGTTATCGGGCGTGACCGTGAGTGACGAGATGCCAATCGTGACCACTGAGGCATTGGGATCGAGATGCGGTTTAAAGGCGCGCGCGATCTCGACCAGTGAGAACGAGGAAATCGCGTTGGCCTGTAGGAAATCACTGCGCTTCGTTTCGTGAAACGGTTTGAAACCTTCACTGTAGTTGGCGAACGCAATCGAATGCACGATCCCGTCTAGCGGCGCGTGTCCGGCAGCACTTACATCGGCCGCTAGTTTCTCTGCCGCGGTTTCGTCTTCTACGTCGCAGATGAAAACGGGTTTGTCGGCGAGTAGCTTTTCGAGAGACGCTTTTCGTGCTTCTGATCGCACGCTGTAGATGACAGTCGCGCCCTGCTCTTCCAGTGCTTTCGCGATGTGCCAAGCGACGCTCTTCTTATTCGCGACGCCGAATACGAGGATTTTTTTTCCGTCTAGATTAAGGAAATCGCTCATGATTTCCCCGCACCTTCCGGGGCTTTCCACGCGACGGCAAAATTGACCGTCAGCACTCGAGTGCCATCGATTTTTTTGATCGAGCCGCTCATCATGGTGAAACCACCCATCGCTTCTTTTTTCTGCACTTCGATGTGCACGGTATCACCGGGATATACGGGATTACGGAAACGCACATCGGCGATCTTCGCGAGCAGCGGAACGCCCTCGCCCGGTTTGGCCCCAGCCGCGAGTGCTTGTTTGGCCATGTAGAGCGCACCGGCTTGAAAAACCGACTCGCACAACAGCACGCCCGGCGTGATTGGAGCGTTGGGATAGTGCCCTTTGTAGAAATCTTCATCGCCCTTCCAAGTGCGTTCAGCGATCAGCCCCGTCTCGCTTTCACTCACAATAGAATCAACAAACAAAAACGGCGGACGATGTGGAATGAGGTCAGTAACTTTGGACATATGAATTTGGGTTAACCGCTAATGAACACTTATTTCCTCTAATTCTGATCAGGATATTTAAATCAGTGTCTATGAGCGTCAATCAGCGGTTTTAGCGGACTCGTAGAGCCGCTTGTCGATCTTGTTCGCGGTGATGACGCCGTAATTAATCGTGCCGAGCCAGCCTGACATGATGATACCTACGCTGCCTGCGTGATAGAGGCCGGCCATTTGATCAGGCAGATCCATCGATACTTTGAGTCCTTCGAATTTTGTGCCGAAGGAGGTGCCTCGTAAGTGTGTGGTGTAGCGTTCAATCGTGCGCGGTGTGGCGGCTTCCATCCAATCGATTTTCTCAGTCACGCCGGGAATGAATGTCTCGAGTGAAGCCAATGCTTCATCGATCAGGCGCTGCTTATTCTTCGCGTAGTCTTCTTCGGATAGCTCTTTCCAATCGGGATATTTACCATTGAGTGAGGCGACTACGGTGTAGCGATCTGAACCGGGGCGGGTCTCGGGATAGTAAACCGAAAAAGTGCGACTTGAGGTGTAAAAATCGACCAGCTCGTCGCTGCTGTAAGCTGGCGCACTGGACGTGAACACGAGATCGCCGATGTTGGGAATCGATTCTCCTTTTCTAATACCGAAGTAAACTTGGCAGGAACTCGTGTTGATTCGCACTGCCTCAGCTTCGGCGATATATTCCGGAGCGAAGTTCTCTTTTCCAGCGAGGCGAAAGATCGTATTTTTAATGTTGGCGTTGGAGAGAATCGCCTTGGCGCGAATGATCCGTCCGTTACCGGCCACGATACCCGCCGCAACTTTTTTTCCATCACGCTCTTCGACGTGAATGCGATCCACGAGCACGTGTTTGCGACATTCGACCCCATTCGATTTGAGCTCATCGATCATCTTCTTGATCAGCAGATCGGAACCGCCTTGAAAGGTGAACACGCCCGATCCCATAAAATTTGAAAACACGATACCGTAGGTAATCGAGGGATCTTCCGGGGTGGAGCCATTGGCATAAGTGATCGGCTCCATCAACAGACGGTGCACATCGGCCCGTCCCGGAAAGAATCGCTCAAACATCTGACCGGTGGTCTCGGTGATGTCGTCGTAGAAATTCATGGATCGCAAGTGATCGTAGAACGCTTCGACGGTTTCCAGTTTGAGATCAAACTGTTCAATCAGCACGCGCGTGTAGTCCTCGCGCGTGAACGTCGTCCATACATCCATCTGCGGATTCACGAAGCGGATATCCTTCAACTGGTGGATCGAATCGGCGATCTCTTTGGTCCAGTATTTACGGCAGCTTTTCTTCATCCCGGACGGAAATCCGTGTAAAGAAATATCAAAAATATGCCCGCCCTTGCGGCGAAACCAGGTAGCGAGCCCGCCATACTGATAATGGTGTTCGAGCAGCAGCACCTTATGCCCCGCTTTCGCGAGGTAATTGGCGCCGGTGAGGCCGCCTAAACCGCTGCCGATGACGATGACGTCATACTCGTCGGCCACATCTTTTAACCAGTCATATGCCATGGGAAAGAAGAGCGAAGAAAACCCCGCCCTCACTGGCAAGGATATAGGGGACAAGTAAAAAGGATGAAGGTCGAATTTAGAAATAATGATTCGGTATGCATCTCCTCAATCGAGCGGTTGAACTGCTTCTTCCTTCGTCTTTTTTACTTCATACTTCTACCTTTCCTCCTTATCTGCGACGTAGATCGTGTAGGTGCTCCGTCGGGCATTTTTGTGTAAACGGGCGGGCACTGCTTCGATTTTGAAGTTCATCGATTTCAATCGCGCTGCAAATTGGGTGTCCACACTGGCTGACCAGATCGCGACGCGGCCACCTGCCTTCAGTGCGCGCCGAATCTGCTGTAGGCCTTGTCGATTGTAGAGCCGCGCGTTGCCCTGTTGCACCATCGCAGTGGGGCCGTTATCGATATCGAGCAGAATCGCGTCGTAGGTATTTGGTTGGCAGCGATTGAGCAACGCGTAGACATCGCGCGTCTGCACGGTCACGCGTGGATCGTCGAGCAACCCGCCATTCAGGTCCTTCATAAAAGTGCGATTCCATTCCAGGACTTCGGGAATCAATTCGACTGCTTCGACTTCGATGTTCTTGCCCACACCAGCTAGCACGCTCTTCAACGTAAACCCCATTCCGAGTCCGCCAACTAACACCCTGCCCTTGGTTGCCCCGCGAAGATGCTCCACCGCGATTTCGCCAAGATGTAACTCCGAAGCCGAGACCGACGAATGCATCAGGTCGCGGCCATCGATCCGCATACTGAAATCACCGTCATGCTCGACCAAAGCCATCGTTTTGCCATCCGGAGTCGTGGTTTCGGCGAGTGTGATATGCGGTTTCATGAGTTCCACATCAGCTACGCGGATCTGCATCGAGGCAAGTGGATTGCCCAGTGAACACACGGAAAACACGGAGTTGAACTAGAGAGCGCACCACGAAATACACGAAACACACGAAAGTAAGACAGGCTGGGATTCCGGATTTCGTGTATTTCGTGGTTAACAAATTATGATCTTCACTGATCACCTGCTTTTCGCGTAAAGCTTGGGGCTCTCTTCACATGTCCGTATTCATTAATCTCTCCACTTACAAGTTCACGCCGCTCGACAACTTACCCGAGTTGCGCGAACATTTGCTGGAGTTGACTCATCGCGAAGAACTCAAAGGCACGATTCTGCTTAGCGCCGAGGGGATAAATCTCTTCGTGGCTGGCACGCGTGAAGCGACTGATGAGCTCATCGCGGATTTGCGCACACTCCCCGGTTTGGTCGATCTCACAGCCAAGGAGAGTTTGAGCGACGAACAGCCTTACAGCCGGATGCTCGTGAAGATTAAGAAGGAAATTATCGCATTCGGAATCGATGACATCGATCCGGCCAATCGACCTGCGCAAAAACTTCAGGCCAAGATGCTCAAGCAGTGGCTCGACGAAGGGAAACCGATCACCTTGCTCGATACCCGTAACGATTATGAAATCAAGATGGGCTCTTTCAAAGGAGCCATTGATCCGAAGATCGAGACGTTTCGTGAGTTTCCTAACGCGGTGCGCGAGTTACCCGCTGAAATGAAAGACCAGCCGGTCGTGATGTTTTGCACCGGAGGGATACGTTGCGAAAAGGCCGGCCCGTTCATGGAAAAGGAAGGCTTTAAAAATATCTTCCAGCTCGATGGTGGCATTTTGAAATACTTCGAAGAATGCGGAGGCGCGCATTATGATGGAGAGTGTTTCGTTTTCGATAAACGCGTGGGCGTCAGTCCTGATCTGGAAGAAACGAAAGCAGCGCTTTGCTTCAGCTGTCAGATGCCGCTCACCGAGGAGGAGCAACTGCATCCGCATTACAATCCGCCGGAGACCTGTCCCAATTGCTACGATCGCGTGATCGCCAAGAATGCCGCCGCAGAAGTGAAACGAGCCGAAGCGCACGCGTTTAAGGCAAAACCTTGATTCACCACAAAGCACTTTAAGATCAAGAAGTCAGAAAATCTCACAGGAGGGCTCTGAGATGGCGGAGAGCCACGACCTAACCCCGCAACACAAAAAGCACTGCTCCAAGCGCCAAGATAAGGCAGTAAGTATTTATCAGGGGTATAACTTGCAAACAACCCGAGATAAAATCCATCTCGACCAACAGAAGCTGTGTTAGCTAAAAGATTCACCCTTTAATAAAAATAAAATCAGCTGACCCTATCTACCCGGGGCATCTCGGTAAACGGATGCATCCTCCCTTGAGGGAGCCCGCGTCTACCACTTTCTGTGAAGAATTCTCCGAATGTATTGCCGCGTGCATGTGGTTCGTTTTCCTTTTGTAGACATGTCGTCACTACCGGCAACAGAACAAACCTTCACCTGCATCCTCGCGTTCGACAGCTCAAACCTGTTGGCCGTGCGCCAGCTGGGTAGTAAAGCAGGATTGGCATTTATGGGCCACGATTCCCACCTGGCCTCGGAACGACTCGCAGCAGCATTCCCAAAACACACACCTCCTTCCAAATACTTCCAAGCGACCTCGCCCAATGGAACCTATGATGTTTATTTCACCCAAGTTTTGCATCACACGGATGATCGAGAGATTCGTCTCTGTTCGTTGGAACAGCTGACGAAAAATCCAGGCCAACTTTCGCCAGCACTGGCTTCGATTCTCGAGCAACTGGATCCGTATCTGATCGATATCCCTTACCTCCATATCGGGGAAAATGATTTCATTTATAAATTCAGGCCAGAGAAGGAGCGCAACGCCGCCATCTACGCCGAAGACTCTGTTTCCAGCGCACTCTACCAATCAAAACTCTGCTCGGTCATCAAAACGCTCGCTCGAACTAATGAGCGAACAGCCGCTCAGCCGATCTCCTTAGATTTCGGGCCCATCAGTTATCATATTCCGAGCCACTTTGGTTTCTGCCTCGGAGTCAAAAACGCCATCGAGCGCGCTTACGAGACCCTATCAGCAAACCCCGATCGCCGTGTATTTATGCTCTCTGAGCTGATCCACAATCCCTACGTGAACGAAGATTTGCTTCGCCGTGGGTTGCGCTACCTGCAGACCGACAAGGGTGTGCCCTACACCATTGACAGTATTCCCACGGACCTCGCCCCGAACAAAGCGCTACTTTGGGATACGCTTACTCCGCAAGATATTGTCATCATCCCTGCATTCGGAGCCACCGATGAGGATAAGCGTCGATTAGTCCTCAAGGGTATCGCTGTATGCCAATACGATGCTACTTGCATGCTCGTCGAAAAAGTTTGGAAAGCCGCACGCACTTACGGTCGTAAGGGCTACACGGTTATCATTCATGGCAAAGCCGAACACGAAGAGACCAAGGCCACCTTCTCAAACACTCGCCGACACGCGCCCGCGATTATCGTGAGAGATTTCGAAGAGGCCCGTGCACTTGGAGAGATTATTGCCTCAAAAGATCCCGCTCAACGCGCGACGTTCTACGACACATTCGCTGGTAAACATACCCCAGACTTCGATGTTGATAAACACTTCGAACGTGTCGCGGTCGTCAATCAGACCACTCTACTCGTAAACGAAACCCGGGCAATCATCGCTCATTTGCGTGAAATCTATGCCACTATTCACGGACCAGAGGATACCGAGAGAGTTGGTGGCAGTGGCCGCACCGATACCCTATGTTATGCCACCCAAGTCAACCAAGACGCTCTGGCCAAGGCACTGGATCAACCGCTGGACGCCGCTTTTGTAATTGGAGGTAAAAATTCATCCAACACCTATCAACTCTACCGGCTTTGCGAGCAAACCCTGGGAAAGCAGGCGTTCTTCATTCAATCGGAAGCCAACATCATCTCAGCAGACCGCGTTCAGCACTACATTTTCCCATCGGCACGTGAAGGAAGACCTCAAGGTGAAATAGTGGCACGTCCGCTCTGGAGTCCGAGTAACACTGCCGCACCTAAACGGGTATTGATCACCGGCGGCGCCTCTTGTCCAGATGGGATTATCCAGCAGGTCATTAGCCGCATGAACGCGCTCTTCCCCAGGGATTCGCTCCGCCCGATTGATATTATTATCGATGAACTCTCTGCGCTAATCCCCGATTAAGGCTCCGGGCTTCATCTACAAAAAAGCCCGCTTAGTCACACGGGCTTTCTTAGAAGACTATTCCCTGATCAGAACTTGTAGGTCAATCCACCGCGGAAGCCTTGCAGACGGGACAAATCAACATCCAGCTCGTAGCTGGACGACTGCTCGGTGATATATTGAGTATAAGCACCAGCCGTCTGGTAGAAAGCGCCTAAGTAGAATCCCGCGGTTTCTGAGAGTAAATACTCCAAGCCCGCATCTGCGTAGTAGCCGGTCAAATTTTCCGATGTGGTGCTTCCTACCTGATCTGTCACCGTAGCAGAGGTATCCACTTCAAAAGTGCGATTCACGGTGTAGGTCGAAGCAGAATGGACCAGAACAGGGCCACCGCTCACAGTAAATCGCAGTTTATCGGTAATTTGCACCCGGAAAGTCGGCCCGACCCGCAGTGTCACATAAGTGCCACGCAGTTTCGAGAAGCTGCGAACCTGGGTATCATTAGTCGTATTCGTTTCCGTGCGACTGTCCGGACTGCGCCCCAAAAAGACTGATGTTTCGATCGTGTTGCCCTCACTATCCGCACCAAAGCTAGGCGCTTCGTATGGCCGCGCGGATGTAGGAATCGTCTGTCCGTCCAAAGAATAAACATCCGTGATCGTCGTGATATCAGCCATGACGCTTTCCTCAACACTATCGTCTATCCCGTTTAAGCTGATTCCCGCCGTAATCATCCATTCGATACGCATGCCGATTTTGCCCAGATCGCGAGAAACGACTAACTCAGCCCCCAAGCTTAATCCGTTATCGTTATTCTTGGTCGAACCCTCGGTGACCTGCGCCGAATAGGTGTGAAACGCGATATCTGCGCCATTGTTAATGATCTGCTGATCATCGTCAAAAGCCCAGTTGCTCGTCTTACCGTCAGTAGCAGCCTCACGCGGATCAAGAAAAACAGCTCCATCGTGATAACCCCGAACCACATCAGTGCTTGTCGCATCCTGTAATTGGGAAAATGAAGTCACAAACCCTGTGCCTCTGAATGCTGTTTTCGCGCCAGTAAGAGCACGAAAGCCCACATGCATGCTGAACTTCGGTTCAACGTAGTAATCATCTAAATCAAAATTAGGGATTTCGTCTTCGGGACTACCACGCCCAGCACCAGAACAAATTGAGGAAAGACCGAGGAATAAAAGTAAATAGCGATGCATTAGGTAAAATAGAATGTCACATGTGTGACGGGCATTTTCGAAAAAGGTTTCCCAGAATTTGAGTCCTAAGCAAACGAGTCAATCGGATTGCAGCCAATTTTATGGAGATCTGCCGCTCTGATCAGTCAGTAAATTCACTAAATTGGGTCTCAGCCGCCTTTTCTGCAGACAAAGTTCTAGCCCCCTCTGGATCGATCACAGCTTACTTCTGTTTCAAACGTTCCTCTAGCGCCACCAATCCTTCGGCCAGATGTCGCTCCTTCTCGGCAATACGGTCTTCAGACTCACTCACGATTCGATCCCGCTCTGCTAGCATGACCTCAAGTTGACGCAGATATTTTACAATTTCTGCATGCCATCCGAATCGATCGTCTTAGGCTCCCCCAGGGAGTCCGGGTCACAGATACGATTTCCTTAATCGATTGCTGCGCTGCAGTAGAGGCCTCGGAAACCTCAAAAGGAGCATGGGGCTGCGCACGTCTCCTCCGAAGCGTCAAAGCAGGAGCGCGTGGCATCTTCTTGGGAAACTTGATCGAACTAACCGGGTTTTCGGGCATAAATGACCACTTCCCGGAGGGCGTGAAATCGCGCCACACAATATCTTCGATGTGGGCACTGCTAGTGCTCCGAAAATTGAATAAATTGCCCCCTTTCCAGAAGCGTTAATCTTGTTCCATCAATCCAAATGCAACAACCAGATACTCGCATTGGATTGGGTATCTAAATCGAGGAGAAACACCTTTTTGCCAAGCTGGCCACTGGATTCACGATTAATGATGTCTTGCCGACACCACCCTTGTAATTAATGAACCTAATTTCACGCGCCATGACAATAGGGTGCAGATAGGCAGTTCAGCCTGATAGCAAAATATTTACCTAACCCCAGCTCGCGATTCAAAAAGGAGTTTATTCATTTTCGACGCTTTATTTGCACAGATTTTACTTATGACCAAGTCACACTTTCTAGATCAAATCCTCACCCGGCTCCAAGCTGAGTTCGCGATGCAAACAAATGCCGCCAAGCTCGCTCACGATGAAGCCATCAGCGAAGAAAGCCGTCCGGAGAGCAAATATGATACGCACGGCCAAGAAGCTGCCTACCTCGCAGAAGGCCAGGCCCGATTAGCGATTGCTGCCGGTGAATCGATCAAAGCCTATCAAAGCTGCGAATTTCCGCCTTACCAGCAGACCGACCCGATCTCAATCGGAGCGCTAGTAGAGATAAGTTCCTCAGAGCAAACCACTCGTTTTCTACTCGGACCGAAAGCGGGCGGTCTCGAGCTTATCGATCTGCAGAACAATCCCGTGCACCTAATCACCCCACAATCTCCGCTCGGCCAACAACTGATTGGCAAGCGAATGGGTGATTTCGTTTCCCTACCGGGTAAAACCCGCAACATCCAGACCATCACCAACGTGCAGTAAACACGTCGGATCGGCCTGATTGCGATGCCCTCAATTCAATCGTTGAGACTAAATATGATCGGCACCGCCATTCGGAAGTGCACCACGCGACCCGTTTCATCGACCGTGAAGCCCAACAACACCCGATCTTCGATCCCATGAATCTGGGCTTCGCCGGGATAGAGCGGCGCAGTCTGCACGATCGCTCGCGGACTAGAATCTAGCATCCCAGAAGTAATCGGACCTCCTTTTCTAAATACTCCGTCCAGATCCCCATCGATCGCACCTTTGATACCTGATTCGATCTGAATCACCTCAGGATGAGATAACCGCTTCGAATGGCTGGACCGGTATCGTGAAAACTTCCCTCGTCGCCTTTCCGGGGTAATCGGGCAGCGATACATTCTGTGCTTCTGGGTCGCTCTGGACCTGCTCGGTGGGTTCATCCCCACGGTGGACTCAGCTGGCTCCGGGATATCTACAATTTCGATCACAGTCGGCCTCTCATCAATGCCCATGCAAGGCACGGTAATATCCCCCTGAAGAACAGCTTCAGGCGTGCCTCCGATTCCAAACAATAACGCCGCGTTAAAGATCAACGCTGCGGCCATGGGTAATGGGAATTTCTCTTCATGATGTGCTCCTATTTAAGGGTTCAACATGACTACGCGCCAACAGCTGTTTTCTTAGAAAAAAAGGGGGCCTTAGGCCGTATTTGGAAATAGGAGAGGTTTAAGAAGAAAGCAGTTTGCCAGCGTCTCATTCGCTAAAAATAGTGGGGCCGATTGTCATCGCGAGGCGCACGCAGTGCGCAGCGGTGATGCACGAAAACCAGATGGGAGCAGCGGGTGTTCGTGGATTGCCTCGTCGCTACCCGACTCGCAATGACAGTGACAGCCGGATTTTCGGGGTAACACTCCAGCTCACAGGATAATCCGCAGGCCGTCTATTTCCAACTCACGTCTCAGCCAGCCGACCACTTTAAAACCACGGTCGAATACGGCGGCAGCACTAAGTTCACCGAGTGGTCTTGTCCATCGGCCGCGACACTTTCGGACATCACGGCGCCTCCGTTGCCCAATCCACTGCCTCCATAATACTCGCTGTTCGTATTCATCAATTCCTTCCACTCACCAGCTTGCGGAACCCCTATTCGATAATCCTTCCGCGAAATCGGCGTGAAGTGTCCCACGACCAGCAAAAGCTCCTTTCCCGGTTCATCTTTGCGCAAATAGGCAATCACGCTGGCTTCGTTATCGTAGCAGGCGATCCATTGGAACCCCTGTGGATTCAGATCATTACCACCCAGCACAGATTCGTTGCGGTAGAGTCCGTTCAAATCCTTCACCAACATCCTCACACCCTCGTGATCGGGATACTGGCACAGATGCCAATCGAGGCTCTTCCGGTAGTCCCACTCATGCGACTGCGCGAATTCGCATCCCATGAAAAGCGATTTCTTGCCCGGCCACATCCACATGTGAGCGTAAAGCGCACGGAGATTAGCGGCTTTCTCCGGCACATGCCAGGCCCCCATTTTGAAGAGCATCGAAGCCTTACCATGCACGACTTCATCATGCGAAAACACCGTCACGAAGTTTTCCGAATACTGGTAGAGCATCCCGAATGTCAGTTCGGAATGATGCCATTTCCGGTGCACGGCTTCTTTGCCGAAATAGCTCAACGTATCGTGCATCCACCCCATGTTCCATTTGAAATCGAAGCCCAGCCCGCCCTCTTTCACGGGTTTTGATACGCCAGGAAATGACGTCGATTCCTCGGCAATCATCAGCACGCCGGGATAGTAGCGGTGCACCAGATCATTCGTGTAGCGGAGAAACTCGATCGCCTCCAAATTCTCCCGCCCCCCAAATTGGTTAGGCACCCATTCTCCTGCCTTACGCGAATAATCCAAGTAGAGCATCGAAGCCACCGCATCTACTCGCAGCCCGTCGAGATGATAACGATCGAGCCACGCGAGCGCGTTGCCCGCCAGAAAACTGCGCACTTCACTACGTCCGTAATTGAAGATCAACGTCCCCCAATCCATGTGCGCTCCTTTTCGAGGATCCGCATGTTCGTAGAGGTGCGTGCCATCAAAACTCGCGAGAGCGAACTCATCCCGAGGGAAATGCGCCGGCACCCAATCTAATATCACGCCGATATCATGTTGATGCAGATAGTCCACAAACCACGCGAAATCTTCCGGCGAGCCAAAGCGATGCGTCGGGGCATAGAACCCGGTGACCTGATAGCCCCATGAGCCCTCAAACGGGTATTCCGCCAGCGGCATCACCTCGATATGAGTGAATCCCATCTCGGTCACGTAGTCGGCCAACTGCGGAGCGAGCTCGCGATAGGTCAGCATTCTCTCGCCATCGTCTCCCGCTCGTTTCCACGAATTTAGATGGACTTCGTAAATAGAAATGGGGCGATCCAGTTTCCCCGCATCCGCTTCACGTCGCGCGAGCCAATCCGCGTCATTCCAAACAAACCCTGTCGTGTCACAAACAATTGAAGCATTGTGAGGCGGAGCTTCAAAAGCAGTGCCATACGGATCTGTTTTCGCCTGCACCTTTCCCGCTTGGTCCCGAATCAAAAACTTATAAAACTCGCCACTAGCCAAGCCCGGAACAAACAGCTCCCACACGCCCGAAGCCCCGAGAGACCGCATGGGATGATAACGGCCATCCCATTGATTGAAATTTCCTCCCACTGAAATCTGCGACGCATTTGGAGCCCAGACGCTGAAAGCGACTCCCGCTACTCCATTCATCGTGCGCTGATGCGCGCCGAGTTTTTCGTAAACCCGGTGCGCGGTGCCCTCGTTGAACAAATACAAATCCTGTGCTTCGATGCTCGGCAAAAAGGCATACGGATCTTCGCAGCTACGGCGTTCGCCCTCGTCAGATGTTACCTCGAAATCGTAGTCAAAAACCTCACTCACGCCTTCAATCAAAACTTCAAACACGCCCGCTTCATGCAAACGGATCATCGGCCAAGATTTATCTCCCGCACGAGTTCGGACGATACATTCCTCCGCATTCTGCATAATGCTGCGCACCACCAGTCCCTTTTTCTTCTTATAGGTGCAGGGGTGCATACCCAATACATCGTGCGGCTGGGCAGCCTGGGCATGTAACAAGGAGTTAAGTTCCAGTGGAGAAATGATCATAGAATAATTGGAGCGAATCCGACGCCCTCAGACCGACAGAGACGCTGAAGATCGTCAATTCGACAACACGCTGAATTCTGCAATCACTATATCCTTGGAATCCAGAAAGTTAAAACTCCTCTATTCAAGGGCTTGCCTGAGTGCGCTCTCCCGCCTTTGCTCCGCCCCGTGATTCGTTGTCTAAAATTTCTGTGCGGCTTCGCCCTGCTGATCCCTGCTTATGCGCAGGAAGACCCTATCGCCAACGCCGAACTCTCCGCTCTCACCACCTCGGTGGATCCGGATAAGAATACCGCTACCTTCACCGGTGAGGCGCGCTTGAAGAATGGGAGTGCGCTGCTCGAGGCTGACGAGATCCGCTACTTTTACGGGAGCAATCTGGCCGTCGCGACCGGCAATGTCCGATTAACCGACGGTGCTGATCGCATGCTGGCGGAAAAAATCACCTACCATCGCGGCAATCTGTCCTTTAGCGGCGAAAACGTGCGACTGGGGCGTTATCCGTTTTATATGTCCGGCGATACCGCCAGCGGAAATGACCGTGAAATCACGATTACGAACGCACGAGCCAGCGTCCTCGAACCTGCATTTTTCCAACCCACCCTCACCGCCGAGACGCTCACTTATTCAGTTGGAGAGGAAATCTCCGCTGAATCACCTCGCATCGGCATCGGTGGATTTCGCCCCCTCGCGCTTCCCCAATTTTCTCACAGCGTCGATCTGCCGTTTATTTCGTATATCTCACTCAATGGGGGCTATCGTTCTTTGCTCGGAGTTTACGCAGAGGCTCAAGTAAAAATCCCGATAGCCAATGGAGTCAAAATTGGTGGCATCCTCTCTGGCTACACCGCGCGCGGCATCATGGCGGGTCCATCTGGGGATTATCACATCATCAGAAATGACGGACGAGAAATCGCGGGCAATTTGCAGTCGGGATTCATCAACGATCATGGCGAGAAGCTCACCGATTTACTCGGCCGCCCCGTGCCCGAAAATCGCGGATACGCTCAATGGTGGCACGCGCAGGATCTGACGGAAGATCTGCGAATCACCGCGAAACTTAACTACTGGAGCGATTCTGAAATACTCCGTGATTTCCGCCCGCGCGACTTCTTTGAAGTCCAAGCACCCGACAACTACCTACAGGCCGTCTACTCCGGATCAAACTACCTCATCACGGCATTCACCCGAATCGCTCCCATTGATTTCCATCGCGTGCAAGAACGCCTGCCGGAAATTCATTTCGATTTGCTCCCCCACATCATCGGCAACGGTTTCAATCAACGCTTCCACGCAAGCTTCGCGGCGTTGCGAGAAGATGCATTGGGCGGTATTGGGCCAACCTCTAGTAGCGATCGACTCGACGCTTACTATGCCGTGAGCAAAACCATCACCCACGAAGATTGGTTCAGTTTCACGCCGATGGCCGGTGCTCGCGTGACCCATTATCAGCGAGCAATCGGGGGCAAAGATAACTACACCCGAACCTTGGGCGAAGTAGGTTTCGATCTCTCTGTGCGCACGTCATCGGTTTCTTCCTACCAAAACAAAACCTGGCAGATCGACGGTATCCGCCACCTCTTCACTCCCCGTCTCTCCTATCGCTACGTTCCCGAAGCAGACAAAGGTCGCGCCTACATCCCAACGATTGATCGTCTGACTTTCCGCACTTACCTGCCGCCCATCGGACTCGGCGACACGCGCAATATAGATGACCTCGGCCCCACCAACGTGCTCCGTCTCGGATTCGACAATACGTGGCAAACCCGTAATCTCGAATACGGCTCGCGCGATCTCCTCGTTTTCAACGTCGCAGCCGATTTTCGATTCGATCGTGTCCCCGGACAACGCACCGTTTCCGATATTCACAACTTCATCGCGTTCACTCCGGCTCCCTGGCTGCAGTTCGATGTGTATCAACGCGTGACTCCCCGAGAATTAACCATGCAGGAGATCAACACCAGTCTGTCGATTTTTGATGAGAAAGCCTGGTCGGTGCGTTTCTCCAGTCATCTTTTACGGAATGAGATCGAAGAATACATTCTCCAAACCGATGTGCGCCTGAATGAAGCCTACGAAGTGCTCGCCAAGCTTCACTACGATACCCGCAAGCACCGTTTCAACGAGCAGGCTTACGGCATCCGCCAAACCCTCGGCAATCTCTGGAGCCTAGAATACCTCGTCACCATCTTCGACGGACCACGTCGCGAGAGCGATTTCGGATTTAGCGTCTCGGTGGATGTGATCGGCTTCTAATCGCAACTGCGATCTAGATAATCACTCCAGCGTAGAACTCGCTCAAAGCCGCTTCTACCACCTCTAATGAGGCACCCTGACGGTGAGATCCCAGAAATCTCAAAAACGGCACGACGTGACTTGAACCAGTCGCCACCTCGCGCATGAAAAGACGCCCCATTGGCCCCGTGGTCTCCAAGTAGCCGTTTTCACTGAATCGACTCACGGCGGCATCGACATCATATTTTATCGCCCGGTGATCAACTCGCCAGTGCCCTTGGATATCTTGGGTCAGCACACAAAACTTCGCTTGCGGACAACCATCCAAAGACAGCCCAACCGCACCCGTCGTCACGATACGCTTCCCCCGCCAATCGCGAGTTGAACAGATGTGATTATGCGAACGAATGATCAGCGATTCGTCCACCCCCGCAAACATCTCATCGATGGCTTCCATCGGAGTATGCGGCAGCACTGAATCAGAGTCGCGACGCGCCGAGGCATGCACGATCAGCACTCCCGGTGCGTCCGGTGAGCGCCACGAAGTCGGCAACGCCGCAATCTCTTTGATCTGCTCCGAACTCATCGAGTTATACGTAAATTGAAGCGGTCCAAATTGCGGGGTGTCCCAGAGAGGATCGGCGCGATCGGTCCCAAAATCGAAAACGTATCGCTCATGATTTCCCCGTAACACTGGACAACCCATTTGCTTCACCCGCTCCCAGCATGCGGCTGAATCCGGTCCGCCATCAACCACATCCCCGTTCACCACGATCTGATCCGGCTTCAATGTATCGAGCGCCTCCAAGACCGCCTCAAAGGCGGGAAGATTTCCGTGAATGTCGGCTATGACTGCTATGCGCATCAATCGATCACTATAAATCTGCGACGGGAATGCACGCCATTCATCGTTTTATCGATCAACCCGTTCACAACATCTGACCGGCCATCGGATCAATCAACCCCATGCGCGCAGCAAAAGTATGCGCGATACTCAACGTGGCATTATTCGCGCGGTCAGCGCCCTCGCCCTCGAAATTTTCGTTCGCCGTCTCTTTGAACAGCTCCCACCAGCGTTCGAAATGCTCGCGGTATGAACCGGGGACATAGGTATCGGATAGTCTAGGGACATGGGTTACACTTAAACTGGGGATTATGCCGGCCAACTGGGGTTGGAACGGGAAGACCTTTAGCTAAAAATCGGCCGAGCAAGATGACAGGCCACTCGCGCCGCCGCGTCGATCAAGGAAATGAATGATATTACTCGTTACTAAAGAGGATAATATGGATCCTTACATTCCCTGACCGGACATGAATCAGCTCTCCGACTGCTTCGTTCGCATTTCATCGTGAGCTTCAGCGACCGCTTCCGTCAACTTATGGTCCGCATGCACATCTTCTAATTTGCCTTGCACGGCATCCTCCATCTGCGCTTCTTCGCAGAGCCCTAAATAGAGAGCGTAAACTATCATTAACAAAATGATGGTAAACGGCAAGCCAGTCGAAATCGATGCGGTTTGCAAAATAGTCAGCCCACCTCCAAGAAGCAGGACTGCGGCGACGGCACCTTCCATGACGGCCCAGAAGACACGTTGCGGCACGGGCGAATTCAACTTACCACCGGAAGTCAAATGGTCGACTACGAGCGAGCCGGAATCCGACGAGGTAACGAAAAATACCGTTATAAGAACAATACCGACGATCGATAACAAGTCAGTGAGCGGAAAGTATTCAAGCATGGCGAAAAGCGCGGTAGATACATTTTCGCTGACTGCTCCGAAAATATCAGCCTCGCCACTGGCTTGCAGGCTGATGGCGGCGCCACCGAAAACAGACATCCAAAGAAAGGAGAGGACCGTGGGGACAATCATCACACCAAGGATAAACTCACGAACGGTGCGCCCTTTCGAAATACGGGCGATGAACATGCCGACGAAAGGCGACCAAGAAATCCACCAAGCCCAATAGAATACCGTCCATGAGCCTTGCCAATTTGAGTCACGAAAGGTCTCCGTCCACATACTCATCTGTGGGAGGTTCTCGAGATAGAACCCGATGTTCTGAGTGAAACCGCTCAAGATGTAGATCGTCGGTCCAGCAATCAGAATGAACAATAGGAGCAGCGCAGCTAACCCCATATTCAGCTCACTCAGGCGCTTCACGCCTTTGTCCAAGCCGCTCATGACGGAAATCGTCGCAAAGCCAGTGATCACCACGATCAACAACACTTGAACGTTCGTGCTGATCGAGACATCGAACAGATAGTTGAGACCAGCATTGATCTGGGAGACGCCTAACCCGAGCGATGTAGCGAGGCCCATTAGGGTCGCGAGCACTGAAAGCACGTCGATGGCATTACCCCAGAAACCATAGATGCGCTCACCGAGGATGGGGTAAAAGATTGAACGGATCGTCAGCGGGAGGCCTCGATTATAGGCGAAGAATGCCAGCCCGAGTCCGACGATCGCATAGATCGCCCACGGGTGTAATCCCCAATGAAAAAAGGTCGTCCCCATCGCTGCCTGCGCGGCCTCAGGGGTGTTGCCCTCCATCCCGTTAAACATCGGAGACGGCGAATTGTAGTGATACATCGGCTCACCCACACTCCAGAACATCAGCCCGATGCCCATGCCCGCGCTCAGGAGCATCGCATACCACGCGATGGTTGTAAATTCCGGCTTCGCTTTGTTGCCGCCGATCCGAATCTTACCTAGCCGACTGAATGCAAAGAAGGCTGCTGCCGCAATGAAGACATTGGCCGAAAAGATGAAAAACCATCCGAAATTGGTGGATATCCAAGCCAACATGCCCTCGGCAGTGCTGGCGGCTTGTTCTTTGAACATGATCGTGAGCACGATGAAAACAGTCAAAATAAAGACCGAGACAAACGTAACTTGAGGATGTAAATCGAAACCAAACCGGCTCCAGTTGCGGTCGCCCGGTTCACGGTTGGGCTCGCCATCTAGGAGCGTAGCGGTCGGACGAATTTGGAGGCCGCGGAATTTCTCTCGTTCTTTGATCGCTTTTTCACGAGCTACTTTTTCAGCATGCCGGAGCTTCTCAGCGAGCGTCCGCTTTTCTGCTTCACTCTCAGTTGATTGATTTTTATGTTTCATGAATATCCTTCAGGTTTGGGGTTAGTTTCGCTTACCAGTGCTGGCCGAAGCCAGAACACACCACCTAGAAGTAGTAGCCGAAATTGATATTGTAGCGGGTTTGCCAATCGTTCGTGGGATTACTGCCAAAGCGGCTGTTAAAACCGCCTTCATTGCCGATGAAGTCGTTACCACTAGAGAAGGCAGCTTCGGTGTAAATATACCACGGGCCACGGGCCCAAGCGGCACCGAGGATCAACAGGTTGCTGTCATTAAAACCGGCAGCCTCTTTAATTATGGAGCTGTATTCGATATAAGGGATGATATAATCGAGCCAATCGACCTGATCTACCTCGTAATAGTAGCTCAGCGAAGCCGCTGCAATCCGTGCCTCGGTGGCGACCGTGGTGGGAAAGTCATATGCACCGAATTGAATCAAATCGCCGTTGGCATCGCCCGGTAGGTAGCCTTGGATATCGTATTTATAGTAGGTGATCTGTGGCGCGAAGGTCCAGTTATTCCACTTGAAGACGGGGTGCAAGGACAGCGCGTATACGTCCCCGTCGTCCTGCACGCCACGACTCTCGAGCATACCATACTGCGCGGATGCGCCGAGATCGACAGACACTTCTCCAAGTTCGGCTGCGTAGATAGCGCGAACATTGAATTGGTTGCGCTCTTCGTATCCATGACCGGACTCGTTCACCACATCATAGGAGTAGCGAGAACTGTCGACTGAGGATCCCGACC
>Ga0105055_10003790_pt1 | contig 22601 bp, 15 predicted proteins | sample BON03_FD_78090 | JGI IMG/M metagenome (GOLD analysis project Ga0105055, IMG submission 78090) | Freshwater microbial communities from Lake Bonney liftoff mats and glacier meltwater in Antarctica - BON-03 | ecosystem: Environmental > Aquatic > Freshwater > Ice > Glacier meltwater | place: Lake...
ATTCAAGGCGTTCGTTGCTGTTGGTGATTGCAACGGTCATTTGGGATTAGGAGTAAAGGTTGCTTCTGAAGTAGCAAATGCAATCCAAGGAGCTATTAGAAACGCGAAGATCTCCATGGTTCCTATTCGTCGTGGATACTGGGGAAACAATGTAGGACTTCCTCACACTGTACCTTGCAAGGTTACTGGAAAATGTGGATCGGTTCGTGTTAGACTCATCCCTGCACCTCGAGGTACTGGATTGTGTGCGTCTCCTTCCAGTAGAAAGATGATGAACATGGCTGGAATCATCGATTGCTACTCATCAGCTCGTGGTCACACACGTACCATGGGAAATTTCATCAAAGCAATTTTCTATGCTCTTCAGAACACCTACGGATACCTCACCCCAAATCTTTGGGCTGAAAGAGATCTTGGAAAGAGTCCTTACCAAGAACACTCTGACATGCTCAAGAAGGCTATCTAAGTCTTTTGGGTCATTGTCGAGGTATTTTATGGGTTGAGGGTGATGTTAGTATTACAATGCTTGCTTTGAGGAAGGTGACTGCCAGAGATGGGTTGTGTCGCATTGGGTTGTGCCCAGTCTTCCAAGTTGCATTGTATTTCCAGCATTAATTTTGATTCACTAATTTATTTTCGAGGTTTTAATCATGTTTCTCCTTTGGCTGTGAATGCAGAATGCACATCACTCCTACTACTGTTACGAATGCTCCAATCCCCCATGTAACAGACAGGTTTTCGTTAAAAAGTAAATAGCCAAGGACTGACGACAAAATAATATTCACACAAGTATTTATAATCGTTCCATTTAATGTTCCACTTTTAGACAGAGCCTATTTATAAATCAAGGTGTACGTGGGAATGGATAGCGAAAATGCAACATACCTTGACATAATAATGTATCATAAGTCCGTTCGAAATCAACAATCCGATGCCACATGCACCTCTTAGTAATAATATCGGAAGCGATAGAGGTGTAGAAACCACTCTACGTAAAAGCGATTCTGCGACATCAGAACCAAAAGCAATCTTGGTTAGAACTGCTCCTCCAGCGGCAAATACACCAGCTGCGGTGGCCTCCATAGTACTCGTATTAGTACGGGTATTACAGATCTTATTCTTAGTTGGTTGTTCACGATGACTCAGGATGTGGAAGACGAGTCGCATATCATTGAGGCGCGACCGGGAGACCATGTACTGCATCGATCATTCACCTTTTGGTACATGCAAAAAGACCCAACTCAAGTAAGCCGAACCATTCAAGCGGTAAGTGCATGGACACACACACGAAGCCCAACTAACCTTTTTGAATACAACAGCAAGAATACGAGAAAAGCATCAAGAAAATTTCTACCTATAGCACCGTGGAAGGATTCTGGCAGATTTATAATCATCTAGTGCGTCCAGATCATATCACCGAGACGACGGAGTTGCACATGTTCCGTCAAGGTATAAAACCCATTTGGGAAGATCCTTCAAATAAGAGCGGCGGGAAATTGACCGTTAGACTTACTAAAGGGCTTGCTTCACGTTTCTGGGAATCGGTTCTTCTTGCAATCATCGGGGAAGAGTGGGACGTATGTGATGAGATTTGTGGAGTGGTTATGTCGATACGAGAAAATGAAGACATCCTTGCAATTTGGAATAGAAATGCAGATAACCAGATTTTATTGGCGAAATTAAAAGATTGCGTTAGAACAACTTTGAATTGCCCATCGTGGGTACGCACCGAATAGTAAGTACATTCAAGTTGAGAATACTGTTTGTTAAAAAGATATACAACAGCAAAAGACACGAAAAGCGTCTTCAGCGGAATGCAAGAGAAGGTAATCTTAAACCTGATTCGACAAAACCCGTTAGTCGACCGGCTGCCGGAGGATGGCGATTAGAGTAAAAGAAACAAAATTTAATATTCCTATTCCAAAAGATGAAACAACAACTAGCCCCAGTAATCTAATTCCATAAGTCTGGATAAATCAATAACTACTACACTGATATCGTCATGCTTGGACCGTCTCGACCTCCCTGCTTTGAGTGCTTTCATTTGAGCGACAGACATCCCTGCGTTCTTAGCTGCACGATGAAGCGCTTCTTCTATCAAGGCATCTCCTGCATCTGCAACATTGGCACCTGGTTCGAGAAGATATGCAGAAACAATATCCACTGCGTCCTGACTCGACATCATATCCCAAAGTCCGTCAGTAGCAAGAATCAGAAACTCATCCACGCCAGGTTGCAACGTCCGAATTTGAACCTCTGGAGTTGCGGTAATGTAAGGAGGCGTATACGGTGGAGGCACATATCTACCAGCAGCTGGATCCTCATTGGCTCCTCGCATGAACTCAGAGTACTTAAGGTAAAAATCTCCAAAGGCTCTTGTCGGTTGCAATTTCCCTTTGATGTAACATTGATCCGGATTGTCAGCCCTACAGATGACCACATCCTTTTCATCTGGATGCATTTTTTCCAAAGCAGCTCGTTCTCTAGGTTCCCGACAATTATGGTCGTGACTCATTTCGATGGCCACACAACGGGTGATCTCAGGAGGCGAATCTTCAACACCACCACCAGTCAACATCCTAACCACGTTAACAAAGGAGCTGTTGTTAGGTTTAGGGATCGTAGGCTTTTCAGACTTGGGAACATCACCTTTGTTTTCAGCTTGTCGCAGTAAATATATCTGCGACAACAGACGTGCACGCAGCGCCTCTGCCAATTTAGGGTCTACTTCTTCGCCTATGCTGTCTTTAACAGCTGCCTGTCCCATCAAGTCATCCATGCTAAGAAGGAGATCATTGTCCGCTTCAGCTCCTGCACCTCCTCCTCTAATAGAGGGTCGACGGCTGGAGAAATTAGGCTTCCTGTCGGAGGACGTGGAGGCTCGGCTTACTGCAAGAACGGCTCTAGAGTCTCCTGCATTCGCAACAAACAGGTTGCCATCAACCACAAGAGCGCCTAATGCACACGAACCAGCACGAGTGTTCAACCCAAAACCAAGTTCAAACGCACCTGCAACCTTGGTCATATACTGCCGATCCGTTCTTTCGAACGCTGATTTCAAAGCTTTTGCTACCACTTTACGATCTATGTGTCCTTCATAGCTACCGTCGTCGTTGATATTATGATGCCCTAAATGGTTATTGAGTTCGAACTCCACATTCTCATACAATTTACGGCTTGCATAGTGTGCACATTGCCAACCACCGTGCCCATCGAACACCGAAAAAAACCATTCACCGTGGCTAAGACGGGACATATGGCATCTATCTTCAATGGGGCTATTGGCTGGATATTGCTTCACACCGGCTACTGAATTGTCATACGCCAGGGGAGGAGCAGAAGAAATTACCGCGGAATTATTACTTGCGTCAAAAGCTATCGCTGCTGCACAAAACAAGCCACCCTCTGGCCATCGAATCCGCAGTCTTCTCATCCTCTCAAACCACTCGCGAAAAAGAACTTCGTTCGGGGGGCGTACCTCCTTTTAAACGTAATTTCTGAATGAATGTTTGCAACTGGTAATCTTGTTTGGGTGGCGGATAAGGATGAATGTTTTGTTGGTTGCAAGGTTGTTCAATCATTTGGACCTGGAAAGTGTGGTGCGGTTGTAAAACTAGAAGGGGAAGGACATGTTTTGGATATTGATGAGGTTGCTTCTAGGAGCGTACTTCGGATGGATGAACAGTCTCTTGGAGAAGTGGCAAATATGGTAGAAATGAAGGAACTCAACGAAGCATCCATCTTGCACAATCTAAGAACCAGATTCAGGCAAGATCTAATTTATACCAACGTTGGGAGCATTTTAATCGCGGTGAATCCTTTCAAGTTGCTTACAGTGTACTCTCCCGAGGTACTTGAGCGATATAGACTGGGTTGCCAATCCCCTCATATATATGCAGTAGCAGAAAAAGCATACAAAGGACTCATTCAAGACAGGAAACACCAGAGTTGTGTTATTTCGGGTGAATCCGGCTCTGGGAAAACCGAATTAGCTAAAATTTTCATGCAATATCTTTCGGAGGTTTCTATTCCTGGGGACTGTGGAGAGAACGAAGGTGGTATCAATGAAGCGATATTAAAGGCTAATCCTCTTTTGGAACAGTTTGGTAATTCCAAGACAGTCAGAAACAATAACTCTTCGCGATTCGGTAAATGGATTGACATTTTGTTCGACGCAAATAGATTTTGTATAATCGGTGCCACCATAAGTAGCTACCTTCTGGAAAAATCTCGGATTGTGCACCAGAGTCCAGGCGAAAGAAACTATCACGTGTTCTATACTCTGTGTACAGCTGTTCGTACCGACAAGAAGCTCCAGGAATTACTACAATTGGAGGAGGCAGAAAAATACCATTATTTGAATCAAAGCGGTAAAGTGGATATCGATGGATTAAATGAAGCAGCAGATTGGGATAAACTTCTGACAAGTATGCAGGTCATGGACATTAGTCACGACTGCTTCAAAATTTTAGCTGGTGTATTGCATCTTGGGAATGTGACGTTTACAGATGCACCTGATGCGGTTATAGAGAATCGACAGGTTTTAAACCAAGCCGCGTCTTTACTGGGACTGAACCATCTAACATTGCAAAAAGCGCTTTGCTCAAGAATGATGGGTGTTCGATCTATGGTTGTGAAGCCGTACACAAAACTAGAGGCCGCGGTAGCCAGAGATGCTTTGGCGAAAGCTATTTACAGTTCATTGTTTGAATGGTTAATTCGACAAATTAATTCGGCGTTAGCTCAACACGATGGAAGTCTCGAGACAGTTTCAATTGGGGTACTTGATATCTTCGGATTCGAGAGTTTCAAGGTGAATTCCTTCGAGCAACTCTGTATTAACTATTGCAACGAGGCGCTTCAAATGCATTTCAACCAACATATTTTCCAAATGGAGCAAGCCGAATACGCCAAGGAGCAAGTTGATGTCAGCTCCATTCCGTTCATCGACAATGAACCATGTGTGCGATTGCTCGAAGCTGGAAAAGGCTTAGGGGTGTTCTCCTTGATTGACGAGGAGATAAATGTCCCCCAAGGGTCGGATAGTGGCTTTCTTCGCAAGGTGGTTCAACTGCCGTCTAATGATTATGTGAAACGTGCTTCCATGAAAGACCCGAACTCCGAAAGAAGTTTTACCATTAATCATTACGCAGGACCTGTCTCGTACAACGTAGAAGGCTTCATTGAAAAGAACAAAGACTCTTTACATGTTGACTTAAAATGCTGCTTGGAATTGTCGGAAAACGAATTGATCCAACAATGGTTCTCTGTGGCGGAAGCGACTCCCCGAACCAGAATATCGTCCAAGAAACAAAATGCTACTTTAGGGATGAAATTCAAATTACAATTGACGGAATTAATGTCTACAATTAACACGACATGTCCCCATTTCGTTCGCTGCATTAAACCAAATTCAGAAAAGGTTGCGAATTATTTCGATAGCGCTATGGTACTTTCTCAGTTACAATACGCAGGCGTGCTTCAAGTGTGTACAATTAGAAAAGTAGGATTTCCAATTAGATTGGAATTTGACGCATTTTTGAAGCAGTATGGTCCTATTTCCAATTCGTCCAGCATCGAGACTCTTTGTGAAACCCTAGTCAATAAAAGCATTCTGACTGACTGGTCCATGGGTTTAACCAAAGTATTCTTGCGGAACTCGCAACTTGCAACACTCGAAAATGCCAGAGAAAATTCTTTGTTCCAAGTTGTCGCCAAGCTACAAGCACAATGCAGAGGATATATTGGTCGATTGCGGTATGCTTCATTTATGGAAATTATATCCAACAGTCGGAATGCAAAATCGATAGAAGATATACGAATGGCGTTAAACGCATGCGAAGATCTTCCTCACCAGAACTTGGAAATCGTTTATTATTTGAAAAAAAATGAACAGTTGCTGATAGAACGAGAAAGATTAGTCGACATGTTGATGGAGGCAACTGGTTCGCTGGATGCTGCATGTCTGGCCAACGCGATTTCTAAAGCCGAACCTTTGCTGGAAGATTCAAACGAGGTTTTGAAAGCAGCCAAGAAAGCCATGCTAAAAGTTGAGCGAGCAAAGACGCTCCGGTTAGAACTTGATCTTGCTATGGAAGGAAAAGATTTGAATGCTCTTGGTGAACTGCTTCATGAGGCGTACAGTGTCTTGCAATGGACGAACGACGTTAAGGTACACCAAGCAGAATCTATGAAAACAAGACTGGAATCTGAACTCAAGTTGGTGGAAGAACTGCGAAATGCTTTGGAGAACAATGTGGAGAAATTAGATCCATTGCTGTACAAGGTGAATGAGATGGGGCTGCAGCATCCATTAGTAGACGTTGCTCTACAAACGCAGGTTCATCTGGAGACGATCCATGAAGCCATGAGCAAACGGAATTTGTCGTTACTTCAACAAGCGCTTGTTGGATTATCCGAAGATCAAAGACCTATACCTGCTACCAGTCTCCTGAAGGAACTTGAAAGTGAGGCGGAGCTCGAGCGTGCGATATCGTCTGAATCAATCGGCGATGTATCTCAAGCAATGGAATCGTTAACTCCTTCGGAATTTAATGAAGAGCTTCTTCTTAAAGCTGATCATCGTTTGAAAGTGTTGAAGTCCCTTGTGCTTCTGCAAGATTCAGTGACAGAGGAGGACACCACAGATACTGAAAAGAGGATAACAGATGCAAATGTCTCACTCGAGACTTCAATGGGAGCATTAACTATGAATAGCGATAAAGCACAGCTTCTCGAGAAACTCAACGATGCAGTTCGTTTAAAGAATGTAGCTTCTGTGCGAGAAGTCGCCAAGGTTGCATCGGAGCAAAAGTGGGTAGACATTTATTCACAAGCAACTAATATAGAAGAGAACATGACCCAAGTGCTTTCTCAACTATCTGAATGTGTTGAAGTATCCCAAGTTGAACGAATTGCTGCCGCAGGTTACAAAGACAACGAATATGTTATTCATGCATTACGAGTGGCCAGGAAATGTAAAATATCTCCGTCTTCGCTGGAGGATTTTAATCTTCTATTGGAAGAATGTAGATCAGCTGGATTGGATGGGTTTCTACCCCAAGTACGAAGAGCCATGGAAGATGCTGTGATTGATTCCAATATTATTCAAGAGTTAGAAGACGCGCTAGGACGCCGTGATATGTCTACTTTAGCATCGTTACTTCCTAAAGTAGACCATGAAACCTTCTCCAACCCCAAACTCCTTGCGGTATGTCAGACGGCATTGCAAAGGGGGACTCGCACGGCAGCTATCCTGAATGCTATTGAGCTAGCAGTAGAAATCAGGGACTTGGATGGACTTGACTCTGCGATGAATGATTCGATTACCACTGGTATTCAAATACCGAACGAGGAGTTGGTGAAACAGGTGAAGCACGAACTAGAACTCCAGCGAACTACGTTAAGTGTTGTGGTAGCGGAGACGAAATGTCTTAAAGGTAAACTGCTTTCAGGAATGTCGGTGTCAGAAGATGACGTAGGTGCGGTTAGCGCAGTCCTTGGCGGCAAAGATACCAACGCGTTTGAAGTCGTGGCTGCGACAAAATGCGTGGCGAGGGCGAATCTCCAGTTGAAGCTTCAGAAACAATTGCTTCAAGCGATTGACACTCAGACTTTTAGTGATCTTTGCTCTGCAATAGATTGTGCTGTAGAGAATGATTTGGAGCATATGGTGTTGGTTGTTGAAGCTCGAAATTGTCTCCAGAACAGCAAGGACGTTGTTTTGGTCGGAAGGGAGATTTCTGTGGAGAATGTTCTGAATCCTGATGAAGAGAAGAATTCTCAACGGCGGGAACTTGCTCGAAATTTGAGGTTCGATTTCACCAAATATCATCGAATACGCCCTGATTCGGATTTCACCAAGGGCGTTTTATTGCATAAATCTCGCTGTATCAGACATAAACTTATTCACCAAAGTTTCGTTATCAACAAGTCGTTGATTCTACACGAAAACAATAAGGACGCAGTCAATATTCACAAATCTCTTCTAGGGTATTGTGGTGACAAATCCATATCCTTTCCTGCAGCTCAGGGCTTCAACATCATTGAAAAAGCAGTTACGACTTGCGAGTTGGCAGATGAAACCTATTTGCAACTGTGCAAGCACCTCACCCTCAACAGCTCCGAGACCAGCGTCACTAAAGGATGGCAGTTGATGTGCATATGTTTGGGTGCGTTTCTTCCGAGCACGGACTTTGAGATGTTCCTTGTGAATTTCCTCGTCAAGCATTGTGACGCGAGCGGGAGTATTAGCAACTACGCGGTTTTTGCGCTGTCCAGACTTGAATCCAATTTGAACGGTTCGAATTTGAAGGTTCCCAGTATGGAGGACATAAAGGCGTACGAGGATCGACCCCCAGTCTTAGCGAATGTTCGTTTGGTGGATGGAACATTGGTTTTTCATCATTTAGCCGTTACACCTGATTTAAATGTGGCTCAAGTTAATGAGCTATGTTGTCGCTCATTGAATTTGAAGGATATCCGACAGAGTCACTTTGGTTTAACCTTGGTAGGGAATTTGCCTCTACGTGGTAGTGACTTCATCGAACTTCCAGGGGAGTTTATTTTTCAGCGTATCGTTGTTTTGAGTATTGGGCAACAAGATGATCCCTCTGAGGATGATCCTGTGTATGAGCGGTTGGTCTACATTCAAGCAGTCAACGAATTCAATAACGGAGCGTTTAGTTCTGTGTCGACAGTGGAAGAAGTTGACATGGCTGCATTGATCATTGCAATGGATGTATCAAATGGTAACGGTAGTATTGAAAACATGCATAATTCAAGTGCGGATTTCTTGGACCAAGTGAAAGTGCGATCATCTGACTACGCGAACATGGAAAAGAGTTCACTACAAAATAAATTTATGAAAATAGCGAGAAGCCAACCTGAATACGGCGTGTGTTCCTTTGATACTGCAAACAGAGGTCCACTTACAGTTAGTTGCCAAGGAGTCGCATTTGAAGGACATAAATACTCGTTCACAAAATTATATCGATGGGGCGGTTCTTCAAGTCAGTTTTCGCTAGTATTGAACACAGAATCCAATGGAAGTACGTCAGAGATAACTTTCGACACAAAACAAGCTTCCTATATTGGTGGTCTAGTGCTGCAATATATCAGTAGTATTTTGACTTTGACGGGCCAAGAAGGAGGGCGTTAATTTTTTAATTCATTTTTAGAAGTTCACAATTCCAACTTTACTACTTTGCCTCTGCTCGCTTCAAATATGTATAGAGTTTTTGTTTCATGATGTAAAGTTAGCCCAGTAATTTCACAACCATCCAGTTCAGGAATCTCGATATCTCTCACATGGCCGCCATTGGCTCCTGACGGATCAATCACGGATACAAGACCAGGTGTGGAGCTATCAAATTCAAATCGCGCTACATACAGCAATCCAGTATCGGTGTCGCAAGCGATTGCGCTTGGGCCCAACCTGCCGGAAAAATGATGTAAAACAGACATGAGATGTGCTCCATTCGGTCTGCGCGTGAATCGCAGGATTCGGTTAGCTAGCATCTCTGCTACGTATATATGAAGTCCATCAACACAAATCCCACAAGGGTGAGCAAGACATTTAGAAGCCAGAATTTTGAGAAGTTGCCCATGATTCGCATCTCTTTCAATGCAGTACACACTTCCTTTCGGCCTCTCGATAGTAGACTCCCCGAGAGGACCACTGTCGGTGAAGTAGATCATGTTACCGGAGGAAACAATGGAGGAAGGTCCAAGTAGAGCTGCACCTTCGTAGTCTTTAACCATGGTTTCAACCCCATCATTTCCTATTCGGAGAATAGCTCTGTGCTCCATATCTGCCACGTAAGCTGTCCCTCCAGCTGAGACTGTTATGTCCGAGGGAAGACCTCCTGTGATGAAACTGGCAATAGAAGAACCAGATTCAGGATCTATTCTTTGTACATCTTTTGAACTCACACACCAAAATTGGTCTTCATCGTTAGTAGTCACACAGCATCCAGTCGTCAATCCTGACTCTGACACCAATACCTGCATCTAACCGTTACAACTTTTAGAAGAAGAAAAAAAAAAGCGGGGGTCTCGTTTTTCAAAACACGTTTTTAATTAATTTGGAGTTCCTCGTTGACCAAGTTTAATTCAGGATATTCCAGAGGGGATTTAGCGTTCTTTGACAGCTCTACTGTATGCATGGTTGAAGAATTGGTGAATTTACAAGAGCGAATATTGTTTTAAGGTAATGTATGGTCTTCTTGTGACAAAAGTTTGTCGTTCAGGCTTGATTCGCTTCTCCGAACAAATTTATTAAAGCGTTCATGATCTTCGATTTTTAAAAAGTATTTCAGAGACTATATCTTGATATTTCGAACTTCGAGAGTTTAATTAATGGTTGTTGTAAGTTATATTCCTTGTTGAGGGGCTTTAAATCATATGTACTGTAGGAAGAATAATTCAGAATGAATAATTGTGCAATAGTTCATTTTCAACTCGCTCCGGATTCTATTGTTTCGTGAACATCGAGCATGTCGTCTTCGCTGAAATTAAAACATTGAAGGATTAGAACATAATTGATTTATTTTAATAGCTAAATATAAAATGAATCAAGGAGGCGTCAAGGTGGCGATGGACAAGGATACACGAACCCATCGATATAAACCTTTCAAGTACTCGGATTAATTTCCAGGCATAGTTTTGCAACAGAGATCCCTCCTGCGTATTCCATCTGTTTTTTGATAGCATGAATCGCTTTCTTGGCATTGCATCCAGGAAGTGTCATGAACTTTTGTATTTTGGTGACAACTTTCAAGCGTCTCGTATAACGTGAATTACTCCTAGAACATTTCTCCAGTGATGCTGAATCATTCGATTAAGAGACTCCAGACTTTGCTTTCCTGGAAACCCATATTGGTATACAACCCAAATGTGCCTACCGACAGGGGGTTCCGAACCATTGCATCTTGGAATTCACTTGTCCAGTTCCTTTCGTCAGAAGTTCTATTAGTGGAGAGCTCGTTTGAGTTAGAAATTAGTCGAGGCAAGGTATAGCTTGTAGACGCTGGTGGCATTTCTGCAGGGTCAGTAAAAACAGTGGACGTCGAATAGGAATTTACATGCACAAGAGCAGCAACTTGGTTAGAAACAAGTGTACCCGGAACCACTCTGGTAAAGAAACTGGTGTTCAGTGTGTATCCATTTGCAATAGAGTCAATACGTTTACTTGCTTGGTCCATTTGCACAGCTATCTCCGCTACAATTCGTGCAACGAATTGTAGCCGAATTGTAGCATCATGATCTGCTGTTGAATTTTTCATATCCGTCAGCAAATTCAATAACATGTTCATTTTGGGGCCGTTCTGCTGCAAGCCAGTAGCAATTGTCGGAACTATACCTTCCAAGTTCAACGTTAACAGGATTTTTGGCCACTCCAGACTTCATCGTGTGCAACAGAAGTTTTTCAAATTCCGAATATTCTGAACTTTGAAATATTGGATGTTGCCATATTTCGAGGGTGGAATAGAGCTTTTTTAAAAATAACACTATCTTGTAGAAGAACGGTACGCAGCTCTTTCAATAGATTGCAAAATCCATAAAATGATATATTTCTTTCGTTTGACTCGTTTTCCATCGCAGTTTCGATAAAAGGAAATATGAAGAATATCAGGAGGAGCCAAGACGGCCCTTTCTTGGAAATAATCACTTCCATCTCGCCTTAAACCAGTCATTGAATACATAGCCGAATAAGGGATTTGTGGTTCGTTTACTGTCTCCGTCACCGAACCAGACCAACAGCCAAGTTGCTATAGATCTTCATCAAGCGCCCGGCTTTTCTGTTAGTATGAGTTGCTTTTGTTATCAATATTTTCATCGTTTTATGGGCATCATTATACGCATTCCGTTGTTTTTTGTAGCCCTTATCGGTTGGACGACTTCTTTTCAAAATTTTATTTCCATTCGCAAAGATTTCCTCTGGATCTACAAACGTCCGTTGAGCCCCTACTTGGTCTTCCTGTTCTGTTGATGATCTATGAACTATCGGATAAAGAGACTCTTTTCCCAATTTGAAAATGAGGACCAAACAATGTTTTCAACTGTGTCTTCATCTTCGTCGGGAACCATGAACCGGTAGAAACAATGAAAAGTCAGTTGGGACTGTGCACAAAGTAGAACGTTTTTGGCACGGAGAAATACTGCAATTATCCTCTTACCATGTTTGTTCGCCTTCCCGCCATCTGATAGAAGCATTACAGCTATAGGTTGGTGGACATGTTAGTATTTATTCCCGCTCGACATCTCCAATCTCTCCTAAAACAATCTGATGGACTTTAGACACCGACCTAGAAGGTGGATTTAAAGAAATCGAAAACATGTCGCTAAATTCAATATTTCGGCAAGTGGCTACTCTTTCTTCGGAAAGGACATAATATTCAATTCAGCCCCCCAAACTTTTTACAGATTGAAGTATTGTTTACAATTAACGTAAGATGGAAAGAAGCGAACTCTTCAAATCTGAAGATCCTGAGACTGACTCAGAAGCAGAAGAGCTTCGGATGATCCAATTAGGCTTAGCGGACGAGCCGGCAGGACCTTTGCCTAAGAAGCGCTGCTGCGGCAGGTGTACTGGAGGCATCATTCAAAGTTGTCGAGGTGAAGGTTTTTTACTTCGCAACGAAGATGCCCCTTTGCAGCTGGAAATGTATTTAGTATGCTCTGTCGCCTCGATCCTTCTTATCCGGGTCGGGTTGTATGCCACTGGATATCCGCAACTTGGTGGCGACGGGATCCACATTGCCCACATGCTATGGGGAGGCTTGATGATGTTCTTGTCTCAGATGCTTACCATAGCGTTCTTAGGGCGACACGTAAAACGTCTGTCTGCCATTCTAGGCGGTATTGGGTTCGGTACTTTTATTGACGAACTCGGAAAATTCATTACCAGCGACAACGACTATTTTTTCAAACCTACACCTTTCATCTTGTATATTGGTTTCTGCACTTTGTTTGTTATTCTGAAATTTACAGAGCCGATGTTTAACTCAGATAGATTAACTCCGAAAGAGAGTCTTGCGAATGTGTTCAGCTTACTTAGCGTGTATGACTCGGTGGGTTTGTCGAAAGACTCGAGCTTGCTCTTGATAGAATTGTTGGAAGGATCCGATCAGGGGAATGCGCTGGTTCACGCACTTCGCGAATATATTTCTGTGCAAAACGAATCCACTTTGAGATCAAGGGCATCAACAGAACATTATTATATAAGGATTAAGTCCTCCATTTCCCAGGGATATGCGAACTTATGGAAACATCGATATTCGTTGTACTTCATCAACATGTTTTTCATCGTTCAGATAATCACTCAAATTGTCGACATTGCCTTTCTGCTTCTTAACGGTAAGTACTACACCGATGCAAATCACAACCCAGAATTGGTTGCTGCTACCAATAGTACTGGTGGCGCATTCTGGTCTCATTTTATGGCTTCCCCTACAATGAAATTTCTTCGAGGTGTGGCTAGTGGCAAGTTGTCGGATACGCTGTTGACCGAGGAAACGGATCATGTTACCAAACTTCATATTCTTCAATTGATAGGTGTTTGTATCGGTGCAATATGTGTCATTTGTGGAGTGTACTACCTTAGCTTTTCCCTGAGGTGTCGACGAAACGTCGGCTCTCCAAGGAATAGATATTCTGATAATAAGAAGCGCAAGGCTTTTATATGGTTTAGGAGAGCCATGATAGTAAGGCTTCTGATCACTGACTCCCTTGCAATGTATCACTCGCAATTTCGAGCAGCAGGTGAAGTCATTTTTACACTCGCCATTTTAATTGCTCTCAGCGCCATTATTACTCAAGAAAAAACCAACGACAGGATGCGAAGACTCTCCATATCTGGTTCCATAGGAATGATGGAAATTGAATCGCTCAACGCTCTCCGATAATAATTTGTATTTTAGAATCATCCCTCGGAGTTCGTCCTTTAAATCGAACTACCTACATCAAATATAGAATAATTTGTTTAAATAATAATAATACATGAGCGTGGTTCAGTACGATATCAAACGAATTCCAGCATCGAAGCTAAACTACCAGAATCTTTCACGGTAACTGCTTCCTTGGTGGAAACATTGGATGCATTTTGACCTTCGTTAATCAGGTGATACTCATCGCTCGATCCGGTGGTATCTTGAAGTTCACAAGCAGCAAAATCCTCGTCATTTTCCTCTTCTAATTCTTCTGACTCTGTAGAAAGGAAGGCGATTCCTATCGCAGTAATGGATATTCCCAATGGTACGAGAATCGCCGACTTCATCGTCCATCGATCCATCTCCTGGAAGAAAACCGCAGCATAGATAGATCCAACGACAATGAGTGTGGAATTTACAATTGGAACCACAAAGTAAGCAGGGTATAAACTTAGGCACTTGTTCAAAAGTGCAACTTGGCTCACCGCAAAAACCACTGTTAAAATTATAAACATCCAAGTGAATACATTGCCCCACGCTCCGGCTTGTAAACACTCCGTCATAGATTTAGCGAATATTTGAGTTACACTACCAATCATTCCGCTAAACACAGTCATGCCAACTTTTCGATGAAGTACATTTTTACCATTCTTTGAAAGGAAAAACAGATAGGTCGATGCAGCAACAAATACCCCTGTACAAAGCATGAATAGAGGGCGGAAGAAATTTCCCATCAACTCATTTACCGTAAAAACTTGTACACTGTGATTTGCGCTTAACAGGACCACCGTAACTCCCCCCAGAATAACCAAATTGAAACCTATCGATCGTCTGCTTGATTTTTCATGGTTCATGTAAATGGAAAGTGGCAGATTCAAACAAATTGTGAACCCACCCAGCGGAAGCAACAATGAAGCATCTGCAAACGCGTAAGAGGCTAGATTCAGACTGGTATTCAGGACCGTCATGCACACGATACCAACCACCCAACTCAACCGAAAATGTTGCGGTTTAGGTTCCATGCCTTCTCTTTCTTCCTTCTTTGCTTCATTGAAGCTGAATTTGATCAGATTTTCTCCAAGAGCCCCACAGAAGCACGCTGCAAGAGCAAATAGAACACCAATTCCCCATGATTGCATCTCGACTGATCTCGCCCAACAACAATCAAGTAATGAACAACGTATGCAGCGAATTCCTGATTACCAACTATTCTAGTAGTTATCTCCAATGTAACGAGTAAGGGGGACGATTCGAAAAAGATCCGAAAATTGGACTTGCATTTTGAAATAGAAATTGAATTATTTGACTGACATCAATTATTAATTTAAAAAGGAGCAAAAAGATAGGCATGGGCTGCTTTATTTAAGTTTCGCCATTGTTTGAACAAGAATTTGGGTTTCGTCAAACACCAATAGACGTGATCTGGGTTGAGTAACGCGAATGGAATGATATGGCGGAGGAGCTCTATTGAAAAATTTCTGAGGACGGGACACCTAATATCACGTAATACTTTAGCATCTAATAAACAATGGATTTCGAAAGAGACTTACCTTGAGGATGTCACCACACGCAACAGAAACACCGAAAGCGTAATTTGATCCGCCAGGTTTCACTTGCAAGGTTGCGTCAAAATGTTGAACTGCATCAGAAAGAGTTTCAAAAAATACAAGTCCTCTGCCCGGTGACAATCTGGGAGTTTCTTTCGGGTTCAATTTGAATCCATTGAGTAACACGGGAACAACAGAACAACTTGGGATAACCACATACATCATTCTGCTGCTGGCTAATTTTTCGAACGATTGGAATCCAAGAAATTGATCCGAGTTTGGATCATGAACTACTTGGGCGATTGTTGACTGTTCGAGGAGATGAGGATCGCACTCCCATTTGTTATTGGAGACCAGAGTAACGCGTTTGGCCAGGTACCCTGCAACCCGTTGGAGAGACCCAGCAAATCTCGAAACCACTGCATTTGAGGCATAAATATCTCTGAGTCTCAATAGTAGCTCGGTCCGCTTAGCCAGCACTGTGATATTATCAATAATCCGAATTTTATCGAGACAGGGAAACAAACCGTGGAATTTTTCCGACTTGGGTTTCAATTCTGGAGAGGATTTTCCTAGAATCGCGGAAATTTCTTCGAGAAGACGAAAACCCTCGGTGATTAAAACAGTGTTTAAATCATCAATCGGAAGCATTTTGAGGTCTAGACCAAGAGCCCGAGCCTCTCGATTTAAAACCTGAATAGTGGCGACTTTCTTAATTAGCTCAGTTGACATTGATTCCAACGCTGGTGAATCGATTTCGGATATATCCATGTCTGAATCGTCGCTGCTACTGCTCACTACTTTCTTCCTAACGATGCTTTTCTTTTTCTTCCGAGGTTCTTCCTCTGAATACGCATCTTCTTCGGAATGCTCTGACTTTTCAGAATTATCACTTGAAACCTGTTTCAAAACTTTGCGTTTCTTCTTATTAGATGTGGGTCTTTTCTTGGGTTTTTCTTCTTCTTGGTTCACGTCGTTGAGGTATTGCACGATCCTGGCCTTAACCATGGCTTTAGGATATTTTACACCTGGAAATTTCTGTTGAAGCATAGTTCTGACATCGTTGATGGTGCACTTATCCACATCTTCGCCGTATAGAAAAGAGACTACTGCCTTCATGCCTTCATTTACATCGGCTTCAGAAAGATCTTCCTGTATCATCGACTCCTGGGAGGCCATCGTTGAACTCTGACTACTTTCCTCGAAGAACGAGAGCTGAGGGAGGCTGTTTTCAACTGACGTTTGAATATAATCACTCGTGACTTCCTCTTCGGCGACCATAGTTCCTGTAATCTTAACAGATTCGACCTTTCCAAAAGATTGTATACCTTGAGGTTGCTGATCTGCTTTTTCAATGCTGTTTTCAAACGCCATTTCCTGTTCAGACTCCTGATCTGAAAATTCAGTACCTCCTCTCTTTGGTTTGTCATCCATTGGCTTTTCATTCTCAACTTTTAAAGATTGTTTTGCCTTCTTCCATGCTTTCACCGTTCGTTTGATAACCTTCTTGTTCAGTTTCACTGAATCACCGTACAGTTCCTTCAATTGGATCTTAACGGTTTCGACTAAATCATCGTCTTCTAGATCAGCATCTTCAAGCAGCGCCTTTATATCGTTCTTCATCGTTGCGTCCATGTTTTCTCCCATCTTTTCAAAAATAGAACTGCGATTATTTTCACACCTCCTATGGACATTGATGTGTTGAAATGCATACAGGAAAATTGGCACCTTTATTTCCCATTCGACCCATTCGATGCGGAAATTCCGTGGACTAAAGCTACTAAACTGTTCAGGTTATTTCTCAAGGAAGAAGGCCGCATGTTACTGGACTATGTTGATTTGGAAAAAGCGACGGAAGTCGTTTTCGATATAAACGTGTTCTGTAGTCTGGTGGAGCTGCCGCATCCGATGGGAGGGTTTAGAAATATATTGTTAGCTAACGCAATGATGACTTTGAATTGCCTCGGCCTTGCGTTGTGCTCTCTCAGGACCCCCCGGGGAATGCAAGATATCACCAGTCCCTTAACAAACAAAATCATCCCTAGATTTCTTAATATTCGACCTTTAACAAGTCTTCGTGATTTAAAATCGAGCTCACTTGGTAGAATGGTAGCGGTGAGAGGAAATGTTATCCGTGTTGCAGGCGTTACTCCAATGGTGAAACGAATGGATTTCGAGTGTGTTAAATGTGGAGATGTTATGATTAAGAATATGCCCGATGGTCGCATGGAGCATCCAACGCATTGTGAATCGAGTGACTGCAAGGGTAAACAGTTCAAATCTATTCTTAAAACCGCAGTGACAGTAGATCTACAACGAATACGCATACAAGAAATCGACGAAACTTCCATAAGCTCAATCAATACCAGTGCCATTCCCAAATCTATTGATGTTGAATTGACAGAGGAACTAGTAGACCTAGTCGTCCCTGGCGATGTAGTAACTATCACTGGTATCGTCAAGGCGATGAATTCCGAATCGATTAGCGGCAAGGGCAGTAGGTCCAAGGGCAAGAACCGAGAATCATCCTTGTTAGTCATTCAAATGGATGCGAATGCTATTGAAACAAAGACGGTGTTGAAAACGTCTCACTCTGACGCCTCCAGTCAACCATCTATGAAGATCCCTGGAAGTTCTTTGAGCAACCGCCAGTCCGACCAAAAAAACGATATTGTGGCGAATCTTTCTGATAAAGACATCACATACATTACGTCTATTGCAAACGACTATGATGCAGCCTTTCTAGTTCACAGTCTGTGTCCTTTAATATTGGGAAACGAACAGGTGAAGGTTGGCCTATTGCTGGCTTTGGTAGGAGGGACTAGTACTTCCAAGCAAAGGGCAGATACGCATATACTTGTAGTTGGCGATCCTGGTCTAGGGAAGAGCCAAATGCTCAAAGCAGCAGCAACTGTGAGTCCTCGCGGCGTGTATGTGTGCGGCAATACCACTACGAAAACAGGATTAACGGTGACAATGTCTAAAGACAGCAATGGAGACCATTGTCTGGAAGCAGGAGCCTTGGTTCTTGCAGACCGAGGAGTATGTTGCATTGATGAGTTTGACAAAATGTCAGCAGAGCACGGAGCACTCCTGGAAGCTATGGAACAGCAATCTATTTCCGTTGCTAAGGCAGGTATTGTATGCAATCTCTGTGCTAGAACTGCCATATTAGCTGCCGCTAATCCAGTTGGAGGCCATTATAATCCTTCTAAAACGATCCTGGAGAATCTGCGAATGTCTGCACCGCTTTTATCAAGGTTTGATATAATATTCCTTCTCGTTGATAAACCCGATGAATGTCATGATGAATCCATTGCCGACTACGTGGTGGATATGCATCTTACAGGTCGCCGTAAGAAACATCGCAAGACGATTGAATCATCGCAACCACCTGCACCTGACAACTTAACATTCAGGCAATCTCTAAAGAGAAAGGTAAAACAGTACAATACGGCAATGCCTCCAGAAATGTTGCGCAAGTACATTGCCTTTGCTAAGCATTATTGTCACCCAAAGCTAAGTCTTCCTGCATGTGAAGTACTCCAAAGCTTTTATCTTGAGTTGAGATCCAGAGGTTCCTCGTCTGATTCCACGCCTATCACAACTCGTCAACTGGAGTCCCTCGTACGACTGGCTCAAGCAAGAGCCAAGTTGGAGCTTCGGCAAAATGTCACTGCAGATGATGCTAAAGATATCGTGTCTTTAATGCGCGAGGCGCTAATGGACGCCTACACGGACGAAAGTGGAACTGTAGACTTCTCTCGCAGTAAAGGAATGTCAAAGACCAAAATATATAAAGCGTTGGTGGCGCACCTTATAAAAGTTGCGAGATCAAAACAAGACCCTAAATTCACAGTCGAACAAATGAAAATGGAAGCACAGGCTGCCAAGTTGTTACACCTGATTCCGAATTTTAATGATGCTGTTGAAGTACTGAATCAACAGTGTTTCATTTTGAAAAAAGGAAGAGGACTGTACGAAGTAAATCGAAGTGAAATGTAGAATGATTCGTTATTTGTTTTGACGTTGTTTGAACAATGATACCTTTCTTGGTTTTGACACGCTTGGAACGTCAGTTGCAGTCTCCTCTTGACGCTCAACTATCTTACCTGAAAAGGCATCGGGTTTGTTCACCATTGGTTCTGGCTTCAGATTATCCTGCTCGTCAGCAAAGTGTACCTGCTTACCTGCTCCTCCAGATTTAGCAGCACTACTCAACTTGATGTTGCAAGTTCTAGTAAAATCTTCGACTACCTTATTCGTCGACTTACTATCACGACTACTAACGAATTCGTCGATTAGTAGCTCGAACTCCTCCATTTGTGCTTCATCTTCCAAGTCGAAATTATCTTCCAAGACGCTTAATAATTGCATTTTCAAAATGGTATCTTCCAAAGCCCTGGGATTCATTTCAGTTTTTTCACTCCTCACGCATTGCTTTCTTTTTTCTTCGTCCATTTCCGGTTCGTATTTCTCTCTAATTTCAATAGGATCTGAAACCCCATCAAAAGGGTCGTCATTGGTTTCTGTTCTTTCAGTTTTCTCTTGCTTTGCATTCTTATTATAGTTCATATAAAATCGAACTTGGTCGATTTCCTGTTGAACATGCATTCTTCGTCTAGACAGGATCTCACGCGCCTGGGAAGCAGACCTCCAAACTGAAAATCCTCCACCTAATTTGACTAGTATCTCATTTGTGCGATGTATTTTTCCTGGAATAAAAGCGACCTATTTGGTATGAGTACGAATGGTTTCCACACATGCAGCAACTGAAACTTACCTGACCAACAGGTACCATAACTCTGTGACCAATTTGACTAGGTAGAGTATGCAGTGTATGGTCAAGCCCACTCAAATCCTTGTCTAGAGCTTCCAGAGCTACTAAATGACTTTGCAATTGCTCCTCCATTGCTCGGACGATTGAATTAATAAAATACGAGGTACTACTTGCTTATTGTATTAATACTTGTATTAGTTTGCTCCCCGTTACTTTGTCCTTGGAACTGATGCAAGAGTCCAGTTCTGAGTCAGCCGATGGGTGTGCGGAAGGTGAAGAAGTTTCCCACAAGGATGAAATTGAAAACACCTCGGATGTTGTTGTTGCTCCAACACTGCCTGAAATCGCAAAGGAGAGATCTCACGTATCTCCTGAAGAAGAGACCAACAACACTTCGCTGGCTAAGAGATCGCTTGCAGATTTTTACATGGGGAATATTCTTGGCGAGGGAGCCTATGCCCGGGTTTATGTGTGTAAATTGAAATCATCGGGGAAATTATTCGCTGTCAAAGTGATGGAAAAACGCTTCGTTATTAAGGAGGGGAAAATATCATTTGTTAATATGGAGAGAAAAGTACTCAGCTCTCTCTCTCATCCACTCATTGCTCATTTGTATTTCTCATTTCACGATAGCAGGTTTCTGTATTTGGTTCTTGATTTATGCAAAGGCGGTGAGTTGCAATCGCTGATTAATTTTAGAGCAAGGGAAAATAGCAAACTTGGCATTTCTAATAGAGCATGCTGCCTTGAAGACTCCAAGTTTTATATTGCCGAAACGCTGAGTGCTATTCAATTTCTTCACTTCAACGGATTTGTTCATCGAGATTTAAAACCTGAGAATCTTCTGCTCACAGAAAACGGACATATCAAGCTGACTGATTTTGGCACTGTGAAAGACGAAACCATTGCTGAAATTCAAGAAGAAAGAGGATTGCATAAACGCAATTCTTCGGACTCGTCATCTCGATCAAGAAAGGGAACATTTTGCGGCACAGCAGACTACGTGTCACCGGAAGTGTTGAATGATTCCGATGCTAGTGTGGGAGCTGATCTATGGGCACTCGGTTGTATGGTGTACCAGATGCTGGTTGGCATGTCTCCATTTAAAGGCGATTCAGAGTATTTCACGTTTCAACTTATTATTGGACATACTCGTGACAATCAAATTCGAGTACCGCCTATTGAGTATCTTGAAGTTCTTCCGGAATCTGTAGAGAGTGTCGATTTTTCTGACACGGAAGATTTAATTAACAGTCTCCTTGTAGCCTCTCCGAAGATGAGACTAGGTGCCAGCAACAACTTCACTCCCAAACACGTGAGTTACGACTCGCATACCGACAATGGCCCGGAGAAACTCGAAGGCCATCCATTTTTTGATCAAGTGGACTTTCGAAACATTCATTTATCATCTCCTCCGTTGTTACCGTATGATAACTCCATAGCGGCTCCTACGTATGATGGCGCCACCAATGAATGGTTGTTGGCTGGGGATATGGCTGACATGGAATTTGCATCCGAAGTCGAAACGGATGACCTGGTCCACGAGCTTTCAAGTTTTCTCGAACCAACCGAAAAAATCATTTTGGATGGATTGGTAGTGAAGCGTCGTAAGATATTCCATACGAACACCAGGCATTTGATGTTGACCACTTACCCCCGTTTTATTTACATTGATCCAGAGAACGTTGTCTTGAAAGGAGTGATACCAATCAGTGAAACTACCAGGATCGAAATGAAAGGCCCAAAGACGTTTGACATTGTAACACCCAACAGAAATTACCATCTGACTGATGTTATGGAAGACGCAAACAGGTGGATTGACGCGCTTGCCAAAGCTCGGCAATACTTATCTTGAAATAATAAAAGTAAATCGCATATTTTAAAGGCAGCCAAACACAATTTCATTAAGAATACTACAAAGTAGAGGATCATCGCTAATTAGTAAAAGAACAGCAAGAATATCTTGTTAAAAGAAAAGGGCCTGATGGCAATCCAGAAGCAGCAACATAATGAGAAACCACTAATTTCACATTATATCGCACCTGATATAGTTTAATTACATCCCTCTCGAGACAGCAATGTCACCTTCATATTTCTGACGATATGATGGCAATCCAGAAGCAGCAACATAATGAGAAACCACTAATTTCACATTATATCGCACCTGATATAGTTTTATTGCATCCCTCTCGAGACAGCAAAGTCACCTTCATATTTCTGACGATATGATGGCAATCCAGAAGCAGCAACATAATGAGAAACCACTAATTTCACATTATATCGCACCTGATATAGTTTAATTGCATCCCTCTCGAGACAGCAATGTCACCTTCATATTTCTGA
>Ga0105055_10003796_pt1 | contig 22583 bp, 12 predicted proteins | sample BON03_FD_78090 | JGI IMG/M metagenome (GOLD analysis project Ga0105055, IMG submission 78090) | Freshwater microbial communities from Lake Bonney liftoff mats and glacier meltwater in Antarctica - BON-03 | ecosystem: Environmental > Aquatic > Freshwater > Ice > Glacier meltwater | place: Lake...
ATATATATATATATATATATATATATATATATATATATATATATATATATATATATCCCCACCGGTATTGTGGCCCCGTGAGCAGGAGACGAGCAGGAGGCGCGCGCGCAGCAGGCGTCGGCCATCGCCGCGCTGCAGGAGGCGCTGACGGCGCGCGTCGCGAGGGAGACGAGCGCGGCCGAGCGGGCGCGGAGGGCGGAGTCGGACTACGACGAGTTGCGCGCGCGGTACAGGGAGCTGCGGCTGCAGCTGGCGGCGGCCAGTAGGGAGCAGGAGCGGCAGCAGAAGTTGCTCACGCAGGCCTCGGCGCTGCGGAACGCTGAGGCCTACGCCAGGCCAACCGCCACGGTGCAGACCGATTTCGTCAGTATGATCCTGCCGCTGCCGCGGGTCAAGGGGTAGCTGGAGACGGGCATGTGATCGATGAGCATGCATGCATCGCATCGGGCGCTGGGTTGGGTGTGTGTTGGGGCACCACCACGTCTGGGGCTGGTCGCTTTTTTTACCTGTGGATGCACTCGACAGTGGGGTGGCGGGTGGCTACAGCGTGGCGGTGGCGACGCGGCAGGTGCGCGGCGTGGTGTGTGGTGTGGCCGCGACGCCGCCCGTAGTAGCGCTAGCTACTAGCTACTAGGTATCTGCTATCTTGCGCCCGCCTGTGGCTAGACTATATATAAACATATAAATATTGATATTAATATTAAAAATCATTACAATTCAATTATTGGTTTTGGTTGCGGCTCAGCGGCTCGAGCATCATACTTGCCCCTGCCACAGCACATATGTCCATATATATCAACATAATAATAATAAAATATTAATATCAGAAAAAAAATGATAGTTATTATAAAGCTCAATGTATTATTATACATATAATATATATATATATGTATATGTAATATTTGGTGTGCGAGTGCTTTGTGATATTGGATCCCTACATCTACATCTACCTAGCAGGCGCGCTGCGGGCCGCGGCTGCTGGGGTATGTGTGTGTAGGTGGTATAGGTGGAGGGTGTTTTAGTACTACGTGTTAGGCGTTAGGCTGTTAGCTGTTAGGCCGTTCCGTAGATAGAGGTAAACTTATAATCATCATCATCATCAGCGCTCACGCTCAGCGCGAGTCTCACACTCACACTGGCTTAGCGCTCTCCGACTCGCAGGTCGCAGGCTCTCTCAGCGGCTCTCGCCCCCCAGAGCCAGAGCCAGAGCGCCGAAAATTAATAAATATCACGGGCGCCGCGCGCAGACAGGTCCAAGGACGGGCAGGGATCCGCCCCCGTCCCGTCCATCGCCCTTCCGCCGGCCTCTCCCCCCCCCCCCCCCCCCCCCCCCCCCCCCCCCCCCCCCCCTTTCTGGCTTCACGCCTTGGCAGAGGAGATGGCGGCGACGATCTCGACAAACTCGGGCTTGAGCGAGGCGCCGCCGACGAGGAAGCCGTCAATGTCGGGCTGGGCCGAGAGGTCGGGCGCGTTCTTGGCGTTGGCTGAGCCGCCGTACTGGATACGGATCGCGTCGGCGCACTCGGGCGAGACGTTGTCGGCGATCCACTTGCGGATTCCTGCGTGGGTCTCCTGCGCCTGCTCAGGCGATGCGGTCTCGCCGGTGCCGATGGCCCATACGGGCTCGTAGGCGAGGACCACCTTGTCGGCGTCGAGCATGTCCTTGACGGGAAGCAGTTGCTTGGCCATCTCGGCCAGCACGGCCTCGAGGCCCTGCTGCCGGATCGGCAGCGGCTCGCCGATGCAGTAGACACATCGCATGCCCGCGTCGAGCACGTACCTGAGCTTGACGGCGAGCGTGCTGTTGTCGTCCATGGGCAGGATGCCGAACTCTCCACGGCGCTCCGAGTGGCCGAGGAGCACGTTGGTGATCCCAAAATCCTTCATCTGCTCCACCGACATCTCGCCAGTGTAGGCGCCACACCCCTTGAAGTTGCAGTTCTGCGGCGTGACCATCGCGCCGTTGGTGAACTTGTCCGCGCAGTCTGGAGGCAGCGGAGGCGGGGTGAGGTATTTGGTGGAGCACAGCCCAACGAAATAAAGCCCTGCTAGTGGGATCGAGATGTCAGACGAGGCCGACTAGGGTGGAAGACCGCCGCCGGAGCCAAGGCGGGGCAGGCGGCGAGTGGGGCGGGCAGCGGCGTACAATCTACGTGGAGGGTCGAGGGACAGATGTAGACATCGCACGCGGAGGTGTCGCACAGGTTCATGTTGGCGATAAGTTCGTCGAGCTTCGACTTGGAGTCGGGGTTGCACTTCCAGTTTGCGCCAACAACCGGTTTGCGCTTCTTCGGCACCTGCGTCACACCGGGGCGGCATATTGTGAGCCGGGGCACAGTGGCAGCTGGGGTGGTGGGAAGCGGCGAAGGTGGAGCCGGGCGTGGGGGAGGCACACGTACCGGTGTCTCTGCCGCCTGGGTCTCCGCAGCAGCAACGGGGGCATCAGCAGCCGTCGCTGGCTTATCGGCCACAGGCTCGGTCGGCTCGGCCGCCGCGGTCTCATGAGCCGCCGGCTCCCAAGTCGGCGCAGCTGCGGGCGCTGACTCCGGCTTCACAGCCGCGGTTGCAGAGTCGGCCTTGGCGAGCACGTCCTTGGCTGGCAAAGTGGATCCTCCACACCCCATTGTTGAAATCCAAAGGTGAAACTGACAGACGGAAATAGCTCGCATTTTTTTTAATACCGTGCGGGGGATTACCAGCCCTATACCCCCCCCCCTCGTCCACCCCCCCGCCCCCCCCCTCGAGTTGTCTGCTAAGGGTAAGCACATCATCATCATGCAGTGGTGTCACCGCGCCGGGGTGTGAGCCGCTATACACCGATGCGGACAGCGGACCGGCTGCTGCTTTGTCTTAAAGGCTTTGGGGTTGGGGGTTGGCGGTTGGGGTCGTTATTGATATTGAGTATATTGATATTGATATTATATTGAGTTCCGAAAACTTTTAAACATATTTACTTAATTATCTACACAAAACAACACACAGTAATCATCAAAAACAACACACAGTAACAGGAATAACAGGAAAACAGTAATACATATATAAAAAAACTGTTCACTGACTGACTGTTCACAAAGCAGTAAATAAAATAAGCACGATCATTCTCAGCATTCAGAATTAGATTATTGGAGTCGTCGGGGCGAGCGACGCTCGAGTGGGAACGGGAGCAGGGAGGTAACGTTTAATGTACAGTGACTCTGAGTGTCGATGCCGGCCGGTGGCCGGTGGTGCAGTGCTGTGTGCAGAGAAGGCCGCTGCCCTGCTGTGTCCCATATCATCATCGTTGACCCTTCGCCTTCGCAGGTTCAATACCACTACTAACCACACTCCGGAAAAGGGCGCCCCCGTTCTCTGCTGTTTCTGCACCCCTCCTCCGCGCACTCGCCCTCGGCCCTGTGCGGGTGCGGAGAGGGCTCGCAGTGCTCGAGTGCTCCCTCTGCGACCCACCGCGGCTACCCGCGCGGCTCAGTGGCGGGCCTCTAACGTCTTATCGATAAACTGCTTGACGGCCTGCAAGTCGTTGGGGAGCGGCGCGACGCGCGTCGGCTTGCCCTTGAGGCTGGCGAGCGGCTCGGGCAGCTCGAGCTTGGCCGCCGCCTCCTCGCCCACCGCGCGGCCCACCGCCGCGGCGAACTTTGCCCAGTGCGCGCACGCGAGCGCCACAATGGGCACGCCCGCCTCCGCGAGCGGCGCGCGCTTGCGGTAGTTGCGCGCGCCCGCGACGGCAATGGCCGAGTGCGGGTCGAGCGTCTGCGCGCCGCCGCTCGCCTGGTGCACCTGCGCAATGGTGGCCAGCACCTCGGCATCGGAGATGCGCTCTGAGTCCATCTCCGCCTGGCAGGCGCCCAGCAGCGCCGCGCTGGGCGAGAGCGCCTTGCGCGACTCGAACCGGTCCATCAGCGCCTTGAGCGCGTGCGCGTCGTTGCCGCCCGCGTGAAAGAGGTAGCGCTCGAAGTTGGAGCTGATCTGGATGTCCATCGAGGGCGAGAGCGTCTCCTTGACGCCCAGCTGCGAGTAGTCGCCGCTCTGGAAGAAGCGGTGCAGGATGTCGTTCTCGTTGGTCGCGACGATGAGCTGCTTAACCGGAAGCCCCATCTGCTTGGCGTACCAGCCAGCCAGCACGTCGCCGAAGTTTCCCGTCGGCACCGAGAAAGAGACCTGCGCGCCCGCGAGCGCCGCGCCGGGCGGCGTGACGTGGAGGTAGGCGTGGACGTAGTAGACGGTCTGGGCGAGGATGCGCGCCCAGTTGATCGAGTTGACCGCCGCCAGGCTCACGCGCTCGCGGAATGGGTGGTCGGCGAAGAGGCTCTTCACCAGGGCCTGGCAGTCGTCAAAGGTCCCATCGAGCGCGATGTTGTGGATGTTGTCGTCGAGCACCGTGATCATCTGCAGCTCCTGCGTCGGCGAGGTGCGCCCCTCGGGGTACATCATGAAGACCTCCACGCCGCGCTTGCCGCGCAGCCCGTAGATGGCGCTCGAGCCCGTGTCGCCCGACGTGGCGCCCACCACGGTGATCGTGTGCGGCAGCCCTTCCGCGCGCCGCTGCTGGAGCAGGTGCTCAAACAGGTTGCCGAGGAACTGCAGCGCGACGTCCTTAAAGGCGAACGTGGGGCCGTGGAAGAGCTCGAGCACGTGCACGCCGTCGGGCAGCGTTGTTACGGGCGTCACCTCGCTCGAGCGCCACTGCGGGGGCGGGTGTGGGGCGGGGCTCAGCCGCCCACGCTGCAGCGACCCACCACCACGCGCGTCCCAGCGCCTCGGCCACCGCGGCCTCACGGGTCCCGCACCTGTTTCCCGTATGACGCGGCGGTGAGGCGCGCCAGATCCGCATGCGACATGTCCTCGTCAGTCAGGTACTTGGAGATGACCTGCAGTTCGATGCGGGCGGGGCGGGGCATTGCGTGAGCTGTGTGTGTGGCACGGAGGACCGAGCCGCTGCGCCGTCCACGACGCGCGCCCCCCAGCGCACCTTGTTCGCGAGCTTGTCAAACGACAGCCCGCGCCACGACTCGAGCTCCACCGGCGTGAAGGTGGGGATCCTCTGGGGCACAAGCAAACCCTTGTCCGTCCCAAGCCCCTGCAGCACTGCCTCCGAGAAGGTCAGGTTGGACTGGCCACCGCGGGTCGAGCGGTAGAGGATGCGCTGCGACCCAGACGCTGCCGCCGCGAGGCCGCGCGTATGGCTAGGGCCCAGTCTTCTCGCCGCGCCAGCGCCTCGCAGCATGGGGCCTTCGCGCGTCGGCCGCCACAGCTTGGGTTGACAACAAATACCGCCTGTGACATGGGCACATCGCGGCTGCCGCCAAATTTCGGCGCAGTCGGCTCACAGCGCATCCCAGCGTGATGGCTGCCGAGGTTGGCGTGGTGATGGCGGCGTCCTTCTCGACGATGGTGTGCGGCGCGCGTCTCGGCACGTGGTTGGGGCCCGAGGCCCGCAAGGCGGTGTCGTACCTCTACTCCACTGTCGTCTTTCCGGCAATGGTGTTTCGGGGTGTTGCTGCAATCGACCTGAGCGGCGTCGATTGGCAGCTGATGCTCACCATCCTACTCTCCAAGCTGGCGGTTGCGATGGTCTGCCTGCTCTTTGGGATCTGGCGGCACGGGTCGCAGGGCCTGCCGCACGCCGCCGCCTACGCGATGGCCGCCTCCCACTCTTTTGACGTTACATTGGGCGCGCCGATGGCCAAGGTGCTCTTCCCGGTGTACGCCGGCTACATCTACCTCAACCAGTCGACGCAGCTGGTGGCTGTCAACCCGCTGCTTCTCATCCTGATGGAGATTGGCGGGTCCCGCAGCAAGGGCGCCTCGATCTCGTCTACCGTCGCCTCCACAGTCAAGGGCGTTGCGACCAACCCACTGGTCCTCGCGACGCTCGTCGGGCTAGCTTCCGGGAGGGCCTTTCCCGCCGGCCTGCCGCCGGTACTGGCGGCGCTCTCTAAGCAGATTGCCGACGCGGGCCCCTTCCTGGGCTTCGTCTCGCTCGGCCTCGCCATGAACAACCTGAGCGCAACCTCCGGCAGCGACGTCCGCGACGCCGCGGTGCTCTGCGCCGCCAAGCTGGTGCTGATGCCGCTCTGCTACGCGGCGCTCGGCTCCGCCCTAGGCGTCACCGCCCCGATGGCCTTCCTCGTCTTCCTCGGCTCGCTGCCCGCTTCCGCCTCTGTATACAGCCTTACCCTCACGCGCGGGCTCTCGCCGCGCGTGGTCGGGCCGCTGGTCCCAGTCTCAATGCTGCTCTCCGTCGCGCTCTCGCTCCTCCCAAACGATGCCAAGCTGGCCACCGTCTCCGCCCCGGCCGCGCTTCGGCTAGGGATTGGCGCGCTGGCTGCGCTCAGCCTACTCGTCCCACAGGGTGCCGTCTCGCCGAGGCCGCACGCCGAGTGACGGGCGGGGCCCTCCGCATTCTCCGTCGCGCCTTTTGTGTCCAAAGAAAAATGAAAAGCTCTTCTCGTCAACTCGGCGGCGGTTCCCTCGCGGCGGCGTGGCTGCATGCTCCCGCGTCGTATCTCGCTGTCGGGGGTCTAGCACAGTATTAAAGTTGGATTCATCATATATATATATTATATTATATTATATATATATATATATATATATATATATATATATATATATCATATATATAATTTGTATAATTATATAATAAATTATAATATACTGCTATCCATTTTCCAACATGAACATGCAGCTCGGCGTCTGCCCTCTCCCGTCCGTGTCCGTGGCAGCTTAAGCTTCGTTTGGGGGGGGGGGGGGGGGGTTCGGGGGGTGGGGGTGATATTATTATTTTTGGATATATCATCCGACATCTTCCATATATACTATAATAGATATACTATTATATATTATATAAACAAATATACATATACATATATACATATCATATACCCACGAAGAGGAAGAGGCAACGTCAAAAACATCTGTGAGTTTGAGCGTTGAGTGTTGAGTGAGAGATTGTGGGGGGGCGTATGTTATAGCTATAGCTTCTATCTGCTATAGCTATAATAACAGGAGAATAGTGAAAAGTCGTAGGTCGTGGGTTACTAGTAGGAGTAGGAGGAAGGGTGGAGGAGAGGAGGAGCGGAGGAGTAGGAATTAGAGTCGAGAGTCGAGGAGCGAGCGGGGTAGGATATACAGACGGTAAAAGCGAGCGGGTGTATCCATGCTCCTGGCTCCTGGCAGCAGCAGCAGCAGCAGCAGCAGCAGGGGGGAAGAAGGATCGCACTCACTCAACACCGAAGTGCGTAAAAGCAAAACATAAAAGCAACGGCGAACACGACCAAAAATGCCGACTCTCCTCCGATGATCGCCGATCGTCCGTAATAATTAAATCAAAAAAAATAAATTATATTATATGTAATAAACAACAAACAACGACGTCACAAAATAAAAAAATATAAATATATTATATATATATAATAGTAATGGTATAGCGTAAGAATTACCATATAGCTATTGCTGCTATGTATTATTATATATAATAAATAATAAATATACGCAGGTTTTTTTATATTTATGTATATATATATATGATATATGTTATTATAATTACTATATCTATATGATGTGTGTGTGTGTGTGTGTGTACGTGTGTGTGTGTGTGAAATGTGAATGTGATAAGATGAAGATGAAGATGAAGATTAAGATGTATATATAATATCATATAAGATATAAAAGATGGTGTGAGTGTGAGTGTGTGATAATATACATAAATAAAAAATGTGTGTGATTTGTGTGGGGGTACAGGTATAGGTATAGGAGGAGGTGTGGAGGTGGAGGTGCTGGTTGGTGCGTTGGTGCGTGCTGTAGCTGTGCAGCTGTATGTAGCCCATAATTTACCATAATAATAAATATCTAGCGCGACAGCGCAGCAGCGACCAGGATCAGAGAACGAAAGTTAGAGAGAATAGTCCCGCCGTTTACATCCATGCGTATATAGCTGGTAGCTACCATCACTCACCATCACCACATTACCACATCTACATCTACATCTACATCCCACCTCGCCCTTTTCCTCCTTTCCCGTGTGAGGAGATTGCCGCTGCCGCGCGAAGCTCTTGCTCTGGGAGAGAAGTGGTCGCCTGAAGTGAAAACTAAGTTTATCCCGCAGCCGCCCCCAGCGCTTCTTTGCGGGTTCTGAGCGCCTTCTTGGCCACCTTGGCCCCTGCCATCCGGCCGAGCGCCTGGTGCATCTTGCGGATCGAGACGCGCCCTGCAGCGCTCCCCTGCTCCAGGTTCCCCCGCCCGCCATCGAGAGCGACGATGGCTTCCCACACGGCATCTAACGCCTCGTTCATCGCGTCGTCGCCCCAATCTGAAGAACCACCTGCTGAAAGCGCCGCGGGCGCGTCCCACCGCTCCGCCAGAGCCTCCAGCGCCAGCACCAGGGGCGGAGCGAGCTCGGACGCCGCACACTCCCTCCCGGCCACCTTATGCGCCGCATACGCTGCGTAGGAACGCAGCGCGGAGGCCGCGCGCATCGCATCGATCGCCCCGTCGGCCGCCGACGTGTCCGGACTCCCCGAGCCCAAAGCAGCCCCTCGCGCAGCCATCACGCGCTCGGCCTCCAGAAGCGCAAACGGGTCGCGCAGCAGCCACCGCCCCGCCATGAGGCCGTCCAAACCGGCGTCGGACGCTTGGGCCGCGGCGAGGCGAAGGTCGGCCGCACTGGCAATGCCCCCGTTGAGCGTCACTCGCAGGTCTGGGTGCAGAGCCGCCAGCCGGTGCGCCCATTCCGGCCGCAGCGGAGGCACCTGACGGTTCTTCAGCGGCGATAGAGCGAGTATGGCCGAGCGGGCGTGCAAAATCACGTGCGACGCGCCGCCACCAATGCACGCCCGAGTCACAAACTCGTCGAGGGCCTCGAACGAGTCTGGGCGAATCGCACCGCCGATTTCCAGCGCGTCGTGCGCGTTCAGCCTGCACTTGACCGAGACGGGCCTTCCGCCCGCCGCGTCGCAAATAGCCTGCACACACTCACGGGCGAGCGGCGCCTGCTGCATCAGGGCCGCCCCGTAAGATGCCGCGACGCTCTGGACGGTCGGACAACCACAGTTCAGGTTGATCTCGTCAAAGCCGAATCGGATCGACCGAGCTGTAGCCTCGGCGAGCTCTCTAGGGTTTGAACCTCCCAGCTGCAGCACAACAGGGCCCTGGTTCTCTGACCCGGCAAGGCGACGTGCGAGCGAGCTCTCGGAGGCCAGCAGGTCCTCAGCCTTCTCCATCTCTGTCCAAAGTATCGTAGAACTGCTCAGAGACCGAAGAAGGAACCGCATGTGCGTGTTTGTGAAGCACTGCATTGGTGCGACATGCAGGCGCAGCGCCGCCGGTGCGGCCGAGGCTGCTATAGCCAGTAGCACTAGCGGCGGCATGGCCCCCCCGGTAAAAGGGGAAGTTGCTGTGTTGCTGCAGACCCAGACGCAGGGAGCGACTGTCTCTGGCGGCTCGCGGACGGACGACTCGCGGACGGTCGCTCCAAATCAGCGTTTTTTTATTATTCACAGACGGTTTATAATACAAATTCACATGAAGGATTTTAGTGGGGTTTTCATACTATCTCCAAAGACATCCCCTTAATATCATCATAGTCTCCACCCCGCCACACCACCGCCCACCATGCGTGCACGGGGGTAGGCATATGATTATGATCATCTGGAGTGTAGAGTGCATTTTTGGCCATATCCCATTTTCGAGGCGGTGAGATACGGTGAGATACAGCGGGACACACAGCAGATACAGCTACTGGATACAGCTGAATACACGGCCGCGTTACAGCTGTGTGTATGGGTATGGACGCTGCGGCTGGACACGAGCAGTGACAGTGACAACAGTGGCGCGGACACAGCAGAGACAGCGGTGGGATATACGATATACATATACAGCGGGATACATACTACCTACCTACGCGGGGGATACACAGTACATACACAGTGACAGTGGATCTGTTTCTGTTGCAAAATGGCAAGATATAGCAGGTGTGGATACATAGGGGTACAGACAGCGGGAGACGACATACCAGGATGGGCGGGATACCGGATACCGGATACCGGTGAATAAAATACCGGCAGGTTGTCCTAAAATATAAAAATACACGCCAGGGCCAGGGGAGCTTTGTCGTATAGTATACGTATAGCTGCAGAGTCATGTGGACATGTGGATTTCCTTCCTGTGTGTCTGTGTTTGTGTTGTTTGCTGTTTGCTTGCAGCGCTTGCATCGTCTTTCTCTTTCGTCCCAAAAAAAAAAAAAAAAAACGCATTTTTTTTTTAAAAGGCTTAATTTAAGGCTTTATTTTCGTGTTAGTAGTGTTCAATAGTAATAGTAATAGGTAGTTAATAGGCGGTCGTCTCTGTGAACAGGCTGTGGGAGAATCATCTCTCCCAGCTCCCAGCCACCAGGGACCCCCAGCCCCAGGGCGACCAGTGACCAGTGATCAATGCGGCCTCCCCGGCATGCGGCGACCAAATAAGACCCTCAAGTTGCAGTATTCAGGGCCATGCACAAACGCACACACGCACACGCGCCGAACCCTGCTCATGTGCCCCCCCGTGTCTCATCGCGAGCCTGTGTCACCGAGGACCTCTTGCCAGAAGTCCCCATCCTCGCCGCCACCGTCGTAGCTCCAGTCTAAGCTCGCGGCCTTGGTGCCTGCGCTGCTGCCGTTGAGGAGCCACCTGGAGTCGACCCAGGCCTTGAAGCAGTCGTAGTCGAACTCGACCTGCTTACGGTAGGCGATGGCGGTGGCCGAGATGCGTCGCGACCACGCCTGTTTCTCGTCGTACCCGCCGATTGTGGCAGTGATGACCTCCTTGATCTGGGCGGGCGCGCGGCCGAAGGAGCCGCGCGCGTGCGAGGTGGCGGTAATGATGGCGAGCGTCTCGGCGAAGTCGGCGAAGCGCTCGCGCGAGACGAGGCTTTCGACCGGGAAGGAGGCCTTCCAGGGCGAGCGCTCGCGCACGGCGTAGGAGTTACCAAAGAGGCTGAGCCAGCCGAGCCACGGGTCGGTGTACGAGGTGAAGCGCCGCTGCGCCTCGATGGCCCTCGCCGCCTCGTTCCGGAAGAGGAACGAGTACCAGGCCTCATCCCTCTCGCCCAGCTCGGCCTTCATCGCTGGGGGGACCATCATCTTGATGTCGAGAATCACGGCGTTGAGCCCAGCCTCCGGCGATTCGCTCGGCGGGGACGGCGCCGTCGCGGTCGACTGGACCCCAGTCGTGGGCAGGCCCGGCCGCGTGGGCTCGGGCACGCCGTCGCCCTGCTCCGTCTCGCGGACCGAGCCCGCGATGAGAACGTAGTACCTAGGCAGGCCGTAGGAGCCGTCGCCCGAGCCGGTGCGCTGGCCCACATCGAGGATCCGGAACACCGAGTCGTCCCACCCCTTTTCGTTCCACCCAACCTTGCCCAGCGTCGCCCCGTAGGCCGTCGCGGTGAACTGCGCCTCCATGGCCGCGCGCACCGAGGCCGAGACGGGCCGCAGCTGCGTCGCCTCGGAGAAGATGAAACGGCGCTGCTGCCCCTTGACGTAGGTGAACTTGTGCAGCATCTGGTGGCCCTCGTTCTTTCCGGCCACGTGCCGGAGGAAGTTTCCCACCTGGCCGCCCGTATTGGTGTCGGTCACCTCGAAGAGCTGCGCGTCCTCCTTGCCCACGTAGCGCGCCATCGTGTCGACGTACGTGTGGCAGAAGTCGTAGATCAGCTCGACCCCCTCCTGCTCGGTCAGCCCGTTCGTGAGCGCGTGGTCGTACATCGAGACGGCGAGGCGCCAGATGTCGATCTGGAAGTCGTAGACCACGGACTCGTCAAAGTCGTTGATCCCATACACGATGGCGCCGTGCCGGTTGCGCCAGGCCCCAAAGTTGGAGACGTGCTGGTCGCCGGTGATCCACGTCCAGAAGCTCGTCCGCGAGATGTGCATCGGCTCGAGCTCGCGAATGTGGTGCGCCGGCAGCATCGACAGCACGTCAAAGTCGCCCCACCCGTTGCGCACAAAGTCGTGCCAGAAGAGGTAGGACACGCCGCGGAAGAAGGCGTTGACGTCCTGCGACTGCACCTTGAACTTGGCCGTCAGCATCGCGTGCGAGTGGTTGGCGTTGTGCGCCATGATCTGGTCGATGACAAACTCGCAGCGCGCCGCAGGCTTCGGAAGGCGGAAGTTGTCGTCCACTCCGTAGTCGCCATTGTTCTTGGGCCCCGGCCTGGGCTCCGGCACGGTCGGCCTCGGAAGCGAGTCATCCTCCACATCCTTGGAAGCACTGCCCTTGGACCCTGGCTGGGCCTTTGACTGCAGAATGGTCGGACCGCCACTCACAGTGAGTCCGGACAACGCTGGTGCCATGCCCGACGCCGGTGGACCGTTGTGCACCAGCGCAAGGGAAAGGAGAGCGGCAAGCGCGAGGCCGGCGGCGAGGCCGGTCCCGAAGACGGTGCTCTGCGTATGCCGCTGCCGCTGCAGAAGCGGCGTGTCAAAACCCAGCATAATTTTCCCGCGCGGCGCGACTGGGTTTCTAAGAAACTTCGATAAATAGAATAATGTGTTTTAATTATAAATTATATAAGTGGAAATTTATAATGTGTATAGCATAAAATAGTTTACCCGAACCACCGTCGGCTGTTAGATGGCGTCACGTCGTAAATCACCAGTCGTAGGTCGTCAGTCGGTACCCCTTTGTCTCGGCGAGGCCGAGAGATGCAGAAGTCGGATGACGACCAGATGCCAGATGACGACGAAAGATCGGCAGCCAAGAGTAGAAAAACAGCAGAGTTCAGAGTCCTGAGGACAATCAATATCGGAGGAAGGAGGGAGGACCAAAATCAATCACCTCTGCTGTGCATCGAGATACAGCCACAACTACCATTATCATTATTATGATGGCGTATACCGTATATAGTATACCTCCTTAGATTGTGATTGAAGTGATTGTAGATGACTCTATGCCATATGCCTATTATAGATGATAATATAGATGATGATGTCTTGGTTGTTCTCTGTAGCTTACTATATAGCATGCTACAATGCTATATATATAGCCTCCATCAGATGCTACAGTAACAGTACTATATAGCATAGCTCTACTTTTTTCTGATATGTGGACACTTTTGAGTTGACCTGATTACTGGTGCTGCTGCAGTCTGCTAGCCCACGCCCCGGCCGGGCACAAAAATGCTAAAAACTAGGTCAAATACCAAAATGTGCATCTAGAGCAGAGTGTAGTACTATGTACTATAGCGTAGTATACTATATAGCATGTATAGCATCCCTCGATGCTATAGATGCTATGTGCTACAGAACATCCAAGGATGATGTAAAGCAGTACAGATATAGAACAGCTAATATATAATAGCCTATAGCTATAGAGTATCTACATCGTATGCATATATATATATAATATATATATATATACTCGATATTATCCCCGGGATATACCTGATATACGTATACGTACATTTGATATATATATTGTGTGATTGTGATTGATGATTGATTGTTGATTGTGATTGTGTGTGGTGTGTGGTGGTGTGTGGTGTGTGTCGTGGCGTGTACGTGTTGTGTGCGTGTGCGTGTGTATTATAAGTCAGGTGAAGATGATCATCTAGCTACGAGTAGTATAGCTAGACGTACATCTACATCTAAGATTAGGATTAGGCGGAGAAGAGGAGAAGGTACTCGTATAAAACATACAGCCGTCAGCCGCCGCCAGACGCCGTCACACGTCGACACGTCACACACAGCCACACACACACACACACCGTCTCTCTCTCTCGCTCGCACACACACACACACAAACACACACAAATCAACGCACAAACATGCAGCCGTCGCCGGCGCCGTGCGCCATCGGCGTCGGCCGCACCGTGTCCATCCATCAATCATATGCCATCATCCATCATTCGTGTCGGTGTCGGCCATCTAATCCATCTATAAAAGCTCCGTCGTACGCCTACGTCCCCTTTACCTACGACCTTTATTATTTTTATATATTAACCGCCTTATTCCTTGATATTTTTAAAATATATATATATATATATATATTTTATTTATTATTTTTATTTTCTTTCTCTTTCTCAATATAATACAATATATAATTCACAATATATTCCCATCACTACGCACTACGCTATGTAGTCAGAGTATATACTATAATTTTATTATGCATATACGCTCTCGCTCTAGTGCTAGGCCTGTTGCCTGGTCTGTGATATGCCGGGTTAACCCCGCGGGCCTGTGTGCGCGTGACCGCCGTTTCTCCTGATTACATAATGTATATATTTAATCGTCAGCTTCAGGTCCGCACGCCGCGCCGCCGCCGCCGCCCGGAATACATCTCTGACGGAATACATCTCTGACGACACGGTAGAGAAACCAATAGAAATAACACCGACAGGCTCAACCAAGCACCCGTGGCCCCCCAGGGACGAGATGCGCGGTGAGACGGCGCCGCGGGGGCCTGCAGCCCTTCCTTGGTTGTACCCCGCCCCCCACCCCCGCCTACTCGCTCAGCGCCGCGGCGGCGAGCCGCTCGCGCATCTGCTCTGGGGTCGACCGATACGTTGTACCGCAGAACTCACAGCGAGCCTCCACCACCTCGTTGGTGTTGAGGATGTCTGCGAGCTCCGCCTTTGGGATGAGCGCCATGGTGCGCAGCACGCGCTCCTCCGAGCATGGGCACGACTCGGCCACCGACTTGACGCGCTTGTCGGGCGCGAACTGTGGCTCGAGCCCCTGCAGGAGCAGCTCGACGATACCGCGTGCGTCAAGACCCTCGCGTACGAGCGTGGTGGGCGAGCGCGACTGGATGGCGGCGATGTTGGCCTCGAGCTGCTCGATGGCCTCTTCCGCCGCAAATGGCAGCAGCTGCACGTACCAGCCCCCCGCCGCCTCCACGCGCAGCCCACTGCTGGCGGGCACCGCCGGAGCGGGCATCGGGGCGGCCGCGCCAATCTCAACCTGGGCGCCCGCCGACGGGGCGCCCGGGTTGTAGCACGGCAGGCCCTCGCCGGCGGAGCTCACAAAGACGCCCGCCGCCAGCGCGCCCTGCCGCTGCTCCGACTCGAGCAGGTAAAAGTTGACGTCCTCGGGAATCTCGCCCGAGCGGATCGCCGTGATGGACGAGTACTGCGTCGGCGCCTCGGCCCCAGGCAAGTGCTTGGTGCGCACGACCGAAAGACTACCCTGCCCCACGCCGGCGCCCACGTCGAGCTTGCCAGCCGCGTTGGGCGGCAGCGTCACGGCCGGGTTGCCCACGTAGCCGCGGGATTCCAACTTGCCGTTGGCCGTGGCCATGACGCCGCGCAGCGGGCCATCGCCGTTGAAGTTGATCTGGAACGTCTCGTCGTCCTTCAGGCCGTCGGCGACGAGCAGGCTGCAGGTCAGGGCGCGGCCCAATGCGACCGCTGCGAGGCCGCCAAGCCCCTGCAACCGCGTCGCCTCGTTAACCAAGCTGGAGGTCACTATAGCCTTCGCAGAGACGGAGCCGCAACGAGAGACGGCGGTCGCCATGTGGTCAGAGTTGTCGTCGGCCGGGCTGCAGGCCGAGACGAAGGCGCGCGCCGGCCGCAGCGACGGCGCGAGGCGACGGCCAGCGGGGAAGGGCGCGCCCTGGGCCAACGTGCATACGCGCCGGCCCGCGAGGAAGGCGGTCGCACTGGCACCATGAGCCAACGTGCAGAGCAACGTCGCCACGGTTTTCATGGGCAGAAACGAGAGCAGAACACACTCGTTCAGCAACGGCGTCGCGTCGTGTGAAAGGACAGTCCAGAGCCACGGGGCGGCCACGTTTTTTGGCGGAAATATCCAGTCCAAAATTAGATTTGGATTTGATCGTCCTTTGCGTCCTTTGGTCCGGTGATCTTGGTGATGATAATGGCTGGCCGGGGCGGCGGCTGTGCCGGCGGCGGTGTGCCGCGGAGGCTGTGTCTGTGCTCTCCTTGTGTGGGGAGGTGTACTCTTGGGGGGCAAGCTTCATAATCATCATCAGGTCGTGCCTCTAGCCGCTACACTCTACACTACCGCAGCTCAGAGCCCAAGTCACAAGTCACAAGTCAGGGAGATAGATACGTAGATAGGTATAAGTAGAGGTAGGGTAGGGGGGCACCTCTCTCTACTCTCTATTTTTTGTATAACATAGTACTCCGCGTCTCGAGACTATGAGATAGAAGATAGTACTCTATCTCTATGTGTAGACTAAGTCAGACTATAATGCCTATTGCCTATGCCATACTATCTATGCCTCTATCTATCAACTATATCAACTATCAACTATCAATCAATCACAACATCAGCTTCAACTTCTCAACCACAACGTACGTCCGAGATCCCCTACAGAAACTCTGAAACATGGTCACTTTTCGATTGCGAGGAACTGTTCACAGACTGTTCGCCGCCATAATCGCTCTCGCCCTGAGTGAGGGGGGAGGGACACCACACCTAAGCCTAAGCACGCGCCGCGCATTCTCATTCAGCGCAGGACGCGCAGCAGGCAACAGGCACCCGGTCATGCCGCGACAGCACTCGAAGTGGCCGGAGCTAATCCTCGGCTGGAAGCGAGCGGCATGCGGCATGTGCGTGCATGTAAATGTATGACCTAGAAGTGTGAGCACCGAAGGGAGATCAGCTAGAGGAAGGGAGCCGGGCAGGGAACGGATGGGAGGAGGCGGCGAGGGCGGGAGGAGCAGAGTGCGTGTGGGGCAGGTAGCACGGACGTGTGTAGTCGGCAGGGAAGGGGGTCGGGGGCAACGGGGCCGCGGGCTGCACTGCCAAGGGGCCACCTTGAGAGGTCTCCGTCTGCCCCCCTACCGTGCCCTTCCAGCCGTCACTGCCCCGGTCGACAGAACAGCACCTACTCTGACATACAGAAGAGTTACAGCCCCCTCTCGCCCGGCGCCGGCTCGCTCAGACCCTCCCCTCCACGATGGTCGCGGGGTCCAAGTCGGGGCAGCCGACCAGCCCGATCTTCTTGTGGGCGTAGAGCTTTGGCAGCAGCCCGTTGTAGGCCGCGCCGTACGGCGGGTCCATAAAGTCGTTGTGGAATTGGTGGTAGAGCTCCGCCGGGTAAAAGGAGAAAGCGTCCGAGTCGTATACCAACACCGTCTTGTCGCCAATCGTGTCTCCTTCGTCGCCAGCGCCCGTAGCCAGCCGCATCGGCGTCGGCTTGGCCGCGGCAGCGATAACCGCGTAGAGCGGCGACGCCTCGCCGCCGGGCAGGCCGAGCACCGAGCGGTACTCCCCGCCCCGGTCCTGCGGGTCGTGCCGCAGCCCCCTGGCGCCAAACAGTGAAAAGTACTTGAAAGCAAAGTCCGACACCCGCGACGCTGGCACCTCCACCTGGACCACTTCCGCATGGCCCAGCCGGCCGTAGTCGGCAACCCCCTGCGGGTTGTGGTAGCACACTTTCGCGCCCGCCGGTCCGGCGAGCTTCCCGGATGCCACGCGGGTCCCGCCTGCATAGCCCGACACGGCGGTGAATTCGGCATCGCGCCGTCCCAGCAGCGCGCGCTCCGCCAAGACGAGCTCGTGCTGCACGTGCCAAAAGCACCCCGCCCCAAAGTAGATCTTGACCAGCGGGTCATCTCCGGCAGCAACCGCCGGGTTAAGGGTTAACCCGAACGCCGCCGCCGCGATGGCCGGCAGGAACAGCGACCGACGCCCCACCTCACGCCGGGAGGAATGCATGGCGGCGCGCGCCGGCCCGCTCACGCGCCCAGGCCCGCCCACATACAGCGCCGTGCTGTGCGCCGCGATCAGTAGAGTCATGATGACGCTGCGCATTCTTGGAAACGGCGTTGGCTGAGTCTGGGAAGCGAGCGCAAAATTACGTCACATGAAGCCTAGCTCAGATTGTCACAAGGGATTCATGTGAACGTTTTTGTTGTCGGCGGCTCACAGCTTACTACAAACTGCGGCTGGGCCGCCTACACTACCAGCTGAACAGCTGACGCAGCTACATGCGATCGCGGCTGGCGGGGCGCGGGGCCAAGCGCAAGAAGCGGGTCGAGCCGCTGCCGGAGGAGGCGGCCGTGCTGATGCAGACCCGGCTTCAGGCTGGCGGGAGCGTGGCGTTTTTGCTGGTGATCGCTGGCTACTTTGCGGCCATGGTGTGGCTGGGCGACCAGCTCGGCTCGCCGCCGAGCGTGGCGGCGACGCGCGCGTTCGGTCAGCCGGAGCTGAGCCGGCCGATGGGCTTCTTCCGCGACGCCTCGCGCTTCGCGCCCTCGCTCTCGCTCTCCCTGCAGCTCAGCCCGACGGAAGCCGCGACCTACGGTGGCGCCGACCTGCTGCTGCGCCGGCGCGTGCGGCTTCAGATTTACCGCGCGCGCGTCGCCGGCTGGCTGCACGCGCCGCCGCGCGTTGCGTCGGCCTACGCGCGCCGGCCCGGAGCGCCGGGCGGTTGGATCGAATGGCTGCTGCTGCAGTGGGCGCACTGGCGCGAGCTGACGGTGGGCGGGGCCGCGCTGCACTCGGCGTGCGAGGCCCTCGAGGAGCAGCTGGCGGCGCTCCCGCTGGGGGAGCTCTCGCCGCAGCTGGCGCACGCCCCCGGCTGGCTCTGCGCCGGAAGCGCGCCGCCCAACCAAACTCGAGTGGCCACGGCGCGCGCGGGGAACCCGTCCCCGCACACGCACCTCCCGCCGGAACTCATCGTCGATGCCACGGCCGTCTTCTCCTCCTCGTGCGCCGCGCGGGCCGGGCGCATGCGCGGCTGCTCGCCGCTCCCGCTCGCGACGCTGCGCGCCCTGCCGCGCCACGACTACGCCTTCCGCGTCACCTTCTTGCCAGCTGAGGAGGAGGCCGGGGAGGAGGAGGCCGGGGAGGAGGAGGGCGCTGCGCGACGTGGGGGCCCAGCCGCGGTGGAGACCTCCGCTCCAGAGGCCCCCGCCGCCTCGCCGCCGCCCTCGCCGCCGGCGGCGAAGGAGGCGGCGGCGAGGGTGGCGGCGAAGGAGGAGGTGGAGGTGGCGGGGACGGAGCTCGCGCCGCTCGCGCCGCCCGCTCCTCCGTGGCTTCCCGGCGCGTCCGACCGATGGACGGATCCGCTTGGCGGCGCGACGCTCGTGCTCGAGGAGGCGTCCGAGGCGGCCGTGCTGATCGAGCTGCTCGTGCGCTGTGTGCTCAGCCTCGGCTCGCTGCTCCTGCTGCGCGGCGTGCGGCTGCGGCTGCGCGGCTTCCTCTCGTCGGACCACCTGCCGGAGCAACGCACCCTAGCGCCAGTCACCGCCTGCGCCCTCCTCTACGCGCTGCCCCTCCCGCTGCTCCTCCAGCTCGGCTACGGAGGGCCGCTCCCACACGCAGCCGCCTCCCTCGCGGGGCTTCTTTTCCACGACGGGCTGCTCCTCCACGTGCTCGTCGCGGCCGACGGCGCGAGGCACGACCCGGGCGCGGCCAACTCGGCCGCGGCCTGGCTGCCGCGCGCCCTCTTCTTCGCGCTCGCCCTCACGCCGCTGCTGCTCCTTAGCCTCGACGACGCGGCCGGCGGCTCGCTTCGCCGCTCCGCCCTCGCCGAGCCGGGCGCCTACGTCGCGAATGGAGCTGGCTTCACGCTGCCGCTGCCGGCGAGCCGGCTTTCCCGCGGTGGGTTGGAGTCTGGTCTGGCGCTGCTGCTCGCGTGCCAGGCCGCCGCGCTGCTCGTGGCGGCGCTTTGGCTCACGGGGCTCGCGCTCGCCTTTCTGCTCGAGCCCGCCGCCTCGGCCGAGCACCCCGCCGGCGCCCTCGTGCGTCCCGCGGGGAAGCGCTGGAGGCTCTTTCTCTCTCTGCTCGTTGCGGCGCCCGTGCTGTGCTCCGTCGCCGCCGCCGACGCCGCCGCCGCGCTCGACCTCCTGCCGCTGCTCTCGCCGCCCGCGCCGCTCCGCCTCGCGCTGGCGGTCGCCGCGTGGTGGCTGCTCGCGCTGGGCTCGTGCCCGGCGGCGGGGATGCGCTTCCTCACGATGAAGAGCCTCAGACAGGGAGCCGAGCAGGCGCTGCGCGCCGCGGCGGCGCGCGTGCTGCAGGGCGCGCCGCCCGTGCCCAACGACCTCTCGCACTGCCTCCCCGCGCACAAGGAGAAGCGGGTCCTCGACGCGGTCGGCGCGCTAGAGATGTACAACTCGGCGCCGGTGCGGCCGCGCGGCGGGGCTGGGCTGCGGCATAGCGGCAAGGCGGCCACTGCGGCGCCGCTCACGGTGTCGCTCGCGTCGCTACGGGGCGGCGTCGCCAGTCTGGAAGACACCCGGGAAGAGGACCCGAGCCCGCTGCACCCGCTGCGCGTGCCGCACTCGGCGCCGAGGAAGCGCGAGCTCTTCCGCAGAGAGGCGCCCCGGGCTAGGGGGTTAGGGTTAACCGGCTCGGCTGGGCCCCGCGTCGCGTGGCTCGACGCGCACATGTCGACTCGGCTCGACTTCACTCCTCCGTGGGCGCACGCGGCGCTCTACGGCGTCTTTCTCGGCTTCGCACTCACGGTGGCCTTCTACGGAGTCGAGACCGCCTACTGGCCCTCCGCGACCGGGCCGCCAGGCCACGCAGCCGCCGCCAACGCCTCCTCCCGAGAGCGCCAAAGACGGCTGCTCGAGCGCTGCCCCTCCGCGTCCGCCCCGCTTCGCCGCTCGCCCGAGTGGCTGCGCGACTTCGTGCCGCGCTCGACATCGGTCTCGCTCGTGGCTACCGCCTCGGCGCAGGGATGTGCGCGCCCCACCGACCGGTTCGACCCACGGCACTGCTCGGGCGCCGACGTGCTGCGAGGCGCGCCGGTGCTCGTCCCGGCGCCAGCCGCCTCGGCGCGCCAGCACTCGGTCCGCCTCTTCCTCCGCGCCTTCAACACCCGCCACGCCGCCCAAGGCCTCGTGCGCCGGCTAAGCGTCTCTGTCCAGCTCGTCGCCTGGGTCCGCAGAGCCAACGCCTCCGGCGGCAACGGGGGCGGCGGCGGTGCAGGCGGCGGCGGCGCGTGTGGTGGCGACGGAGGCACACCGGGAGGGCTGCAGGGCGGCAACGGGGGCGGCGGCGGTGCAGGCGGCGGCGGAGCGTGTGGTGGCGACGGAGGTACACCGGGAGGGCTGCTGGGCGAGTGGATTGCGCTAAGCGCGGAGGTGACGTCGGCGACGGCGCTGCGCTGCGAGCCAGGCCGCGTTGCCTGCGAGCCAATCCACATCCGATCCGACGAGGGCCTTCCCTCGCCCACGCGACTCGAGCTGCCCACGGCGGCCGACGCGTGGGCCGAGCTCGAGGCAGCGCGCGCGTGGGCGGAGGCGGGATGGGCCCGAGCCGTCGACGAGTCGGCCGGAGCCGTGGGAGCCGCAGGGGCGGCGGCGGAGGCGGCCGTCGTCGAGGCCGGCGGCGGCGGCGAAGTGGGCGGCGGCGTGGGGGGCGGCGGTGGTGGAGGAGGTGTTAGAGGTGGTGGAGACGGAGGCGTCGGCGAGGGCGACGGCGGCGATAGGGGCGGTAGCGAGGGCAGCGGCGAGGGAGGCGGTGGAGACTTAGGCGGCGGCGAGGGTGGCGGCGGCGATGGGGGCGGCGGCGAGGGCGGCGGCGAAGGGGGCGGCGGAGACGGAGGTGGCGGCGAGGGCGGTGACGAAGGGCGCGGCGGAGACGGAGGTGGCGTCGAGGTCGGGTGGGCGGAGAGGCACGGCGCCAACCTAGAGCCGCCCCGGCCGCCGCAACGCTCGCCGCCGCCCGCGTCGTCGTGCTTGGGCTACCCGGGCGCCGACGGCTCCGGCTACTCGCTTCCGGGCGAGAGGGAGCTCGCGCAGTCGCTCCCTGGCGACGGCTGGCTGGGCGACGAGGCGGCGCCGCCCCTCTCCAACCTCGCCTACCGCGTGCGCCTCTCCTTCGCTGAGCCGCGCGACCAGCCGCTCGCCGAGCCCGGGCCCCCCCCGCGGTACGACCTGCGGTACGAGGCGCTGGGCGACGTGGCGCTCTGGACGCGCCGCGAGACGGTCGGCTGGGCGCGGCTGCGAGTGAGGGCCGAGCTGGGCTGCGCCGCCCTCGCGCTCGCCCTCTGGCTCGGATTCGTCTACGCGCGGCGCGGCGCCGGCAGGCGCACGCCGCAGCAGCGCACGCTGCCGTGGGCGCTCGCCGCACTGGTGGTCTTCGACTGCGGCGGGCCCACAGCGCCGCTGATGCTGCTGGCGCCGGCCGCGTGGACGCCCGCGCTGGCGGCGTCCGCCTCGGCGTGCCTCGGCTGGTGCCACGCGCTCTTCCTCTTCTACGGGCTCACCACACTCCACGCCTTTGCGCACGACGACCTGACGCCGCACTCGGACGGCCGCTGGGCGCCGCGCACCTTCTGCGCCTTCTGGGCGCCAAAGCTCGCCCTCGCGCTCGCCCTCGGAAGCCTCTCCACCCTGGCGGCGCGCGACCAAGCCGATTGCGGCTCGGAGCACTGGTGGCTTCCCTACGCGCTCGGCCTCGCCGCCGCCGCGGGCGCCGTCTACTACGTCGTCCTCTTCGCGTGGGTGGCGCTGCGCGCACCGAGCGAGCCCTTGCGCGATGGGCGGCGCGCGCAGTTTCTCGTCGAGAGTGAGAGCTACCTATATATATATGTATATATGCATATATATATATATATATATATATATATATATATATATATATATATATATATATATATATATATATATATATATATATATATATATA